>Ga0066637_10002399_pt1 | contig 12499 bp, 7 predicted proteins | sample CryGeyCG2014_020_FD_62737 | JGI IMG/M metagenome (GOLD analysis project Ga0066637, IMG submission 62737) | Groundwater microbial communities from aquifer - Crystal Geyser CG08_land_8/20/14_0.20 | ecosystem: Environmental > Aquatic > Deep subsurface > Groundwater | place: USA: Utah: Grand County...
AAAACTAATCCTTTTAAACCCGTGGTTAAACAAGATAAAATGTACGGACGCGGAGTGTTGGACAATAAAGGACCGCTGGCTGCCACCTTGGTCTTGGCTGACTTTCTCAAACAACACGAAAAAGAATTACCGGGAAAAATTTTAATCGCCGCGGTAGCCGACGAAGAACGCGGCTCCGCTTTGGGTATGGAATATCTGGTCAGTAAAAAAATTCTGAAAGCCAAATACGCAATTATTCCGGATATCGGCGGAAATCTAAAAGCAATCTCTATCGCCGAAAAGGGCATTCTCAATGTAGTCGCGAGAGCGATTGGCAAACAAGGACACGGAGCTTATCCCGAGGGAGGGCTGAACGCGATTGATCTCTTGTCCCAGTTTTTAGTGAAACTACGGAAGATCAGATGGCATTACAAAAAACACAAACTGCTTTCTGCCCCTACTTGTAGCGCGGGGATGATTAAAGGCGGGGACGCGCCCAACGTGATTCCCGGCGAAACGGAAGCTGTGCTAAATATTCGTTATCTCCCTTCACAAAATAAAAAAACGATTCTGACTGACCTAGAAAAAGTGGCGCGCAAAACCGCACGCAAGTTCAAAAAAAGTCCTTTTAAATTTGACCTGCAATTTGATATCGCGCTCGATTCAGCGCCCCTGGAAGTAGATAAAAAGACTCCTCTGATTAAATTAATTCAGTCTTCCGCCAAAACTTTCAAGATCAAACCAAAAATCATTGGCCAAAACGGAACCACCGTGTGCAAAGAGTTGAACCAGCACGGCATTGTCGCTGTTGGTTTTGCCCCCGGCGAAGAAAGCGTCTTCCACCAAGCCAACGAATACATTGATCTGCAAGAACTGGTCGACTTCTCCGCGGTACTGGCAAAAATCTGCTTAGAACTAAAGGAATAAGCTATTTTCAGTATTGTTCCAAATCATCTTTCAATGCACTTGTAGCCGCATGGCCCGAGGCTAATGTGACAACCTTGGCGATTTCTGCGCGGATAATTTTGTCGTTTACTCCAAACTGTCCGTCTTCTCTGCCCTGCACGATTTCATGAAAAGCTAAAGTTTCCACAAACCGATAAAAGGGATTGTCCTTAGGCACATCGGTAAAAGTCGGTGTCATGGGATTGACCAATGTCATTCCAAAAACATTGACGATAATTTTAGCCGCTTGTCCACGGGTCACGGGATCGTTGGGTCCGAAATTACCATTGGCATAACCTGAAATCCAACCGTGCTGATAAGCTGTCAAAATATAACTCAAAAAGGGATTATCACCTTCCACATCGGGAAAAGGATTAGTGGCAGAATCATTTAAAGTAATGCGGGCTGTTTTCAGTACAATTTTAACAAGTTGCCCACGGGTAGCCATATCTCCCGGACCGAACCGACCATCACCATAACCACCGATCACCTCTCGTAAAGCTAGTAGATTCACATAAGGCGCGTACCAAGCGTCTTTGATTACATCTTTAAATTGATGAATAAGCTTTGCCAAAATATACTGTTTAATACGGAACCTTTTTTTAATCAAACCCTGTCCTTCACCCGGTTGGGCTTCTCCCGAATACGCCTGACCAATATTTTGATTATTATTGTTTGAAGAATTATCATTCGTCCCTTCTTGCACTACTTCAATCTGACTAACGGTAATCGCGTTAAAAGTAATTTCCTTGGCTTGATCCACAAAAACCGTTTGGGTTCCTGTGACTTTCACGCGGGAATTATTGTTAGGGACACTTAATCCCGCAATAAGGAGTACCCAATTTTCACCATTATCCAAGGTTAAAAAATATTTCACTTGCGCGACCAAATTGGCTCTTTCCACTTCAAGGGTATAAGCAGACAAACTATTCACTACAGTTTGAGATAATTTAAAAACCCCTTCTTTGGTAACTACGGCAGCCTGCGCGGATGGAATGAAGGTTAAGATCAAAGCTAAGCTAACCACAAACACGGCAAATCTTCTTATAAAGAAGTTTAAAAAATACACGAGATGATTTTAGACTTGTTAAAAAATCATCCAAGATTTTCCCCTAGCCTAATTTTCCTAAACAGTATGAATAATAATCAAGTGAATTATTTAATTTTCCCTAATCTTTCTTTCAACTCCGGATATTTGTCTAACATCAAATCTTCTTCCAAAATCTTTTCTGCCTGAACGCGGGCGCGGTTAATCATCAGTGCGTCCGCCAAGCTGGCCATTTTAAGATCCGGAATCCCACTCTGGCGTGTGCCGTAAACTTCTCCCGGTCCTCGCAGTTTCAAATCTATTTCAGCCAATTTAAAACCAGAACTGTATTTCTCCAACGCCCCCAAACGTTGTCGTACTAAACCTGACTCAGAATCCGTGAAAAGAAAACAATAAGATTGCAGGTCACTGCGTCCCACCCGTCCGCGAAATTGGTGCAGTTGCGCCAGGCCAAACCGATCCACTCCTTCAATCAACATTATGGTGGCGTTGGGCACGTCAATTCCCACTTCAATCACCGCCGTGGAAACTAAAATTTGGATTTTGCCCACGCGAAAATCATGCATCGTTTCTTCTTTTTCCTTAGATTTCATCCGTCCGTGCAACAAGCCAACTCTCAAACGGGGAAAAATTTCTTCCTGTAATTTTCGGTATTCCTCTTTAGCCGCTCTAACTTCTGCCCAATCGTTGCGTTTTGAATCTTGAATTTGTTCCAAATTTTGCGCTTCTGCTTTTTCTATCCTCGGGCAAACCACGTAAACCTGCCGTCCCTTACCTACCTCTGACTCCATAAAACCATAAGCCTGTCTTCTTTTGGCGGGAGAAACTACCTTGGTAATAATTTTTTTGCGTCCTACTGGCAATTCGTCAATCACGCTCAAATCTTTATCTCCATAAAGCACTAGCGCCAGTGTGCGCGGAATAGGCGTGGCCGTCATTTGCAAAACATGGGGACAGCCATAGGTGGCCAACCGATTTCTTTGTTCCACTCCAAAACGGTGTTGTTCATCAACCATTACCAGACCTAAATTTTTGAAACCTACTTTCTCTTCCAAAAGCGCGTGCGTACCGATGACCCAATGCGTAGCGCCTTGGTTCAATTCCGCATAAATTTCTTGCTTCTCTTTCATGCCAGTACTGCCAATTAAAAGAACTACTTTGATTCTCAATTTCAACATTTGCGGTTTTATTTTTTCGTAATGTTGCCGGGCTAAAGTTTCCGTAGGCGCCAGCCAAGCCACCTGATAACCGGAATAAATCGTGTGCAAACTCACAATTTCCGCCACCACCGTCTTGCCGCTTCCCACCTCGCCTTGGAGTAGTCTCAACATAGGATAAGGTTTTTCCATGTCCTTAAAAATCTGGTAGGTCGTAATTTTTTGGGCATTAGTCAGTTGAAAAGGTAATTGTTGAATAAAGTTTTTAATCAGCTCCACACGAAAAGGAATCGCCTTACCCAATTTTTCCGCTTTTTTTTGATAAAGTTTTTTGCGTTGTAGCGCCACCAGTTGCAGTAAAAATAGTTCTTCAAAAGCGAGCCGTTTTTTAGCCTGTTCCAGTTTTTCCCGCGTGGAAGGAAAATGAATTTCCATCACGGCTTTTTGAAGATCGATTAAATTTTCCTCTTTTAATAAATCAACCGGCAGAAAATCCCGCAATTTTTTAATCAAGGGGAAAATAATTTTAATTTTTTCTCTTAACCAATCCGAAGAAAGTCCTTCTGTTTCATGGTAAATGGGAATAATTCGGCCTGTGTGTATCTGCTCCTCACGAATTTTTTCAAAAGTGGGTGATTGGAAAATAAAGCGGCCGTAGTCGTACTTCACTCGGCCCGAGAGCAACACTTCCTCCCCCACTGCTAGCATCCGCGCAATATACGGCTGGTTAAACCAAACCATCTCCGCCGTCATTTTCTCTTTCTTTATTATAACAGGGTCAGACCCTGACTGTTCCCAAAGGGTCTGACCCTGTCGTTTCTCTTTTGCCATTCCTTCACTCTCTTCAATCACCCCCTTCACTAATCTTCTCCGATTCTTGGTCATTACATTTTCCAAACTCACAATTTTTCCCTGCACCACATTGGTTTCCTTTAAATCAATTTCCTCAAAACGCCGAATCCACGACCGATCTTCATACGCGCGCGGATAATATTTCAACAAATCTTCCACCGTCAAAATTCCCAGCTTTTCCAAAAGCTTGAGGTAGCGACTCGTGGTTCTCAATAAACTAATGTTCAATCTTTCCTCCAGCATAGTTTTTGACCACCACCATTATATAGTGTTTCTGTCTATAATCATCTATACCAAAAGCTGATAACTTCTCCTTACTCCCAATATTGCAAACAACGGTAACTGTGTTAAATTTACATACTTAAATTATTCCTATGCCACTCGATTCAGAAACACTCATCTCGCAACTAAAAGAGAAAGATCAGGAAATTGCTCTACTTGATCAAGAAATTCGTGATCTGCAAGATAAGATTAAACAGCAAGTTATAGAAATTCTCAATCTAAATCAGGAACAGAAGATTAAAATCACTAAAAAACTCATCCGTGAAAAAATTAAAGAGCTGGAGCCCAAGTTCGGTCTTAGAGAAAAAAAACTGAAATTAAGTGTGCTTAAACGACAACGCAGCTCAATTGAAAATAAAATCAAATTTTGCGTGGCGGCGGAAAAATTGATTCACACCAGCAAAGAAGCACAAAAGCAGAACTTTCAAAACTGTAGTTTTAAAAACTACTACCAGCCGATTAATCCTATCAAAGATGGCAAACAAGAAGGACCGATCACCGACAAAAATCGCTGGCTTAAATTTATGAAAGAACAAAAAGATTCCAAGTTCAAACGCTTGCAACTCACTTTCACTGATCCAGAAGATTATTTAATCTCTCAAAAAGTTTCTCCGGAAATCTTAAATGGGGCAGCTCTAAGCTGGCCCGTGCTTAATCCGGAAAAAATTCCCGACCACCTTGTGGAACATTTAAAACCAGGGAGTCTTAAGAAAAAAACGCCTCTGGAAAAACTCCAAATTAAAATCGATTTGATTTCTGAAATCAAAGCTTTCTTTAAAAAAGCGGAACCTTTACATTTTGAACACGAAAAACCAGATGGCACTAAAAAACAAGAAAATTTTTACCGTGTTTTAGTAATTAAAGAACCTAAGCGCTTAGAAAATCGGTTACTGATTTTTACCAATCGTGCCGAAGCTAAAAATTTTTCTCCTAAAATTATTCTCTTTAAGGATATTTATAGCGCCTTACGTTCTCAAGAACATGCCGATCAAGCTTATCAATCCAGTTTTTACGAAGAAGGCGAATCAGAAGAAAATAAAATCCGCGCTTTAATCATTGAAACAAAAAGAATTAAACAGATCGTCATAGGAACCAAAGACCAGCTGACAGAAGAGGAAAAAGGAGAGCTACAGACTGAAATTACGCATCTTTTCTATAAATTAAACTACGCGATTAATCCTACTAAACAGAAGGCACACGAACAAGCTCAGAAAGCAACACAAGCACAGGATAGTCTTAACCGTCCCCGCACTTACATGCAACTGGCCTGGATTTTATTCGGTATAGTTTATAATCTAGAAAAAAGATTAGGGGAAACTACCGCAATCTCTCATCGCCTTAATCTGCAAAACGGTATTCTGCAAAAAATGATTTATGACCACGAAAAAACCCTCACTGACTTTCACAAAGCTTACGCTCCTTTGGCCGCTCAAAAAAATGTCAGTAAAATATCCACGGTTTTCAGTCAATTTGAAGCAGAATTAGCACATATTACCTTTAAGCCTTTCGACACTTACCGCGATAAAATTACGCAGAAAATTAATTTAATTCGATCGTCCCAAAGGAAAATTACCACTCCGGAGATAAATCAAAAGTTCGCCCAACAAATTTTAGAACTTTACTTAATCAGCAAATTCTGGATGGTGCAGAAAAAAATGGAGCACCTCTTACACCAAATGAAACTTAATCCTAAATTTCCTACTCTAGCTTCCTCTGAAACACAAAAACTGCGCGAGTTCATAGAAAACTATGATCCTGCGGAAACTGGACAACCGCGTCGCGTTCTACCAGAGGTGCAATCTTCACTTAAATATCAACAACTTTTTGAAACCATCAAACTTTGGCTAAAAGAAATCTTTGCCAATCTTGAACAAATCAAAACCAAGAAGGATTCTGAATTTCTCGCTGAAAAAATCAAAAGCTGGAACTTAAGCAAGCTGATTAAAGAATTACCCTAATCAATTAAAAACAGAATCAGACCCTTTGAGAACAGCTAGGATCTGACCCTGTTTTTACTATTTGCCATTTGCCCTTTGCATTTTAACTTTGAGCTTTGAATTTTACGCTTTGAGTTATTTTAAATCCTTCGACAAGCTCAGAATATTAAGATTATGCGACTCACCTCCTGTTTTAAGTTCTAAGTTTTGAGTTTTGAGTTATTTTAATACATTTCTCCTCCGGGCATGCCTCCCGGCATTCCACCTCCATGTCCGCAAGTACCTTCTTTTTTAGGTAAATCCGTAATCGCGGCTTCCGCGGTTAAGAACATCGCCGCGGCCGAAGCGGCGTTTTCTAGCGCCGAGCGGGTAACTTTTTTGGGATCCAAAATCCCAAACTCAAACATATCACCAAATCTATCTTTAGCCGCGTCATAACCATAATTCACATCCTTATTTTTCAGAATCTCTTCCACAATCACACTCCCTTCTTTGCCGGAATTTTCCGCAATTTGTTTCACGGGATATTTTAAGGCTTCCTTTACCATCTTCACACCCACTTGTTCATCTGGATCTTCTAGCTTCATCCCCTCCAAAACGGCGATCGCGCGTAAAAGAGCGCTACCGCCTCCCGCTACCACACCCTCTTCCACGGCCGCGCGGGTCGCGGAAAGCGCGTCCTCAATCCGATGTTTTCTTTCTTTCATTTCCACTTCCGTGGCCGCGCCCACTTTTATCACTGCTACGCCTCCGGCCAGTTTAGCCAATCGCTCTTGCAGTTTTTCTTTATCAAAATCGGAAGTGGATTTTTCATATTCAATCTTGATTTCTTTAATCCGCCCATCAATCGCTTTTTTATCTCCTCGACCCTCCACAATCGTCGTCTTTTCCTTATCCGCGATTACTTTGCGGGCTTCACCTAAATGTTCCAGCCGGGCATTATCCAGTTTTAAACCAATTTCTTCCGAAATCACGGAACCACCCGTCAAAGCCGCGATATCTTTTAGCATTTCTTTACGACGATCGCCAAATCCCGGCGCTTTGACCGCCAGCACATTAAAAGTGCCACGCAATTTATTGACCACGAAAGTAGCCAACGCGTCCCCTTCCACGTCTTCCGCGATGACCACCAGATTTTTCTGACCACTTTTGGCCATACTCTCCAAAAGAGGCAGAATCTCTTGAATAGAGGAAATCTTTTTATCCGTGATTAAAATTTTCACGTCCTCATAAACCGCTTCCATCCGTGAAGGATCCGTAATCATATAGGGAGAGATAAAACCATTGTCAAATTGCATCCCTTCCACCACTTCAACTTCAAGCCCCACCGTTTTACCCTCTTCCACAGTAATCACGCCGTGAGGACCCACTTTATCCATCGCGCCCGCAATCAGATCGCCCACTTCTTTGCTTTGCGCGGAAATCGTGGCTACCTGCGCTCTTTCTTCTCGTGTGGTTACGTCCTTTTTATTCTTCTCTAAAATTTCATTCACTTTCTTCACCGCTTTCTCAACCCCATAACGCATCTGCATAGGATTCGCTCCAGCGGTAATATTGCGCCAACCCTCTTTAATAATCGCCCAAGCCAAAAGCGTAGCGGTCGTTGTACCGTCCCCTGCCACATCGTTCGTCTTGGTAGCCACTTCTTTTACCAAAGACACTCCCATATTTTCAAACTTATCTTCCAATCCAATCTCCTTAGCAATCGTGACTCCGTCATTGGTGATCGTGGGTTCGCCAAAGGATTTATCCAAAATCGCGTTACGACCCTTGGGCCCCATTGTCATCCGCACCGCGTCGGCCAGTTTAGTGATGCCCTCAAACATTTTTTGACGCGCTGCGTCGCCGAAAAGAATTTGTTTAGCCATAAGAATAGAATTATGAATAATGAATTAAGAATTAAGAATTAAGGGATTTAATTAAAACTTTTCTCTCCATCACTTTATCACTCCATCACTCCATCACTTTACTTTTCTTCTACTGCCAAAATACTGTCTTGCGCGATAATTTTATATTCTACCCCGTCAATCTTCACTTCATCACCTGAATACTTGGAAAAAATCACAATATCACCCACTTTCACTTCCATTGGTTCCACTTTATTACTCGTGGCATTAAAACGACCCGGACCCACTGCTTCCACCTCGCCCTTTTGGGGTTTTTCTTTGGAAGCCGTATCGGGAATGACAATTCCACTCGCGGTCACATCTTCCGCTTCCAAGGGATGAATCACTACCCGATCGGACAACGGTCGCAGTTTAAATTTCTTTGTCACCATAATCTAAAAAGTTAAGAAATAACAACTAGCACTTAAATTACCAGAGTGCCAGACCATTCTATAAATGATAGGGCTAGAGTCAAGAGGGAAATGAAACTATAGAAAAATTACCAATTTACAATTTCCAATTTCCAATCAAATTTAAATGTTTAAATGATCAAAATCCAAAACTACTCAAGATTTAAAAAACTTGTCCTGAATCTATTGGAGGATTGAAATTTGATTATTGTTTGCCCCTCGGTCCTGAGCTCGGGGTCGAAGGAGAATTTGAGATTTGGAATTTGGAATTTCATTAGGAATTAGAAATTAGAAATTGGGAATTTTACTCTATCACTTTATCACTATCTTCCTCTTCCCCTCTCCCCTTCCTTCTATTCTTACTTCAATTCTTTTTTTAGGTAGATCGTCTTGTATCCGGTCGGCCCACTCAATCACACAGATATTTTCAGGATTCCCTAAAATTTCCTCCAGCCCCAAGCCCTGCCAACTTACTTTCCCTTCAATACGATATAAATCCAGATGGTAAAACCGACCCTTTTTTAAAGGATAATCTCGCGCGAAAACAAAGGTGGGACTTTTGATTTTTTGAGGATCAATCCCCAGACCAGCGGCAATGCCTTGAGTTAGAACAGTTTTGCCTGCTCCCAAATCGCCGTACAAACAAACCAAGTTACCAGGTTTTAATTTCAAACCCAGCTGTTTACCTAGCTCAAAAGTTTGTTGAGTACAGTGAGAAATCAGAATCGGCATAATATCATTAATCAAATGTCATTTTAACTTCGGGGTAATAGATTTTTAGTTCGAATAAAATTTCTGTCATTCCGGCTTGCCCGGAATCTGGCAGCTTATTCGACAATTGAAATTTACCTCTTGGTTCTGTTATAATGATAAGAAAAATACATTCAAATACAAACCCTAATGCGCGGAAATAAAAACAAAAACTTCTTCAACCTAAAACTCACCCGAGGGCAACGGAAGATTTTAACCAAGCTTTTCGTTGTAATTATGGCTGTGAGCCTTTATTTTGCGCAAGACTTTTCCCAATACTTTCAAGCCAATTTACTGCAAGAAATCGAACCGCCCGTTTTTGACGGTACCACTTACCCGATCAAACAAGTACCGAAATGGTCAGACTTTACTATGAGCGATTTTCAGAAGTTTAAATCCGGCGAATTAAATTATCAAAATGTGCCCGCCGACAAACTCATCGATATTCCAGCTTACGACACGGAAATTTTAAAAAACAATCCTCGGACCCTCGGTAATAAAGAACAAGATTTGCAATTCAAAAACGCGCTAGGGACTTATATCACCGCCTATCTCGGCGCTTACACCTCCGGGATTGAACCAGCCATAGAAACTGTGGGTTCTCATCCTGCTGTGGATATTCGCGCTTATCAGGGCACACCAGTTTATGCGATTGCCAATGCCAAAGTATTCAAAGCTAAAACCGGAGGTACCAACGGCAACTATGTCGTCTTAAAACACTACGGCATTCCCACCTTAGACGATCCTCAGACCAAAGTTGATTTATTCTCTTCTTACCTGCATCTTGAGGTTCTCAATGTGCAACTGGGCGAGATTGTCAAAAAAGGACAGGTAATCGGAATAGTGGGTTTAACCGGCTTAACTACCACCTATCATCTGCACTTCCAAATTGATCAAGCAGACGCGCCTTATAGTCCTTACTGGCCCTTTACTTGGAAAGACGCGCAAGTGGCCGGTTTGAATTTTTTTGAAGCGGTTAATGTTGGTCTGGGCAAAGAGGAAGCGGCCAAATATACGGTCAACCCCATGGACTACGTGCAAAAATATTTACACTACCAAGAAAACAACACCGTGGCCTCCACGGAAAATTTAACTTTAGAGGTGAATAACAACCCCTCCAATCCCACGAATCTAAACTTAAATTTAGAGGTAAATCAAAACCAAAATCTCACTCCTGAAGATTCTAATCCAATCAACACTGACACCGTAATCATCTTACAAGAGAATCAAAATACCGCGCCAGAAACACCCCCTAATTCTAATGAAAATTTAAATCCCACGGATATCAATCCAAACTCAAATGTAAATTTAAATCCAACATCTGTTTTTACCGATGTCACCCAATCTCACTCCTACTTTGCCGCGATTCAATTTCTGAAAGCAAACAATATTGTGAGTGGTTACGCGGACGGAACTTTTCAACCTGATAAAACCGTTTCCCGCATTGAAGCGCTTAAAATGTTGCTTTTGGGTTTCAAGATGAATCTGGTGACCCAGTCTGCCTTGCAATTTAGCGACACGGACAATCAAGAATGGTATGCTAATTACCTGCAAACCGCTTTGGACCTAGGCATAGTCAGGGGTTACGAGGATAAAACTTTCCGTCCTGCTAATCTGATTAACCGTGCGGAATACCTCAAGATTCTGTTAAAAATCAACCGGATTGACCCCTTGCCGGTTTACCAAGCGCCTTATGCTGACGTACCAGCCGATAGCTGGTTCGCACCTTACACTTTCTACTCTCAGACAAATAATATCTTCCCTGCCAATAGCGAAAATTTTGAGCCCACTCGATCCGTCACCCGCGGCGAAGTGGCTGAAAGCGTCTATCGGATGCTACAAGCCAATTTAAACAAAAATTGAGCCAACTCAATCTTCTAAAAACAAGAAAAAACGCTAGTCATTGTGTTCTCCTTTTAGCACCACCCAAACAGTTTTAAGGATAATGATAATGTCCCAAAGCAAGCTCCAATTTTCAATGTAGTGCGTGTCTAGTTGGACTTCTTTTTCAAAGGGCAGACTTGAACGTCCTGAAATTGCCGCCAGCGCGGTAATGCCTGGTTTGATGGTTAGAAGTCTTTTGTGATGTTTGGCATAGCGTGCTACTTCCGCTGGCTCATGCGGACGCGGACCCACCAAAGACATCTCACTCTTAAAAACATTAAAAAGTTGCGGTAGCTCGTCCAAGCTGGTCCGTCTTAAAAACCGTCCAATTCTGGTAATGCGCGGGTCATCGCGTAATTTAAACAACGGCCCCTCTCTTTCATTAAGTTGAGCTAATTTATTTTTTAATTTATCCGCGTCATCCACCATCGTACGAAATTTGTACATTTTAAACTCTTTTCCGAACGCCCCTACGCGCCTAGCACGATAAAAAACCGGTCCCCGTGAATCTAGTTTAATCAGAAAACTAATTAATATAAAAAGTGGCGCTAATAGAACCACCCCCAAGGCCGAACACAACAAATCAAAAATTCTTTTCAGCACTTTACCCCAACCATCCAAGGGTGTGGGTTTTAATTCTAAAACCGGCAAACCACCCAGTTCGGTCACACTAACATTGCGTCGTTCCAATTCCAAGAGATCCGGCACAAAACGGTAACGGACATTATTGAGACGGCAAAAATCAATCAATTCTTGCGTGTTTACACCAGCAAGAGACGAAGTGGTTTGGATAATTTCATCTATGTCTTCTTTTAAAGAAGTTAAATCCAATTTGGGTAAAACCACCAGCTTATAATTTACTTTGGCTTGTAAAATCTTTTCTACTTCTTCTTTTAAGCCATTTTCACCCAAAACCACTACTTTGGTACGACCGTAACCCGCTCGCCAAAAAATTTTTTGCGTCAAACGAATCAGCCCCCTCCCGCAAGTAATCAAAAAGGTAGCGAGTCCCCAGCCGTAAATCATTACGAGACGTGAAAAGAAAAATTCCCGCGTTAAGAAAAAATAAGCAAAAAGTAGCATAATCCAGGCGGTCACCAGAAAAACAACGCGAATAAACTCGTTCCAAAATTTAAAACTGGTCCTCAAGGAATACATTCCATTCAGGGCAAAAATCACTACCAATGAAAGGCCCCCCAAAATCAGAAAGGAAATAAACTCATTAATCGTGGGGATGTAGCCAATGGGTAGTTGTATTCCCGGAATCAGGTCGGTAAAACTGCGCACCCAACGTGCCAACAAAAAGGCAGAGGCTACCGCCAGAAAATCCACAGGCACCCGCGCGACACCAAAGATAATTTCAAACTTC
>Ga0066637_10002404_pt1 | contig 12482 bp, 14 predicted proteins | sample CryGeyCG2014_020_FD_62737 | JGI IMG/M metagenome (GOLD analysis project Ga0066637, IMG submission 62737) | Groundwater microbial communities from aquifer - Crystal Geyser CG08_land_8/20/14_0.20 | ecosystem: Environmental > Aquatic > Deep subsurface > Groundwater | place: USA: Utah: Grand County...
GTTCTGGGTCATCGGGTAACGGTCTATGAAGCCCTCCCTCTGCCCGGCGGCATGCTGCGCTACGGCATTCCCGACTATCGCCTCCCCGAGGATATCGTGGATCGGGAGATTGGGATGATTCGGGATGGCGGCGTCGAGATTATCGCAGGCGCGCCGGTCTCCTCGGCGGAGGCGTTGAAAGAGAAGGGGTACGATGCGGTTCTGGCGGCGACGGGCGCCTGGAAGCCGGCCCTGATGGGAATCCCGGGCGAGGATTCACCGAATTTCATCGACGGCCTCTCCTTTCTTATGCAGGTCAACGAAGGGAAGAGGCCGGCCATCGGCCGCAAGGTGATCGTCGTCGGCGAGCGAGTATGTCGTGGAATTCGACACACTGATCGTGGCGATCGGTCAATCCGCGGATGCCGCTTCGGTAAATCTGGACGGACGGAAAGACGGGACGGTTTGTGCGGATCAGGGCAGCCTAACGACGTTGAAGAGGGGGATCTTTGCCGGGGGGGATGCCGTAAGGGGCCCCTCGACCATCATCGAGGCCATCGCCCAGGGGAGACTGGCCTGCGTATCCATCGACCGGTTTTTGGGAGGCGCGGGGGTCATCCCGGAGGCGCTGTCGGAAGAGATGATGATGGCGCCTCCCGAGACGGCGCCGCGGGGCGTCGGGCGACCGGAGGTCCGAAAGATTGCCTTGAAGAGGCGGCGGGCGACCTTCGATTCCGTGGAACGGGCCTATACGGGAAAAGCGGCGGCGGCGGAGGCATCGCGCTGTCTCAACTGTGACCTCCGCGACTTCGATGTGGTCATCAACGATCTGATCTGCAAGGACTGCGGTTACTGCCGGGAGGTGTGCAGCTTCGATATCTTCAAGCAATCCGAGGATTTCAACCCCAGCGGCTACAGATCGGCGGTTGCCGTAAATACGGATCAATGCGTGGGTTGCTTGCGATGCCTCTATATCTGTCCCGACTTTGCCATTACGATCAAAGAGGTGGAATAGAGGAAGGCATAGCCGGTGTGAACCGGTGGTGAACGGACAAGGCGGTCATCCCACCTCTTTTCAAAAACCCTTTCCTCTCTTCTGGTTTCTCTGTTAGAATGTCCCGGCACAAAGGGATCGGTAAGGGCTGCCGGATTTAGGCCGCCCGCCTTGACGGCAGGGGAGCGCAACGATGTCGGGACGGATCGCAAAACCATCCGGGTCGCAGCTCAAAGGGTGGGGAAAACTGACGATGGAGAAGTACCGCCGCCGGGAGGGGCTTTGCCTTGCGGAGGGGGCCAAGGTCGTCGGCGAACTCCTCCGGAGCTTCTGGAAGACGGAGGCTCTACTGATTTCCTCTGAAAAGTCCGAGCGGCGAGAGGAAATCCTTGCCGGCGTTCTGTCCGGAATCCCGATTTACCGGCTGACGGACCGCGAATGGGCGACCCTGAGCCAGGATCCGTCCCCGGAAGGGGTGATGGCGGTGGCCGTCGTTCCACCGCCCGCCGATCTCGCATACCGTCTGGAAACGGAAGGCGGGCCGCTGCCGCTCCTCCATCAGGTGAACAATCCCAACAACTTAGGCGCGCTTCTCCGGACGGCGCACTGGTTCGGCTTCCGTACGGTCCTGCTCAGCGAGGGATCCTGCGAGGCGACGAATCCCAAGGTGATCCGGACATCGATGGGGAGCCTCTTCCACCTGACGGTGATGGAAAATCTTGATTATGATAGCATTTTGTTGGAGATCCGGGGGCGTTTCCGTGTCGTGGGAAGCGAGATCCGGGAGGGTGTTGCGCCCCACTCCTGTGCGGCCGGGACGGCTCTGCTAATGGGGAGCGAAAGTCATGGACTGCCGGCCTCACTCCTCGCGCAGACCGACGAGCGGTGGCGGATCCCCGGCGCCGGGGAGGCGGAGTCGCTGAGCCTGCCCCAGGCGGCGGCGATCATGATGTACGAATGCGTGCGAAAGACGGTCCCGTGAGGTGATTCATATGGAAGGGTTCATCCAGGTGACGACAACAACGGAAACCAAAGCGGATGCCGAGCGGATTGCCTTGGAGCTCGTCGAGGCGAGGCTCGCCGCCTGCGTACAGATCGTGGGGCCGATTGAAAGCATCTACCGCTGGAAGGGCCGGATCGAGACGGCCGGCGAGTGGCTCTGCCTGATCAAGAGCCGGGAGGAGAGCTTCGGGGCGATTGAACAGACCATCCGTTCCCTCCACCCTTACGAAACGCCGGAGATCGTCGCCGTCGCAATGACCGGCGGCAGCCGTGACTATCTGGACTGGCTCCGGGGGCAACTGGCAGCGCCCTGCGAGGAATGAAGACTTAGAAGGGATCACGGGGAAGTGGAGCACCATTGCCCCGATCCTCTCCCGTCAGGGGGTGGTGAAATAAGGTTTGCGAGACCGTTGAGGCAGGATCATGCTTTTAGCCGGCGATATCGGCGGCACGAAGAGCTGTCTGGCGATCTTTGCGGACGACGCGGATCCACGGAAACCGCTGGCGGAGGAGGTTCTCCCCAGCGGCCGTTTTCCCGGGATCGAGGCGCTGATCCGGGTGTTTTTGAAACGGACGAATTGGACCGCGGACCAGGCCTGTTTTGCGATCGCCGGACTGGTCATCAACGGCCGGGCTGCGGTGACCAACCTCCCCTGGGTCGCGGACGCCGAGGCGATCCGGCGGACGTTCGGCTTCCGATCGGTCCGCCTGCTGAACGACGTTGCGGCGACCGCCCGCGCCGTGCCGCTGCTGGAGGTGCGGGAACTCCACATGCTGTGCCTGGGAGAGCCGGCCGCCGACGGCGCGATCGCCGTGATTGCCCCGGGGACCGGCCTGGCTCGCTGTAAGGCTGGCGGAGGCCGCCGATCCCGTGCCGGTCCTCATCAAGGCGGCGCTTGCGGGTAAGTCCGTCCTCTGTATGCGTGCGGTAACGCTTTTCTGCTTCATTCTCGGAGCGGAGGCGGGGAATCTGGCCTTGAAGACGCTGGCCACGGGCGGCGTTTACATCGGGGGCGGGATCGCACCGCGGATACAGCCTTTCCTCGAAGCAGGAACGTTTCTCGATGCCTTCCGGCGGAAGGGACGGATGGCCGACCCGCTCTTCCGGATGCCTGTCCACGCGATCCTCGAACCGCGGGCGGCCCTGATCGGCGCCGCCGACTGCGGGATGGAGGAAAAATGAAGTAAATGCTTCCGTCTTGATTCAAGTCAACACAATCTGCCAGTGTCGCAAGTCTTCCTCCGCCGGAAAGGGGAACAACTTGTTTGGGGATCATAAATTTCCCGCCTCTTCCGTTCAAATCTAGGGCAAAACGAAAGGCAGGAAGGTTCGCCCTGCCTTTCTGAAAAAATCCCCATCAAATTTCCCATCTGATACATGATACTGGGCAGGATTCTATGGCTTCTTCGATCAGATCTTCTGGCCCGCTCGCTGGTTTAATCACCGTTGCTTTTCCGCTGCTGCTGTCGATCATAAAAACCTCCGGGCAAATCTCCTCGCAGGCGCCGCATTCGATACATTCATCCTCATTTATATGTACTTTTTTAGCCATTTTTCTTTCCTTGCCAAACAGAGGGTGGCCGGCCCCCTCGGCTCGGCCGCCCCTTTTACCAATGATTAGAGCTGAATTCCCATCCTATCCCATACCGACTCCCCGTCTTTGATTTCGACCGCTTTGAGCCGTGGATAGGTCTTGAACAGGAAGTAGGCCAGAGGCAACACCCCGAGCACGATGATGATCAGATCAGGGATGACCCGAAGATTCCCCAATATCACGATTATTGTCCTTTCGAAGAAGGAAGCATCCCGCGCGGCCCATAGTCCGTCCTGAAAAGAGACCCAGGCCTGGATGAGGCCAACTGGGAAAAGAGTAACAAAGGACATGATGAGCAGACCGCCATTCAACCCGAGGAAAGAAAGCTTCAGAATGCCGTTATCCCAATGTTCCTTCTTCACCAGACCCCGCCAGGAGAATAAGAGAAGCGCAATCGAGAGCATGCCGTAGGTCCCAAAGAGGGCCGTATGACCGTGGTTCATGGTCAGATACGTTCCGTGTTCATAGTAGTTAACAATCGGAAGATTGATGAGGAATCCGAAAATTCCCGCTCCCAGGAAGTTCCAAAAGGAAGAAGCGACAAGGAAGTACAGAGGCCACTTATAGGGAAAGGTCTTGCCTTCACTCTTGATGGCTTTAAACTCCATCATCCCTCGGACAACGAGACCCATCAGAGGAATAGGTTCCATGGACGAAAACAATGTTCCCCATGCCAGCCAGTAGGATGGTCCTCCGAACCAAAAGTAGTGATGCGCCGTCCCGACGATTCCCGACAGGAACACGATCGCCGCGGTAAAGTACGCGATGGTCAAGGCCGCTTTGGCGGTAACGAGCCCCATGGCGACAAGCAAGACAGCGATGGCGGCGACTCCGAAAAACTCGAAGATGCCCTCTACCCAGATGTGCACGACGAACCATCTCCAGTAATCGGCCATCGTCATATGAGAGCCCTGGCCGTAGAAGAGGCCGAAGCCGAAAAAGGCCACCACAAAGATAGCGCTCAATATATAGAACCAGATCAGTGAATTGAACTCATCCTTATGCCCCATTTGCAGATGAGGAAAGACGGCGCGATATACGATAAGGAGCCAGGCAACCAGGCCCACCAATAGCAGTATCTGCCATGCCCGTCCGAGCTCCAGGTACTCCCATCCCTGATGGCCGAACCAGAACCACCAATCCCCCAAAAGGCCCTTAATCCCGGCCATCTCGCCCGCGAGGCTGCCGACGGCAACCACCAGGATGGCGACAAACAACAATTCCACCAAGAGCCCCTGTTTCCGCGGTTCTTTGCCGCCGATGATCGGCGCCAGGTAAATTGCCGATGCAACCCAGCTGGTTGCAATCCAGAAAATGGCAAGCTGCAGATGCCAAGTCTTGGCCAGGCTATAGGGGATGATCGCAGCGACAATGGGGAACCAGAAGCTCGCCGGGTTAACGGTATAATGGGCCAACAGCCCCCCGAAGGAGGTTTGCAGCAAGAGGAGCAGGACCACGACAAGAAAAAATTTTGCCGCTTTGAACTGGCTCGGGGTCAAGGGCATATCGATCAGTATCGCCGCAAGCGAGGCGCCCTTGGCAGGGCCATACCAGAGTTCATAATGATGAACCCAGAAGATGAACAGACCCAGAGCGACAAGAAAGACGAGGAGACCGCCGATAGACCAAAAGTAGACGTTTGGTGTCGGAACATTCCCTATACTTCGATCCGGCGGCCAGTTATTGGTATAGGTGGCTGCATTGGCCGTACGGGGGGTGGAGGCTACCCAGGCTGTCCAAAAGAAGAACCGGGAGATTTGGAGCCGCTCCTGATCCGAGGGGACTGTATCGCGCAGGAAACCGTACCGACGCTCTCCTTCCTTGAAAGTCTTTCCCCAGTATTGGGAAATGCGGTCCAAGGAGTGCGCCTGCGCGACAGTCAAGGTAAGGGTATCCTTGGCAGAATCGTAGCGGTTCGTTTTGATCTCGTTTATGGTCTTGGCATCGGTCACCGCTTTTTGCAGGTCATCGAGCTGTTGGTAGTTCTTTTGATAGTCCTGCCCCGACCAATAGTCCCTTACGGTATCTCCCATGAGATGCAGCGTGGAAGCCGAGAACTCTGGTCCTCTCTGGCTCCCGTGGCCCCAAATGCTTCCATGGTCCATCAGGCCGTAACGCTGGTACACGTCCTGCCCTGCCAGGATATCCGATTTCTGGAAAAGGACTTTACCGTCGGGGCCTGCAACCTTCCCCGGATAGGGCGGCAACTGGTCCCGTGACATGAATCCACCGGCAAGAAGAACGACCATGGCAAACACGAAACAAAAAATAGCGATCCATTTAAGCTTTCGTAAAGACATAACCCACCTCCTTTTTTAAATAGAAACCCATCCCATACTGCCCTAAAATAGCCGTCAAATCCATTTTCGTTTTTCCTCCCATAAGGGAATTCGTTGGGGGACAGTCCTTGTTGCCGCAAATCTTGACTGCAAGATAACCGACTATTGGGAATGAATCCTTGACGCAAGTCAAATACGAGAAATTATTTCAGAGGGAGGGTGAATTTTTTCAAGGTCATCGATAAAGGTTGCGCACCGAACCGGGAGTTCCGCTCCCATTTCCCGTTCAGCCTTGTCGAATTCGCCGGCGATTGCGTTTTTATCGGTTTCGGACAAATTTCCGTCCATCCACGGGAAAAGGATTTCGTCTTCTTTTTTGATATGATCGGCGAGAAGTTCCCTGTATGCCTGAAGGTGTTTGATGACGGCATCCGTATCCTCCTTGTCGAGGGCCTCTCTCATTGCTCTTACATGGCGACGTCCCGTTTCGTGGTCGCTGAGCATGGCCCGGATAATTGCCGTCTGCTCGTCAAAATACTTAAAAAGGATAGCTTCTTCTTTTGCGTGGTGAAACTGATCGGCATAGGAACGGATGAAGTCTATCCCTGCCGCAACGACTTCCCGTCCTTCTCGGGAAGTCACATCCAAGTTCTTGATGACTTCCGGTATCAACGCCAGCCACTTCTTTATAAGCAGGTGTTAATCTACCAGCCTTTTTATGGGGGGGGAATAGGTCTTCTCCCGTGATTTCTTCGGGGAGACGGCGGCCGGTTGCAGAAGCTTCCCTTCTCCTGCCGGGGAGATTGCTGCGGCAAGCCTGGCCATCATCTCCTTTTCCAGCTCCCGGGGAAGGTTATGGATCGAGACGATATCCTTGAAAAGGCAGTCGCCTATCATGCAGGTTCCACAACCGATGTCGTATTCATTCAGAATAGCGGCAAGCTCCGGGAATTCCGTGATGACTTCCTTGATCGGCCTGGGTAAATGGTTTGCCAATTCATCCATCGATTGATTGCCTTGAGCCCCGCTCTCTTTTATGGGTTTTTCTATTTCAACAGCGAGGCAAAGATTTTCCCGAAATTGAGGCAGTTTTCCCGGCCCTGTTTGTCGGGATTCCACATTTCCCTTAGCCCGTCATGGACGATTTCGAATCCGCCTTCTCTAAGCTTTTCAGTTATCATTTTTACCGATTCCCCGCTCCATCCGTAACTGCCGAAAGCGGCGGCTTTTTTGTTCCTGAAGGCCAGGCCCCTCATTTCTTCCAGGATGCCGGCCAGGGCGGAAAGGATTCCCTTATTGATGGTCGGGGATCCGGCAAGGATCGCCCGGGACTTGAACACCTCCGAAATGATGTCGTTTTTGTCGGAACGGGCGCAGTTGAACAGCTTGACGGCGACTTTATCGTCGGTCTGCCGGATTCCATCGGCAATGGCCTCCGCCATTTTGCGCGTACTGTCCCACATGGTGTCGTAGATGACGGTTATCTGGTTTTCCTGATAGTCATCGGCCCATTCCAGATACTTATTGACGATCTGGAGCGGGTCTTTCCGCCATATAACCCCGTGGCTCGTGCAGATCATGTCCACTGGTAAGTTAAAGCCCACAACCTCTTTTATTTTCCGGTCCACCAGCCTGCTGAAGGGGGTCAGGATGTTGGCGTAGTACTTGAGGCATTCCTGATACAGCTCCGCCTGGTCCGCCAGGTCGTTGAACATCAGCTCCGATGCGTAGTGCTGGCCGAAGGCGTCGTTGCTGAACAGGGTATCGTCCCCTGTAAGATAGCAGAACATGCTGTCCGGCCAGTGCAGCATGGGCGCCTCGATGAAGATCAACTCTTTATCCCCGAGGCTTAATTTTTCGCCGGTCTTGACCGGCTTGAAATTCCAGTCCTGATGATATTGGGCCTTGAGAGATTTGACGGCGTTTGCCGTGCAGTATATCGGCTTGTCGGGGATTTCCCGCATAAGTTCCGGCAGCGCGCCGCTGTGATCCGGTTCACCGTGATTGGCGATAACGAAATCAATGCTTTTGAGCGCGTCCATCTCTTTCAGGTTTCGGACAAACTCCTCGGCAAACGGGGTCCATACCGTATCGATGATCGCCGTCTTTTTATCTTTGACCAGATAGGAATTGTAGGAAGAACCGCGGTGTGTGGAATATTCTTCCCCGTGGAACTTTCTCAGCTCCCAGTCTATTTTCCCTACCCATGTGATATTTTTCTTAATGCTGAAGCTCATTTTTTACCTCCTGTATTTGTTATCCCTTTTTTCCGTTCGATCTTCTTGTGCTGGCTCATGATACCTCCTAAGAATATGCAAATAGGGAATAGGGGCGCCGTCCCCCTATTTATCTGTCATCCCATTTTTCAGGAGCGGATGATGTTCACCGGGTGGATCTGCGTCGCCTTGAACGAGGGGTAGATCCCCACCACAATACCGGAGAGGGCGGAGGCGGCGAATGCGAGCAGGAACCCCGGAACGGAAACACCGACAGGATAGCCCAAAACTTTCGCAATGGCAAGGCTCATCAACAGGTTTCCATGCGGAATATTACTTGACGCCGCTTTCTCTGAGATATATCGTATAGACGATTAATACGATTCCATGGCAGGAGAAGCGTCATGTCCACCCAGATGATCATCCGAATCGAACCGGAACTTAAGGATAAAGTCAGCCGATTTGCGCGGGCGGAGGGGAAAACGACGAGCGACGTCGTCCGGGAATTGCTCGAGGAATACATCTCCAGCCGAGATATCGCCGCCTATGTCGACAACCTTTGGGAAAGGATCGAGAGGCGACTTTCCGCGCAGGGCGTCACGGCCGAGCGGATTCCGGGGGCCATTCATGAAATCAGACGAGGAAAAGGATGAGGATTGTCCTGGACACCAATGTCTTCATCTCCTCCTTTTTCGGCGGCAATCCCAGAACCATCATCGATTTGTGGAAGGACGGCCGCCTGATGCTCTGCCTTTCACAGGATATCTTTGATGAATATATTGAAGTCCTCCGTCGCCTGGGATTCGACAACACCCCGGAACTGGAAGAGCTGTTGAAGCTTTTCGCCACCGGCTTTCATATCGTCTTCACAACCAGGACACCGGAAATTCACGTCGTTGCCGATCCGGACGACGACAAATTCATCGCCTGCTCCCTGGCCCTGAAGGCCGCTTGCGTTGTTTCCGGCGACAAGGCATTGGTCGATGTTCGCCTTTATCAGGGGATCAAAATCGTCACGCCCCGCGAATTTCTTGAGATCATGGGAGTGACGGCGGATAGGCGCCAGTAAAAAGTTAAACAGGCGGGAGGAATGCCGAGAGATGAACTCTTTTGCGGAATACATCAGGGAGATCAGGAAGAGCCTTGAAAAAGGCGACTCCACGGAACACACGCACCGCACCGCCTTGGAAGCCCTCTTGGAGGCTTGCGACAAAGACATTGACGCCACGAACGAACCCCGCCGGATTGCCTGCGGCGCGCCGGATTTCAACATCACCCGGAAGGGAGTCCCGGTAGGCCACGTCGAGACGAAGGACATCGGCGTCAATCTCGACGAGATGGAACGCGGCAAAGGATCGAATGGAGAACAGTTCAGACGATACTCCACGTTGCCGAACTGGATTCTCACCGACTACCTGGAGTTCCGCTGGTATGCCGCCGGTCAGAAACGCTTGACCGTCCGGGTGGCCGACTTTGACGGCAAGGGCCGCATCAAGGCCAAGCCGGACGGCGACAAGAAACTCGAGCAACTCCTCGCCGCCTTCTACCATGAACCTGCGTTGACGGTCGGCACCGCCAGGGAGCTCGCTCAGCGCATGGCGGGCACGACGCGGATCATCCGCGATTTGATCATTGCGTCCTTCAAACACGAGACCGAGGAGACGGAACGCAAACTCGTGCAAGAGGCGCGGGAACCCTATGGCGCGGCTATGCCGTCGCGCGGCCCGTGGCTGCACAACTGGCTGACGGCTTTCCAGGAGACGCTGATTCCCGATCTCACGGAAACCGAGTTCGCCGATATGTTCGCGCAGACGCTGGCCTATGGCCTTTTTGCCGCCCGCATCCACGCCCCCGCGAACCGGGAGTTCTCCCGCGAAATGGCGGCCTTCAAACTTCCCAAGACGAATCCGTTTCTCCGCAAACTCTTTGCCGAGATCGCCGGCGTGGACATGCCGGACACCGTCGCCTGGGCCGTCGAGGACCTCGTGAATCTGCTCCGTCATGCGGATATGGCGGAGATCCTGCGGGACTTCGGCAAGGGCAGAGGCAAGGAAGACCCGGTTGTCCACTTCTACGAAACCTTCCTTGCCGCATACGACCCTAAGGTCCGCGACCAGCGTGGCGTGCGCTACACGCCGGAACCGGTCGTGCAGTACATCGTCCGCTCCGTGGACTGGCTCCTGCAAACCCGGTTCAACCGCCCCCAGGGGTTGGCCGACGATAACACCTTCATCCTCGACCCCGCGGTCGGAACCGCCACCTTCCTCTATTTCGTGCTGACCCTGATCTTCTCCAAGTTCGCTAGGCAGCGCGGCCAGTGGGACGGCTACGTGGAGAAGCACCTGCTCAACCGGCTGTTCGGCTTCGAAATCCTCATGGCGCCGTATGCCATCGCCCACCTCAAGCTCGGAATGCTATTGGAGGAGACCGGCTACAGCTTCGGTTCTGACCAGCGGCTCGGCATCTTCCTCACCAACACCCTGGAGGAGTCCGCCCGGCGCAGCGATCGGCTTTTCGCGGGCTGGATTTCCGAGGAGGCCAACGCGGCCGCCAACGTCAAGGCCCAGTTGCCGATCATGATCGTCCTGGGCAATCCGCCCTACGCCAACTTCGGACGCATGAACCGCAACCCATGGATTCTCGGCCTGCTGAACGACTATAAAAAGGACCTGAACGAGAAGAAGCTGAACCTCGACGACGACTTCATCAAGTTCATCCGGTTCGCCCAGTGGCGCATCGAGAAGACGGGTCACGGCATTGTCGGCTTTATCACGAGCAACACCTACCTCGACGGCATCACCCACCGCCGCATGCGGGAATCCTTGATGCAGGCTTTCGACGAGATCTACATCCTCGACCTGCACGGCAGTTCCAAAAAGAAGGAAAGAACGCCGGACGGCGGCAAAGACGAGAACGTCTTCGACATCACGGTGGGCGTGTCCATCCTGCTTGCCGTCAGACTCGCGGAGACAGAACCACCGTCAAGCGGACGGGCGCCCGCCCGCGTCTTCCATGCCGAATTATGGGGTGCGCGAAAGGGCAAATATGACTGGCTCTGGCAGAACGACGCCAGCCAGACTACCTGGACCAAACTCGCGCCGACTGAACCGAACTTCTTCTTCGTTCCCAAGGACGGTGGCGGCCGGAGCGAGTACGAACAGGGATGGTCTATCCGCGACGCCTTCTTAGTTTCTGGAAACGCGGTCAAGACGGAGCGCGACGGTCTTTCCATCCACTTCACGGAAGACGGCATTCGGCGCATGGTCGAGGACTTCCGTACGCTTGACGAGAAGTCCATCCGTGAAAAGTATGCTCTCGAAACGGACAGCCGCGATTGGCAGGTGGCCAAGGCAAAAGCGGATGTAACGGCAAACCGGCAGGATACCTGTTTCCAGTTCATCCTCTACCGCCCTTTTGACATACGGCACACGTGGTATAGCGGTCAGTCACGGGGTTTCATCGGTACGCCCGCATTCCCGCTGATGCGGCATATGACTGCTGGTCGAAACATAGCGCTCACATGTCTGAGGCAAACACGACGCGGAGAAACGGGAACAGTCTTCGTTGGTCGCGGTTTGATTTGCAAAGACATCGTATCTCCCTACGACATCGGTACGGTTTTCCCGATCTACCTCTATCCCGCTGCCGACGAACTGGGCGCTTTCGCTGGCCGCCGTCCGAACATCAACCCCGAGTTCTTGAAGGCGCTGGCGGAAAAGTTGGGACTTTCGCAGGCCGGACCGCACGGGTTGCCGCAAGGCGTCACGCCCGAAGACATCTTCCACTACGCCTACGCCGTTTTTCACTCGCCGACCTATCGCACCCGGTACGCCGAGTTCCTGAAGATTGACTTCCCGCGTCTACCGCTCACGGGCAATCAGGATTTATTCTTCCGTCTGGCCGCCCTGGGCGGGGAGCTTGTTGCCCTACACTTGTTGGAATCGCCGAAACTGAATGACCTGATCACCGAGTTTCCGGTGCAGGGAACGGATACCGTCGAGAAGGTTCAGTACAACGACAAGGACGAGCGCGTCTGGATCAATCCTGATCAATACTTCGGAGGCGTGCCGGCGGCGGTCTGGAACTTCCACATCGGCGGCTATCAGGTATGCGAGAAATGGCTGAAGGACCGCAAGGGCCGAAAACTGACCTACGAAGACACCCGCCACTACCAGAGAATCGTTGTGGCCCTGAATGAGACCATCCGTGACATGACAGAGATCGACGAAGTCATCAGACAACACGGCGATTGGCCAACCGCGTTTTCCGGGAACAACAAATAGGAATGGCGAACAATCGCATGGACCCGAACGGATATGCAGGCCGTTGGGTGCAGATGATGTGACGACATCACCTGCGCTGCGGTAGGCCGATGCTATTCCCCTATTTTTTACCTACGACGAAATAAGGGCGAATA
>Ga0066637_10002413_pt1 | contig 12465 bp, 9 predicted proteins | sample CryGeyCG2014_020_FD_62737 | JGI IMG/M metagenome (GOLD analysis project Ga0066637, IMG submission 62737) | Groundwater microbial communities from aquifer - Crystal Geyser CG08_land_8/20/14_0.20 | ecosystem: Environmental > Aquatic > Deep subsurface > Groundwater | place: USA: Utah: Grand County...
TGTTAAAAACCATGGTTAACGACCTCTCGTCAAGGGAAAACAGGTATCTACTCCAATCCACACTAGCTCCCATTTCTTTCATCTGACCTTCTATTAAATGTTTATTTTCGTGAACAAAATCCCAGATTTTCTGGTAAAGTGTGGCTCTGTCAAAGTCAAAACGAGATTTCCCCTCCTTTTTAAGCACTCGCTCGTATGTAACCTGGGTTTCAAAACCGGCGTGATCAGTGCCCGGAATCCAAAGCGCGCTATAACCCTGCATCCGCTTCCACCTAATCAAAAGATCCTCAATGGCAATCATCAGCACATTACCCACATGCATCTTACCACTGGCATTAGGAAGCGGAAGAACTATGGTATAAGGCTTTTTGGCCGGGTTGCGCTCCGCCTTAAAATAACCCCCATCTTCCCACATTTTGTAAATTTTGGTCTCCACGCTCGCGTGATTATATTTTGACTCCATTGGCATAGCGCAAATTATACATTATTATAGGTAGGTCGACATAAAAGACTGCCCAAATGCAAATATTTACGCAAATTAGTTTAATACTAGCCGTTGCCACCTTACTCTCCGTTCTAGCGCGACTTTTAAAGCAACCTGCCATTTTAGCGTATGTGCTTACTGGCTTTTTATGCGCCACTTATTTTTTGCAAGCGGGCGACCTGGGAGCAAACAGCACTTTTTCCACCTTTTCCGATCTTGGTATCACTATTTTGCTTTTTATTGTGGGCATTAACCTTAGTCCAAAAGCCATTAAAACGGTTGGCAAAAATGCCTTTCTCGCCGGTGCGGGACAAATGATTTTTACCACCTTTGCAGGTTACTTGCTGGCAAAAGTTCTGGGCTTTGATCCCGTCCCCGCTATAATCATTGCCCTCGCCTTCTCTTTTAGCAGTACTATTATTGTTTTAAAACTTTTGGGCGACTTGGGGGATTTGGAAAAACTTCATTCCAGAATCGCTATTGGCATCCTTTTACTGCAGGACTTGATAGCCTCCATCTGTTTAATTTTTCTTACCACTTTAGATACAGCCTACCGAGGTGGTTTCTTTATAGCCCTACTTCTTCTTAAAGGGCTGGCGGTATCTCTGCTTATTTGGCTAGTAAGTACCAAATTTTTGGGTAGACTTTCCAGATTCTTTGCCAAGTCGCAAGAAAATTTATTCCTTTTTTCTATTGCGTGGGGTTTTGGCATTTCCTCTCTTTTTGCGGAAATGGGCTTTTCTAAAGAAATTGGGGCATTAATAGCCGGCGTGGCACTTTCCACCCTGCCTTTTAGTACAGAAATAGCCTCAAAGCTCCGCCCTTTGCGCGACTTTTTTGTGATCCTGTTTTTTGTGGCCCTAGGTTCAAAAATTGAACCCAATCAAGTCGTCCAATATCTGCCCTCCATTATAATTTTCTCAATCTTTGTAATTCTAGTTAAGCCTGTTATTACAGCTTTAAATTTACGACTTCTTGGGTATAACAGAAAGGTGGCGTTTAAAACGGGGGTAAGTTTGGCGCAAATTAGTGAATTTTCCTTGGTTTTGGTTCTACTTGCATCCAAGCTCACTTTTGTAAATCAAAATTTGGTGCAAATAGTTACTCTTGTGTGCGTTGTTACAATTACTATGTCGTTGTATTTAATTAAATTTGGCGACAAGTTATACATATTTCTCAACAACATCTTTACACCCCACAGATCGATGAGCAAGGAAGCTATGGAAACCGTAAAACAAACCTACGATGTAATTTTGTTTGGTTGCAACCGCGTAGGCTGGGATTTTGTTAAAGCTTTTAATAACCTGGGAACGGGGTTTATTGCTGTGGACTACAACCCAGAAACACTGGAGGAACTTAAAAAGAAAAACATTAATTGTATTTATGGCGACGCGGAAGATGCGGAGTTTTTAGATGAGCTTAATGTAGCCCAAGCTAGGATGGTGATCTCAACCATTCCGGATTATGAAACCAGCATTTTGCTTTTGGAAGAGGTTAGAAAAACTAATCGGGAATCGGCGGTGGTTTTAATTTCTTATAATGTGGACGACGCTTTAGCTTTTTATCAAAAGGGTGCTACTTATGTAATTTTACCCCATTTTATTTCCGCTCAACATGCTACGAAGCTTTTGGAGGAGTTGGGCGTTAACCATAACAGTTTTGAGAATGAAAAAAACAACCACATTTTGTATTTAAACGAGCGCAAAAACATGGGGCACGCTCACCCGCCACACTAAAAGCGCCGTGATAATAGTATATAATTCATTTGTCATTCGACTTCCTTTCGTCGTTGCGAGTCCGCCAAAGGCGGACGAAGCAATCTATGGGCCGTTAGCTCAGTTGGTAGAGCGCTGCATTCGCATTGCAGAGATCGGCGGTTCGATTCCGCCACGGTCCACCAAACTCATTATCCTCATTACCGATTCTTATACAGTTCATTTGCTTGGACAAGAAAATGCGGGCGACTTTAATGGGCAAAAAGTAATTGTTACCGGGCAATACAACAACTGTAATCAAGAATTGACTATTAATAGCAACGGTCTAGAACTCTTCTAATAATCTTTATTGCTTTACCCTTAATCAAAGCCTCTGCTACTTTTTTATTGGCTAAATTAAGCGTTCTAGCAAAAGTTGGCTGTGATATTCCCATTTTTTCTGCCGACTTGGTTTGATCCAACTCATCCACTAAATATAGTTTTATTGCCTCTATTTCATCAGGTAATAGCTCTACTTCCTCCAAATCTCTTAGAGGTATCCCCCTTGGCTTAAAGTAGTCAACATTAGGATTAAATTGTAGACACCTTTTTATTCTTGGTCTTGGCATAACACTTTCTCTAGCTTCTTTTGCTCGGTTTTAACCTGTTCTAACTCCTCCTCTAGGGTTTTTTTGTAGAATGCAAGTTCTTCTTTAACTTGATCTTTGCTTTGTGAAGCAAACCAAGATTGAAACCCCCTACCTCTACCAAAACCCACCCCTCTTCCAAAACCTTTTCCACCACCGCAAGGACCAAAACCTCTTCCGGTCATTGGACCTTGTCCTTGAGGACCTGTTTTATCGTAATATGGCATTTTATTCACCTCCTTTTAATAAATTAGTAATGAATATATATTCATAATACTATGAAAATACGACTTGTCAAATAATCCGCCACTACAGAACAGAGTAGGCAATCTTGGCTATAGCTGGTTTACATCCCAAGCTATGCAATTTTTAGCAAATTGCTTAACTGAACCACTTTTTATTATTATCGCCTCAGGTTCAAATATGGTTGCGTACATATTCAACATCGCAAGCGCATCAAGCAGTGATTTATATCCAGAAAACCCGGAAACATCTACATAAATTTTGGTAAACGGCTTACCAAATTTCATAGCTTCCCTTATGTTATACGCGTCAAGTACTTCAAATCTTATAACAGGATATTTCTGTCTAGCTATGCTTATACACTCGCTACTTATATCGGTAGCAATAAGGTTTTTGCATACTTGATGTATTAATACGGAAGTTGTTCCCCATTCACAACCTATTTCTAGTATGGAATCGTCTGGTTTAACCCATTTTTCAATGGTTTGTCTAAATTCCTCTACACCTCTTGTTGCAATGTATTTTGTCTTTATTTTAAATTGACTATCATTAGCCATAATTATTCACCTCCTTAAAAAACAAAAAGCACCGAGAACCAACACTTAAGATTTTACACTTAAGTATAAGTTCTAGGTGCTCTAAAGATAAACTTGCTGAGCTACAGTAACCTTTCAGCTACATGACCCCCTACGAACAAAGACATTTAACCATAAGTGGGGTAAGGAACCAAATAAAGCAACTCCAGTCGATTATTATTATTATTATTATTACGGTCTAAAGCCAATAACTTGAAAGCCGTAGTTCAAAATTCTTATCTCCGCTTGCGACTTTGTCAAAATATTCTTTCCAGATTTTCTTTTCTACCCTCATAACGGTATTATACTCCTTAATACAGTGGTAGGACTCAATGCGGACGATGGTTTGGGATACTGCGGAAAATTGCCCAACAATCTCACACATTTACAAAATATACGACTTGTAAAAGCAAAGCGGGATTCTTGCCGTTACAACAATGTGAAACCCAAAGCGTTACAATGTGTTAGCCGTAGGGCTAACGCTTTATAACACCCCACATTTAACCCGTAACTAAAGGCTTCCGCTAGCACTATTGACTTTTGTTAGCCGTTGGTGTAACGTTACCCGTATGACTAACGCTACCAGAGTACTTGAAAATCCTTTCCGACCCGGTGCGGGACATACTCCGCCGTATTTAGCAGGAAGGGATCTTGAGATACACGAGTTCGGCAAATTACTAAAACAACACACAATTTTAAAAAATCTAATAATTTCTGGCTTGAGAGGTATAGGGAAAACTGTACTATTAGAAAGTCTCAAACCTGTTGCCAGAAAAACTGGATGGCTGTGGGCAGGAACTGACTGTGCAGAGAGTGTCAGCATAAGCGAAGAAACTATGGCTATGCGGTTATTAACCGACATTGCACTTATAACTTCAAATGTAAAGGTTGGGTCGATAAACAAAAAGAGTATTGGTTTTAGCAACGAAAAAAAGTCGAGCGATGTCTGTCTAGACTACTCTTACCTGTCAAATTACTTTAACAATGTCCCCGGATTTATCAGCGACAAACTTAAAGCAACACTTGAAATGGTTTGGGGTCATTTAGCGAGCCTTCAATTTATTAGAGGCATTGTTTTCGCTTACGATGAAGCACAAACATTAAGTGATCACTCAGAAGATAGGCAGTATCCACTTTCGCTTCTACTCGATGTATTTACTTATATACAAAAGAGTAATATACCCTTCATGCTTGTCCTAACAGGCCTCCCCATGCTACTTGCAAATCTGGTAGAAACAAGAACATATTCTGAAAGGTTGTTTCATGTAGTCGTGTTAGAAAAACTTACAAACGAGGAAAGTAAAAATGCGATCGTAAAACCAATAGAAACTTCACAACATCCACTAAAATTTAACGAATCAGCTATAGACGAAATAATACAGCAATCAGGGGGCTATCCTTATTTCATACAATATATCTGTAGAGAAGTTTTTGACATCTTCCTACAACAAGCAGACGCAGAGCAGGAACTTTCTATACCAATGGATGCAATTATTAAAAAACTAGACAACGATTTTTTTTCTGGTAGATGGGCAAAGGCAACAGAAAGGGAGCGTGATCTGCTCACATTAATCACAAATTCGGAAAAAGCTAAATTCAAGGTACACGAAATTGTAGCACTATCTGAAAATAGTGGGATGAAGAGGTTCGGTAGATCCCAAGTTAGTCAAATGTTCAGAAGATTAATAACAACAGGCTTATTGTATAAAGATAATAATGGTAATTACTCCTTTGCAGTACCGTTACTAGAAAAATATATTTCAAGAGTCCAAAAAGAAAAGAACTAATAAATATTGTGTAGGGTTTTTCCCTGCCGTAACAATGTAAAACCCAAAGCGTTACAATGTGTTAGCCGTAGGGCTAACGCTCCATAACGCCCAGAATATAATACGAATAAGTGTGTAGCCCAAAAAGCCCCGAGGTTTTAATTCGGGGCTCTTCGGTAGATTTTCTCGATTCGCGTCAATCCTTACCTAGTAGTCTTCCATTCCTCCGCCCATACCACCCATGCCCCCCATTCCAGCGCCACCCATACCGCCACCAGGCATCGGCTCTTCTTTTTTAGGGGCTTCTGCCACTAAACATTCGGTAGAAAGAACCATAATGGCCACAGAAACGGCGTTTTGCAACGCGCTTCTGGTTACTTTGGCAGGATCGATAATTCCTTCCTTTACCATGTCGCCGTACTCCATTTTAACTACATTGTAGCCAATGTTAGCGTCGTTTTTCTCCTTTTGTAATCTCTCAAGCTCGCCCAAAATCATGCCCGCATCCACACCCGAATTTTGTACAATCATCCTTATGGGTTTCTCCAATGCGGTGTACAAAATCTTAAGAGCAGTAGCCTCGTCACCCTCTGCTTTAGTGCCTTCCAGCACCTTACGAGCTCGCAAAAACGCCACCCCCCCGCCTGGAACAATACCCTCTTCCACAGCCGCTTTGGTAGCGTTAACCGCATCTTCCACTCGCAATTTCTTTTCTTTAAGCTCGGTTTCCGTTGCCGCCCCAACCTGCAAAACTGCTACGCCACCAGAAAGCTTGGCTAGTCGCTCCTGATACTTTTCTTTATCATAATTAGAATCCGTTTTGCCCATTTGGGTTTGAATCTGGGCAATTCTATCCATAATCTTTTTCTTGTCACCTTTGCCACCCACAATGGTGGTGTTGTCTTTATCGGCAATTACCCTATCTGCTTTACCCAAATCCTCAATCTTGGTGGAGTCAAGCTTTCTACCCAACTCTTCAGAAATTACCGTTGCGCCCGTTAAAGCCGCAATATCGGCCAAAAGCTCTTTTCTCCTGTCGCCAAAACCCGGAGCCTTAACCGCTAGCGCATTAAAAGTCCCGCGAATCTTATTTACCACCAATGTTGCCAACGCCTCGCCCTCAATGTCATCCGCAATAATTACCAAATTTTTTGACACTTTAACAAAACCCTCCAGCAACGGTAGCAAATCCTGAATACTAGTAATCTTTGTGTCAGTGATCAAAATGTAGGGCGACTCAATTTCTGCCGCCATTTTGTCGGCATTGGTCACAAAGTAAGGCGATGCAAAGCCTTTGTCAAACTGCATCCCATCTTTGTACTCCAACTCCATTTGCAAGCCCTTTGACTCCTCCACGGTAATAACACCGTCCTTGCCCACTTTTTCCATGGCCTCGGCAATCAAGTTGCCAATCTCCACATTTTGCGCGGAAATTGTAGCTACTTGGGATTTTTCCTCTTTGGTAGTTATTTTTTTAGCCAATTTCTCAATTTCTTTTACCACCAAAATCAAGCCTTTTTCCAACCCGCCTCTTAACATCATGGGATTAGCCCCCGCAGAAATGTTCCGCAAGCCCTCTTCCACAATAGCCTGGGACAAAACCACCGCGGTAGTTGTACCATCGCCCGCTATGTCATTAGTTTTTTCCGCCGCCTGTCTAACTAATTGCGCACCCATGTTCTCAAATTTGTCAGTGAGCTCAATTTCTTTAGCCACCGTAACTCCGTCATGCACCACCTGTGCAGCCCCCCACGATTTATCTAACGCCACATTTCTCCCCTTTGGACCAAGTGTTGTGGCTACTGCTCTGGAAAGCTTGTTAATGCCGTCCATCAGCTTTTTTCTCGCCTGGTCGCCATATACTATTTGTTTTGCAGACATTTTTAACTCCTTTCAAATCAAAATATTTACGCTTCAATTACTGCCAAAATATCCTCTTCTTTTACCAACAGGTATTCTTTGCCATTAAGCTTTATTTCAGTTCCGCCCCACTTTTTGTAGATTACTTTAGCGTCAATCGGCACACCAATCTCCATCACTTTGCCGTTCTCATCCCTTTTACCAGGTCCTTTTGCCAAAACTTTGCCCTCTTGGGGTTTTTCTTTAGAAGTATCAGGAAGCACAATTCCAGATGGAAGCATGGTTTCCTTCTCCGCAGGCTCAATTAGCAAGTAATCGGCCAGTGGCTTTACTTTACTAAGAACTGTTTTATTAAATGCAGACATTTTTTACCTCCTTTGGGATTCTTTGAATCCAATTAAATTTATTTTGACTTTTCTTCTATGCGACTTTTTTATTCGCGCGTTAGATTTTTAGCACACTATGGGTGCGAGTGTCAATAGCTGACCTTTTTACCTTTACGCCAAAAGATCGGGAAGCGTTTTCAAAGCTTCCTCCATAGGAATAATGTCGATATTTTCTATATGCATCCGTCTGTTTCCTCCGTAGATTAGCGTTCCTTTAGCCTCAGGGTATTCTTCCAAAAATAGGCGCAAACTTTTTATATCGGAGGAATCGGGATTGGCGGTTCTTTTAACCTCAAAAGCTTTAATGCCCTTTTCTCCGTACAAAACAAAGTCCACCTCCTGCCCCATGCTCGTTCTGTAATAATAAATTTTGTAGCCCAAATCCAAACTCTGATTGGTAGCCAAAAGATCCTGAAAAAACAGCGATTCAAAAGCCACACCTTGCGCAACTTCAGGCTCATCCAAGGGCCCCATAGGTCGTACGGCTTTATAAACTCCCGCGTCAAAAAAATAAAACTTGGGATGAGAAACAAGTCGCCTCTTGGCTTTTTTACTAAAAACAGGCACGCGATAGCCAACTAACAAATCCTCCAAAATTTTAAAATAACTTTCCGTAACCTTTCTTTCTATCGTCGCATCACGGGAAACCTCCGATGTGTTTAATACCGATCCTTGTGAAAAGCTAGCAGTTTCTAGAAAACGCGCAAAGGCGGAAAGATTTCTGGTTAGTCCTTCCTGGGAAATTTCCTCTTCCAAATAAGTTTTTACATAACCTTCTAGGTATTTTTTAGGATCGACATCCAAATATGCAGAGGGCAGCTGACCAAAATTTACCGACTTTGCCAAATCAAAATCCTCTCCAAGTTCTACCGCAGTTAAAGGGTACATGTAGTGAGTTAGAGCCCGTCCACCCAAAAGATTTTCACCCTTTTTTCTTAATTTTCGCGGGCTAGAACCAGTTAGAATAAATTTGGTTCTGTTGTTTTCTATTAATCTATGAACTTCGTTTAGAAGTTTAGGGACTTTTTGAATCTCGTCAATAATTACAAAGTCGCTAAAATCTTTAGGAATATAATTTTCTAGTCTTTGAGGATTGGCTAACAAACTATTGAAAAGTTCAGATTCCAAAAGATCTAAGTAAACGGCGGCAGGATAGGACTTTTTAACCCAAGTGGTTTTTCCTGTTCCCCTAGGTCCAAAAAGAAAAAAACTCTTATAATCAGGTGCTTTCAGTAATCTAGTGTACATAACTCCATTTTACCCCTTTTTTTGGAGTTATCAACTCCATTTAGCCAAAGTGCTGTTGTTACAGCCTAAAGTAGGTGTATCTAATTTTTAACATGGAGGCCTGAGTCGGAATCGAACCGGCGTATAGAGGTTTTGCAGACCCCCGCCTTACCACTTGGCTATCAGGCCACGATGATATCATATTTGATATTTTAGCATTAAAGTGATAAATTTTTAATATGGCAGATCGCGTTTCCACAATCTTCTCGCCCACAGGTCAAAAATACTATGCTTCCGCCTCTAAACCCGCCAAAACAAACCGGAGTAGAAACATCGTAGCCTTTATCGTAACCGCTCTTGGCGTAATGCTCACCTCCTATTTTGGTTACCTGTTGGTAAGCCGTGCAAATTCTCCGGCGTCAAAGCCTTATTTGTACGCGGATGTCTACTTTGGCAAAGCTAAAATTTATGTAAATGATAAAGAAGTGGGCGAAACGCCGTTAGAAAACTTTGTAGTTAAAAAGGGCAACAACAAGGTAAAACTAGAATCGGAAGGCAAAACTTACCAAACCACCATCTCCTTTCTAGCCGGCTCACCAACTTTAGTTAAGCGCGATCTCGGCACGGATGAGGTTTTTTCCAGCGGACTTGATTTATGGTATGAAAAATCGGCTTCAGTCAACTCGTTAAGCGTAATTTCCCAACCATCGGAAGCAGTGGTTTTTATTGACGGCACAGAAGCAGGCAAAACGCCCTTTTCCACCGATAAACTCTCTGCGGGAAGCTACGATGTCCGGTTAGAAAAAGAAGGTTATGAACCTCAAAGTGGTCGGCTAAATATCCTTAAAGACCAAAAACTCAACGCCTCGTTTAAGCTTTTCCCCTTGCCCGCACCAACTTCCATTAAACTTATGGAAGGTTCTGCCAATGTGTATGATTTTAATTCTGCCAACAGTTTTGTTACTTCCAGCCCCCAAAGTTGGGCAAAAGCGTTAATTTATTGGAACAAAACGCGGGGCATTAATATTATGGGCTATGGTATTAATCGCGAGCTAGTTTTTAGTTATATTTTGGACTTTGACGGAAAGTTTTACGATTCTTCAGGAGCAACTGTAGAAGCAAATACAGTTTTACTAGGCAACGGCAAAATTGCCTACTTACGGCGCGAATCTGATGGCGCAGGTGTAAGCGCTCCCGCTAAGGAAAGTCTTACCAAAGTTGGAACTTCCGTTACTGCCGGCAAAACCGCCAAGGTTAAAACTACAGAAACCGGCTGGTTAAGAATGAGAAGTCAGCCCAGTTTGACCGGAGCAGAGGTTGGCAGACTTAATGTTGGCGACACGGTTTCTATCACGGAAGAAAAACCCGGCTGGCTTAAGGTTAAAAATAGTGCGGGTTTAGAGGGTTGGGCCTCCAGCGACTATTTGCAACTACAGTAATACAGGCTTGTAATGAATTTCAAAAAGGTTTTTTTAGAAATAACAAAACACGAGCATTCGGACAAGAACCCGCTAATATATTTGGTAACATTTCCTATAAGTATCTACTACAGTATAGTAATTAAAATTGATGAAGCATTATTTAAAGGGAAAGCGCATTTAATTAGGTGGGTGGATCTGTTTTGGGTATTATTAATTATTTACCTTCTTTGGTATAAATTTACACATTGACCTCATTGTAGATACCACTCCAGCAAATCCGAACGAAGAGCTTTTACTTGCTTAACTGTCACCTCATGATCGATGTTTAACCCCAGCGTCTTTTGATACTTTGCCACTAGTGTTAAAACCCCCACATCGGTTGGATAATTAGCTGTGAGATTTTTATAATAATTTTGCGCTATCTCCAAATAGAAACTATCGATGTTGCTACCCGTGGCATCGTCTTTAGCCACGGAACCTATGTTCTGTAACGCCAAAAAATAATACAGCGACACTAAGCCCCGTAAGGTAGAGAGATTCCTCGGATTTAATTCTTGCGACTTTAACATATCCTTTAGCGCTAATGCTTTAAGGGAGTTAGTAACATTGATGTTTTGCCCCGTGGTTTGCAGGATATATGTTTTAGCGCGGGTGCGGTAATAAAAGGGTTCGTAAGGGTTTAATTTTATGGACTTGTCAGAATATTCCAACGCTTGTTCTATACTTCCTTGGTCAAAATAGTTTTGCGACTTTTTGTTAGCTAAATCTGCCGAATATTGTTTAACAAACTGAACATTTACAAAGATGTATGCCGTTATCAACAATGCGAGCAATGTTAGGCGGGGGAGGGAGGAGATCCGAGAGACTTTCAGCAGAGCGTCTCGAGGAGCCCTCCCTCCCCCGCCCTCAATGTCGGAAGTTAACAGAGCCATGAATACCCAGAACAATAGGGAAGTAGAAACAGTTGGCCAGCTAAAAATATTGGTCACAAAAAGTCCAAAAAGTGCGGGAGTAAGAACTCGGTGCTTGGCAAGCAGGATTTTAATAATTATCGCCAAATAAATTAACAGCCCAAGTACGCCATTTTGCGTCAATAGCTCCAAATAATAATTATGCGGTTTGTTTAAAATATAATTCCATTCCGACGAATAGTTTAAAGAAGTGGGGCGGAATTTTTGAAACTCATAGGGAAAAGTTTCAGGTCCTGTACCTAGCAAAAATACTTTGGGTGATGATACGGCTAAATTTAATGCCCCTTTCCAAAGACCTTTTCTAATAGCCCCACTATCCGTAATTGCATATTGAGTAGAAACAGGGTCGGTATTCCCTAATGGACTAGCTACGATCGTTTGAGGGACAGTATCGGCAGGTTTCTTTAGTCGAGCTTGAAGAAATTTTTCCCCGTCCATCAAAGCGTCGCTAATTTTTTGTTTAAACATTCCGGGATTTAAAACCGCCAATAGCAAGCATATGGACGCCGTAACAACAAGAGTCGGCAGGTTTTTCTTGACTAGATTAAAATTAAGCGTTAACAACAAACCTAGCGAAACGGTTAAACCCAAGATTCCAGAAACTGAATAGGAATACCAAAAACCACTAAAACCCAGCACAAAGAGCGCCAACCATCCGATTCTGTTAACCCGGTGATTTTCAAAGAGCGCAAAATATAAAATAATTGGCAAAACCATAGCACAATAAGCAGAGTACCAATTTGGTTGACCAAAAGTAGCAAAGGCCCGCGCAGTAGTGTCACTTTCCCACTTACCCCCCAATCCAAAGTGTTGCAAAATAGCGTAAATAGAAATAGGAAACATCGTCAACGCTATAACTCTCAAAAGTTGCGGGATAGGTGGTTGTAGCCTTTTTGTAGACCAATAAATTCCATAAAAGATCAAAACAGAAACTAGTCCGCCGTTAAAGCGGGAAAAATAGCCCCACATAGAAGTGTGTGGATGCGTGGAGAAGAGTGTGGATAGTACAAAGCTAGTCACCAAAAGCCCCAAAAGCTTGGGAAGGTGTGTCTTTCGATTGTTGTGCCCAGTCCCCCAGAGTCGTCCTAACGCTGTAACAACAATAAATAAAGATCCCACCAAGTACACAAAATACATTTTAGGGAACTCAAAAAGCTCGTTGGTGTTTTGTACAAAAAGAAAGGGCGTAAA
>Ga0066637_10002418_pt1 | contig 12460 bp, 21 predicted proteins | sample CryGeyCG2014_020_FD_62737 | JGI IMG/M metagenome (GOLD analysis project Ga0066637, IMG submission 62737) | Groundwater microbial communities from aquifer - Crystal Geyser CG08_land_8/20/14_0.20 | ecosystem: Environmental > Aquatic > Deep subsurface > Groundwater | place: USA: Utah: Grand County...
GAGTTGTTTATTGTAGACTTTCCAGTCATATTTTGTCTTCCTTTTGCCAGGCACGAATATCACCTGGTATATAATTGGGTTTCTATTTAATAGAAGTTATTCAACAGCACCCTACTTGACTGGATATTACCCTCTCTTATCCATCGCTTTCCTGACTCTTTCCTGAGCGATTTTTAATGCAGATTCCCTTGGGGTTTCATTATTTTCTTTCGCTTTTTTCAAGACTAAATTGGTGTTATGTCTCACTTTTTCTCTGACTATTTTAAACATCTGTTTTTCAGTTCCTTCAATAAATTCAACATAACTTGATATTACACCCCCAGCATTGCAAACAAAATCTGGAACTACTAATATGCCTTTTTTATGCAGCCACTCTTCAACTGGAACGGGTATCGGTATGTTGGCAGCTTCAACAATAACTTTTGTTCGGACTTTCTTCTTGTTTTTGTCTGTTATAACATTTGGCCTTGCCCCTGGAATTAAAATATCTACGGGCAGTTCAAACAATTTTTCACTTGATAAAAATTTCCCGTCTTTATAATTTTTAACTTCCCCAGTTTCCATTTTTATTTTGGTTAATTTTTTGACATCAAGACCTTCCTTATTATATATAGTACCTTTTGAATCAGAAACTGCAACTATTTTTGCACCCTTTTCTTCCAGAAATTTAGCAGCAAATATTCCAACATTCCCAAAACCTTCTATTGCTACAGTAACTTCATTTATATCCCATCCAAGAAAATTAACAGTAACATCAGCAGACTCGGCTACACCGAAACCAGTTGATCCTAGTTCATGAGGCAATCCACCCATGCTTGATGGCTTGCCTGTTGATGTTTTTTTTGATCCAATTTCATCTGCAAAAGCAGCCATTTCTTTTTCTGTCGTGTTCATATCTGGGCCGGCAACATATTCGATTGGAACAACACATTTAATTGCGCGAGCAAATGCTCTCATCAATATTTCCTTGCTTGTTTTTCCATCCCAAACTATTCCTGATTTTGCACCTCCAAATGGAATTTCAGCTAAAGCATTTTTCCATGTCATTGCTCTTGCTAGACCAAAGACCTCACCGACAGTAACATCAGGAACCATTCTTATTCCTCCCTTACCAGGACCTAATGCTGTGTTGTCAATAACAAGAAAACCTTTCATTCCTGTTTTAGGATCATAAACTGATAGAATTTTTTCAGGACCCCATTCATCCTGTTTTATTTCTAAATTTAACATAATTATCAACTCACTTATTTTTATGTCCCCAATCAGCATAAAGATTTCCTTCTACTCCCTTGATATAATTATAAGCTTGCAGTGCTGCAATTGCCCCCTGGCCTGATGCAACTACAATTTGTTTGAATGGATTGTCGGTTACATCCCCGGCAGCAAAAATTCCAGGCCTTACTTTATTAGAATCTGGATAAAATGCCTGACAATTCTCATTAATTGCAATAAGGTTACTTTCATTTGTTTTTACAAGATGCTTGACAAATTCGGTTTTGACTTCAGAACCTATTTCAACAAAAGCTCCTGCTACTTCCAATTCCTTCACTTTTTTTGTTTTAAGATTTTCGACTATAACAGATTTCAGCATCTTCTCCCCTTTGAATTCTTTTACACCTGAATCAAGAACTAATTCGATATTTTTTTTAGCCTTTATTTTTTTTATAAAAGATTCAAATCCTCTGAATTCATCCCTTCTATGAATCAAATAAACTTTCTTTCCAATTTCACTCATGACTAATGCAGCGTCTAATGCAGAATTTCCTCCTCCAATAACACAGACAACTTCTTTTTTGAATAAAGGCCCGTCACAATTAACACAATAAGAAATACCTTTATTTTCAAACTTTTCTTCCCCAGGAACTTCTAAATGTCTGGGAGATCTTCCAAAAGCCAATATGACTGTTTTCGATTTGTATTCTTTTTCTTCTGTTTTTAATATAAACCCATCTTTTTTTTCAGTTATTTTTTCAACATGTTCTCCATGGACAATTTCAGCACCACACGCTTTTGTTTGCTCTTCCATTTTTTTCATTAAAGTCAATCCATCAATTTCTTTAAAACCAGGATAATTTTCGATAAGAGGTATAGTGGCTGGTACACCACCAAATTCTTCAGTTATAACCAGAGTTTTCAATGTTCTTCTGGTAGCATAAATAGCAGCTGTCAAACCAGCAGGTCCGCCCCCAACTATTGTTACATCATGCATAATCATATCACCTAAATAAATATTGAATGAAGAAAGACTTATTGTTTGCGGGTTTTATACAAATCTAACTTTTTTCACGAATAAACTGCACCAGCACATCCCTTTTGAAGACCAAGTTTCATGATTGAAAAAGTTGCATGGGCAAATTAGTTCTAAATCTTCTTCGAAACTCTCACTTTTTATTCTGCAAGGGCAATATTTCAAACCAAACTTGTTTTCATTCATTAAAATACCATTCAAAAGCATGTCAACTATTTTTTTATCTGGATTTAACATGAATTCTTTGCTTTTGCAAAAATCATTGAATATTTCTCTCAAATTTTCTTTATACATAATCAAGGCCTTTTAATATAACAAAAACTTCTTTTGGTTCTATTTCTATGTATTTGTCAACTTGTGAACATGTTGGACAAGTTTTCGGGGGAAATGCACCAAAATGTATATCATTGCATACTATACATCTCCAAAATTTTTTGTTCATTTAAATCCTAATTTTTTCCTGATCTTATTCTCATCAAAACCAATTATTATTTCACCGTCAATTTCTATTACTGGAACTCCTCTCTGGCCTGTTTTTTCAATCATTTCTTGGGCAGCTTTTTTGTCATTTCCCACATCAATATATTCAAACTTTATATCATTCTCTTCAAAGAAGTCCTTTGCTCTATGACACCATGGACACATTTCTGTTCCATATTCTTTTACCTTATGTTTATTCATAACCAACACCTCATTCAATTTTAACTTTTATTATATCCCCTTCTTTTAAATTAAGTAATTTAATTACTTATACAGGTATGTTCATAAAATTACTGCATCTGCTTTTCTTATTGTTCTAATAGATGTCTCACTTATAATATTATTATTAACATTATTTTATTCATTGTTTCAATTTGTCCCTGTTGAATTTCATGTCATTAGCTCTGCATAGCAGAACTTCATCTATGTTCAGGCATGTAGTTCAGACACACCCTATACAAATCCGTAAATTTGTATAACTCGTGTAACCGCCGGTCAAGGCGTAATAAAAATTTCAGAAAGAGATATTTAAAGCTTTAATCTTCTGCCTAATTCTGCATATAATTTTTCAGTAGGAACATTTTCCAAACCGCCTTCTGTGGACATCGCAAGATGCTCCGCATCTTGCTCTAACCTACTGGCGGAACGAACACCGACGTCCGAATACCCGTCGTCGGACCCATAGACCGCACCGACATAGAACGGCCCGAATTCGAAGAGGTGGAGCCGAAGCACGGCTCTTAAACCCTTAGGATTATACCAAAAATATGATGTGTTATCTCCAAAAACTTTTTTGGCGTCTTCTCTCTTTTTTGAAGTCCTGCTTGGGAAGCCTGTAGGCATGTCATATTCCAATACCCATCCTCCTGGAGGCAGTTCTACTCTAGTGACTTTTCCACCATCGGCTCTCCATACGCCATTTCTGTATTCCACATTTTCAGGTCTTTCTACAGCTTCTCTTCCATCTCTCAAGAATGTGGATGTCCATTCTCCGTAACCTCTTTTAGAACGGACGCTCTCCCTGTATTCAGGGGAAACAAGAGATCCGTCAGGATTTCTATCGAAATAAGCATGTCTTAATTCAGCAAGTGTTGGAGCGCCTTTATATACTCTCGGATCATTTGGTTGAATTTGGTAATTTCCAACTTCTCTGCCAAGAACTAGAATAGATCCTGCTGATTGGGGTACTATAATTTCAGTGTCTGGTTTAACCATATGATTTCACTGTTCGTTATATTGAAAGTAAAGTATTTAAATATTATTGTAACTTATTGGTAGTATTATATCTTGCCGATGATAGTGATTACAAACAATACCTTTATTGGCAAAGCCAATTTTTGATTTTGAGGGGCTTAAATGTTACCTCATTTTAACAGCGAAAATTATTTAGTTTTGATTGGTCTAACAACTGAAATTTAAGTATTTATATTATTAACTTGCATCTAATTTTTTAAATTCCTTTCTTAGAATAGTATTTACTATGTCGATAGATTTTGTAACTCTTGCAACCACTCAGTATGGAGGTTGCTTGATGGTTATGGGACTAATTTTTGGTGTTGGCCTTATAACCCTGATAGGAAGTAAGTTGTTCAAATAATTTTTTTCCATTTTTTATTTTAGATATTTTTGAAACCTCTTATTGTTAAAATCAGTCTTCTTTAGAAATTCCTTTTCTATGTCCATCTTAAGAATATTGGATAGAATTACAAGATAGATGAAACAATCAGTTAATTCATCCTTCAATTTTACCATCAAATCCTTGCTGGGATCTTCCCCCAAAGTTTTTTTATCCCTGTTTATTTTTTTAATGACATTTGCAAACTCACCCAATTCCCCAGTTAGCGCTATAGTCATATCTTTTAGAAAATCAATCTCCCAATTTATATTCCCTTCTCCAATCCAATAATTTTTAAAGTATTTTTTGTCAAAATCCTTTTGGAATACCTGAATTTCTTTTAGTGTCATTTCTTTCATAAAAATCACTCTACTTCCCCGGTTTTTTTCTTAAATTCTTTTGCAAACTTACCAAACTCCTTTTCATTCATTTTATCCAATTTCATTAACCTATTACTCCCACAATTCTTGCAACATAAAGAAAACCCTTTTAATAACTCCATATAGGTTTCCACTTCTTCTTTGCAATCAAGACAAAACCGTTTATTCATGTCTCACTTTTTGGGAAAGCAAAGAAATAAAGGGAATTTAAAGTTAACTATTATATTAAAATAAGTGAAATAAATGGGAAATCTGGATTATTTTATAAAAGGAATTAAGAAGGATATCTTATATCTCGCATGTATTGCTACTATTTTAGTAGGTTGTGGGACAGCTACTCCTCAAAGTTCCACTGATACTGTTTCAGCTACCTTATCTGTGCGTAGTTGTAGCGGTGAAGGAAGGGCAAGACGTTGTGATTATAAAATAACCCTTATAAACAATACAGATGGACCAGTAACCATTGAACATTCTGGAAGACTTTTTTATAATGGGTCAATGGTCTACACAGGTCAATTTTCTTCAAATGGATGGAATGACTTGAACCCTGACTATGATATTCCTTCCGGGGGTCGATATGTCGACAATCATTGGGTTCAGGGAATATTTACATCAGTAGGACAACGTTATCAAGGTACTGATGACGACGGGGATGAATTTTATATTAACTTAAGAACAGAACTTAGACGAGGTAGCAGTGATACATCTGAGGCAAAACCTGGATGGCCATATTTCAATCCAAGATCGCCAACAGAATCACCGAAGGTTGAACCCACAAGAGCCGAAAATTAGATAATATAAATGTTGGGTTCATTTTTTAAACCCAGCAAACATAGCATCTTCATCACATCTTTTATATTTGACAATTTCTGGTTTTTTAAACCAAACTTTTATCTCCTTTTCTGCGTCTTTCACGCTTGATGAGGCGTGTGCAATATTTTTCAGTGGCCTTTCTAAACTATTGGCGAGCTTGTATGTATCTATTGCAAAATCTCCCCTTATTGTTCCCACTTGAGCTTGCCCAGGCTCAGTTGCTCCGGAAATTTTTCTGACCATTTCAATCGCATTCGGGCCTTCTACTATTGCAACAACAACAGGGTCAGAGGCGAGATAATCAACTAACCATTTTTTAATGTTTCTCGCATATTCCATGTCATTATAAGGGAATTTTAAGCCTTTTTTTTCGTATCCTTCTCTGCCTTTTTTTGCCACAGATTTGAACCATTCAATATCGTCTTTTTCATTCGGGTAATGGCCATTTGCTTCCTTTGTTGTTGGTTGAACCATTTTCATTGCAGTAATCTTTAGTCCAGCATACTCCAACCTTCTAAAACACTCTCCAATTAACCCCCTGTTTACACCATCAGGTTTAATCATAAATAATGTTCTTTCCCATGTATCCATATTCCCACCAAATTAGTTTAATTTCTTGAACTATAAGTTTTTGTAATTAACCCTCACTTCCTGATTCACGAAGTGGTTGAGAATAATCACATTCAATTCTCTCCAATGTTTTGTAAAGACGTTCTTCAACTCTACTCAAATGTCTATCAAATCTTCTTAGATACGGTTGAAGCATGCTAATAAAATATATAGTTAAATAAAAATTAACCCCTTTCTGTTGCACGAGTGTAAGGGAATTATACCATTTCATTAAATTTTCATCCATAACATCTCACTTTTCTTTCCTGTATACAAAGTAAGAGTAAAAAACTGGTATAACAGCAATCAAAAATACTGAAAGTATGGTAATCCAGAACATGAATTCAGGTAAAAACACCCCAAAAAGGATTATAATTGATAATATCTTAAATAATTTTGACCCCAACTTATGGGTTTTTTCCCATACTTTATCGTTTTGCAAAGTCCATGGTGTTCTTATACCAATAAACCAATTCCTTTTGGATTTTTCCATCATTAAACCTATATAAAAAAACAACAAACTCAACCCAGGCATTAGAAGTATTCCCATATTGAATTCGAAACCAAGGTTTGCTGCAATTGTCAATACATAAATGTAAAGCAAGAATGTGAGCATAACAAGAATAAATCCATGGTAATATTTCTCAAATTTCTTGACATTCTCTTTTAAAGGGTCAATTCTAGGCAAAAAAAGAAATAGTCCATACATCCCAATGCTGATTAAGGGCATCAAAAACAAACCCCAAAATTTTGAAAGATAACCATCAACTTCACTTTTTATGTTCCAATGAGAAGCCATCTTATCAGGCATTTGCGGGTAAAAATAGATACCTACGAGGAAAGATAATAAGATTATGATTATTGGTAATTTATTATACCACATACCTTACACCTAAATAATTATTGTATTTCAAATTATTAACTCTCACTTTTGTTAACATTAATAAAATTCTATTCCCAATAATTGTTATGAAGGTTCAGTTAAGAAAAATACAAATATTTGTTTTATTATTTTTGCTAGTTTTGTCTAGCGGTTGTATTGATGAAAATATGAATCAGGATGATTTAGGCGAACGAGTAGAGAAAGTTAATCTACTTCAACTTCTAGAAACTCCAGAAAAATATTTAGGAGAACAAGTTAAGGTTGAGGGTATATTGGCTACAAACTGTTACTTGGGAAGTGCATCTGGTATGACTTATTATAAAATCTACTTGGTGAATGACATTAACAGTCTAAATAAAATTAAGGATTTTGATCCTAACTTTGATTCTTATGGAATTGCGATAGGGGTTATTGAGAATGGGAAACATCTAGAATGTTTTGGTTCATCTGAAGGCAAATTTACTTGTGACAAAAATCTAAGGATAGGAAATACAATTGAGTTATCGGGTGTGGTTAAGAAACAAGAAGGTCATTATTATATAAATATAACTACTAATTTTGATATTGGTGTTGAAGATATGGTAACAGTTGAAATGAAGACCAGTGAAGGGACGATTGTGTTAGAGTTGGATGGTGAGAAATCTCCAATCGCTGTTGAAAACTTTCTCAATTATGTTAATGATGAATATTACGACGGTCTAATATTTCATAGGGTTATTGATGGTTTTATGATTCAAGGTGGTGGTTTTGAACCTGGAATGAAAGAAAAGGACACACCTTATCCCCCGATTGAAAACGAGGCAAGGAAATCCTGGCTGGAAAATAAAAGAGGGACAATAGCAATGGCAAGGACTAATGATCCGGATTCAGCCACATCTCAGTTTTTTATTAATTTAGCTGACAATGAATTCCTTAACCTAGGTGGGAATGATTTCTATGGCTATGCTGTTTTTGGGAAGGTTGTCTCGGGAATGGATGTTGTCGATTCTATTGCTAAGGTAAAAACCCATTCAGTTGGTATGTCTGATGATGTTCCTGTCAAGGATGTTGTTATTGAGAGTGTAAAAGTTAGTAAATAATGGATTTTTATCCTTAATTTTCTTATTTTCAAATAGTTTATATGGATTTGAGAAGCTGGAGTAAAAGATCTAGGCAAATTGCAACAAAGTATGGTAATCTTAAAGATAGATATCCATATTGGGAACAATATTTTCCTGAAAATGTAGAACAACAATACATAGCACATATAGGGTTAAAATTAAGGGGAGAACTTAATGAACTTATAAATAATGGACGCTCAGAGAGAGGTTAATTAAATTAGGAAGAGAAATCTTTGGAATATATAGGCATCTAGAATCATTGTCTGGTTATTTGGATAATTTGGATAGAGATTATTTGAGAACCATTGAAGCATATTTGCGAGGTTTTGATAAAACTCTCATTTTCTATTCTTAAACCAGTCAACCGTCTTCTTAAATTCTTCATATCAATCTCAATATCTTTATAAAGTATTACGTGTAATACTATATTATGACTGAGACAAAAGTAACATCAAAATACCAGACTACAATACCAGATGATATAAGAAAGTGTCTTAAGATAGATCCTGGAAGTAAAGTAGAATGGTATATGGTAAAAGGTTTTGCTATAGTTGATAAATCTCAGAAAATAAAAAATCCCATATCTTTCCTTACCTCTCAAATCAAGCTTGATTTTGATGCTGTTGAACTCGTTAAAAAATCTCGTGAGGATTTTAAATGAAGTATCTTGACACTAATATAATAGTGTATGCGATAGAAAACCATTCAAAATATGGGAATAAATGCAGTAAAATATTAAAAGCGATTGAAAATGGCCGGTTGAAGGTTGGTTGTTCTCTTTTAGTGTTAGTCGAATTGATAAATGTTCTCAATAGAATAAACAAAGAACTCAAAAAACAGAAAAAGGTAACATTGAACATAAAGAAGAACATTGATGCTGTCCTTTCACTTCCTATAGTTTGGTTTGATCTTGGAATCATTATTATAAAAAGGGCCTCTGAATATGATTTTAATATTAACGGTGTAGATTGCATTCATATAGCCACGATGGAGCTTAATTCTGTAAACGAAATAATAACAGCTGATGAAGATTTTGCCAGAATTCCTATCTTAAGAAAATTAGATCCTTTAAAGTTTAGATAGTTTGTTGCTTCTGTTAAGATGGGATTACTTAGATTTTTGTTTCGTTGAATAATCTCATTTTCTATTCTTAAACCAGTCAACTGTATCTTTTATTCCTCTTTCAATATCATATTCAGGTTTCCAACCTAACTCTTTCTTTATTTTCTCATAACTAAGACAACTTCTTGCTCTTTCTCCTGGCGGAGCTGGTACATGTACTTCTTTAACTCTCACTTTTGTTAATTCTACCATCTTTCTAAATAATTCATTGACACTGGTTTCAACCCCTGTACTAACATTAAATATCCCGTTTACATTCTTCTCAAGAGCCAACATGTTTGCTTTAACAATATCTTTGACATAAAGATAGTCTCTTGTCTGTTCACCCGTTCCATTAATTATTGGTTGACCACCAGTAAGAATTTTGTCAGTAAATATAGCAATAACCCCAGCCTCACCTTTGGGGTTTTGCCTAGGTCCATATGCATTGGCATATCTCAAAGAAACAAAATTTATTCCATAAACACTTTTGTAAAATTGCATATATTTCTCAACTGACAGTTTTGTGATCCCATAGGGACTATTAGGATTTTCCTTTTCCTTTTCAGTTGTAGGTATCTTAACATCATCCCCATAAGTAGCTGAAGTTGAAGATAAAATAATCTTTTTACTCCCAAATTTTCTCATGTTCTCTAAGATGTTTATACTTCCAATTATGTTGCTATTAGCATCAAACAAGGGATTTTCAACTGATTCTCTCAGATCTATATGCGCAGCCAAATGAAAAACAACTTCAGGTCTCTCCTTTTCAAAAATATCACTTATATCATCAGTTATGCTCCTGATATAGAAGGTTGCTTTTAGATTAAAGTTCTCTTTTTGGCCTGTTACCATATTGTCAATAACACTCACTTTATGTCCTTTCTCTATCAACGCGTCAACTATATGACTGCCTATAAATCCTGCTCCACCTGTTACAAGAATTTTCATTAACTCTCACTTAATTTTAATTTATCCTCTACATTTATCTCTTTTAACTTAGATTCATTCATCTCGACAAAACTTTCGTATTCTTTTACTGGATTATAACTCTCGAATGGGTTTAATTTCACTTTCTCAATAACTTTCCAGTCTTTATCAAGGAAAAATACACTTATAGGAAAACTCATAAACCATGTATGTATTCCTGATTTACCTCTCACTTTGAACAACATGGAGTCATTCTTACTAAACTTCTTGGACTTCAAGTAGTCGTAAATATACTTATTCCTGGTTTTGTATGGTATCAATCCAAGAATTAATTCATGCCTTTTTTCTCTTGTTATGATTTTTGTCGCTATCACTTGTTTTGTTGTTTTATTGATTAGCTCCATACACTCACTTTAACTTTCTTTAGTATTCTTTAACCTTCTTTTATATTCTTCATAGCTGATTAGGCCCAACTCATGCAAAGGAATTACAATATGTGATATACCGCAATTTTCAGGAAGTTTTTCTGGGTGAAACCACCCCATATCCTCACATTTTCCTAACTCTAATATTTTGGGTTTGCCTGATTTGATTTTACATAAGAAGGATTGACAGTGCCAATGCACTTTCGCTCCTTTGAGAATTTGATCATGGTAACCTATATTTTTTATTATTTTGACATCCACTCCTATCTCTTCTTTGACCTCTCTTTTGACAGCGTCTTCAATCTTTTCCATAAATTCAACTTCACCACCAGGCACAGACCACATTCCTGAAGTAGTTCTGTCTGGAGTTATTGTATCAGGTCTTTTAAGAAGTAAGATTTCGCCCTTTTCATTTTCTATTATTGCTCCCACCCCTAAACCTATATAATCTTTCCCTGGTTTCATTAAATATCACTTAAATCTTCTTTTTCTGTGTTTATAGCCTTTTTTCCCATTTTTTTCTTCTAAAATTCATTTCTATTTTTAAAAATGAACTCTCACTTTTTGGTATGAATAGGTATTATATAAATGAAAATATATTTCAAAAAATATTATTAAAAATTTTAAGAAAATTTGTTATTTTAGTTAATATATTTTTTAATTAATCTATTATATAACTTCTGTTAAAATTTAGTAAATTGTATAATATTATTATGACTCAAAAAACCCCTTTATGAAGTATATTTTTCATCAAATACTATAGCCCAAACAAAGATTTAATTTTTATCTTCTGAAGACCACTTTTTCCAGTATCTAGACATCCTTTCCATGGCTAAAGAAAACTGATCTGAAATTATCAATGGAGAATATTTGTCTTTTCTTGAAACTAACCCGAAACGCCTTAAAACTTGAAAAGTATCGTATGCTGTTCCTCTTGCCAGCTTTTCTTTATTTATTATCTCATTCATAGTTGCAGGTTTTTGTTTAACATAATTCAAAATTTTATTGGCACATTCTCTCATTTTAGGTTGTTTTGGAAGGACTAACTCAAGAAATTCATCCCATTTTAATTCATTGAGATCCACTTTTCCAATTACCCATGTTTTAATTTCCATTTGTTAATCACCGACGCATTAGTAAAAATATGGTATTCCCAGAACTTAAATATGTCGCTATCTAGCGTCTACTTATAAGCATGAGACATTTACCCTGGGTAAAACATTGATTTAAGTAAAAAGTATAATATGTGACGTTAATCAGCGTCACTTTCATTAGCTTCTTTGTCATTATCTTCTTTAATTCTTGAGAGTTTCATTAATACTCCTTCAATAGAATGAGCAAGGTCTTCCCCATCTTCTGTTAATTCTATAACTTTGATTCTCCCTTGTTTTTTAAATTTAACTAATTTTAATGTATTCAATTCATCTAGTAGCTTGATTGTGTGCGAGTATGTGCAATCAATTTCTTTTGATACTTGTGTTGCATATTTTGGTCCCCTTTTAAGGCTAATAATCATTTTAACTGGTTTTGTCCTTAGGAACAATTTAGTCAACTGAGTATCATTTACAACCATTTTTATCTAACTATATTAGCCTTCCAAAGTATTTATAAGTTCAAGACGTTTAATCAAAAAATATATGTTGTTAAATAATTTTAAGAAAATTATAATCAAAAAATATATTTTATAAAATATAATAAAAAATTATAATAAATTAAATATATTTCAAAAAATATATGATAAAAAATATTCCTCACCTGCTTTGCACAAAAAGTGAGTGAGTTTTTGTGCAGGAAATGAGTGCTACATCTGAGTGGCAGTTGGCGTAACAGCTGGAGAATGTCTACAACCAAATAATTTTCAGAACCAGAAATTCCA
>Ga0066637_10002420_pt1 | contig 12457 bp, 4 predicted proteins | sample CryGeyCG2014_020_FD_62737 | JGI IMG/M metagenome (GOLD analysis project Ga0066637, IMG submission 62737) | Groundwater microbial communities from aquifer - Crystal Geyser CG08_land_8/20/14_0.20 | ecosystem: Environmental > Aquatic > Deep subsurface > Groundwater | place: USA: Utah: Grand County...
GTAATTACCTCAACAGATGGCCTTTGGGTAGCTACCACCAGATGAATACCAACTGCCCTTGCCATCTGCGCTAAGCGAACAATTCCGGCTTCAATCTCTCTGCCCTTGGCTGCCATTAAATCAGCTAATTCATCAATAATTAGAATTATAAAGGGTAAAAATGCTGTGCCGTTTAACAAGGCCTTTTCATTGAATGAACCAATATCTCTGGTTTTGAACTCTGCCAATAAATCAAACCTTCGCTCCATCTCGCCTGTTAACCACTTTAAAACCGAAATTGTTTGGGAGGCAGTATAAATCACCGGACAAAGCAAATGAGGAAGTTTATTATAAACCGGGAACTCAACTCTTTTCGGGTCAACCAAAATAAACCTCAAGGTCTCAGGACTGGCGCTTTTAAAAGAATTACTGGGTTGATAAAGCAAGCTTAAAATTAAAGAATTAAGAAAAATGGTTTTGCCCGTACCAGTGCTTCCAGCTACCAAAAGATGAGGCATTTTCGCCAGGTCAGCGTAAATCGGAAAGCCGGAAACGTCTCTTCCTAAAACAATCATTAGGTCTGCCAAGGATTTTTGAAAAATAGGATTCTCAATTAAATTTCTCAGACGTACCTGAGCCCTTCCTTTGTTCGGAACCTCAATCCCTACTAAAGACCTACTAGGTATTGGCGCCTCAATTCTAATTGGATGGCTCGCTAAAGCCAGAGACAAATCATTAGAAAGAGCTGTTATTTTAGACAATTTTACCCCTTCAGCTGGTTTAAAAGTATATTGGGTAACAGTGGGTCCGATATTTATTTCAGACATTGCCACTTCTATCCCAAAATTCTGCAAGGTTTTTCTAATAATAGCTGAATTTATTTTTGTGTCTCCGCTCGTAGGAACATCCTGATCCGCTTCCAGCAATTTAAGAGGGGGCGGTTGATAAGAAAATCTCTCAACTGATGGGCTGCCAGCTGACAACGGCAAGGGTTTTAAGGAACCGAGTTCCTTTTCTTGAAGGAACTCGGTTCCTTTTGCTTTTTCAAAACCCGGAACTTCTTCTACTCTAAATTTAGGAGTAAATATTTTTTTAATAATAGATGGCTTATCCTCCCAGGTCTTGTCTTTTGTAGAGGGAATTTGGGTCTTTTCTTTCTGGCGAAATTTGCCTAAAAAATACCAGAAAATTAAAACGCTTATAATAATTAAACCTATAAATATGATCTGAGTTGCCCAAAATCCCAAAAACTTCAAAAGCGGCCAGCTTATAAGAAAACCCAGCCACCCTCCTCTTCTAAGTTCCGGACTAAAAATGCCCAAAATTCCAGTCACTCCTAAAATTGAGAGAAAAACAGCCAATATCACTGGCCAAGAAACCCTTGCTTCTTTTTTAAAAAAATCCCTTTCTTTTCTAAAAGTCAAAAGGATTATTCCCCCTAAAATAAAAATTAAAGGGATTAAAAAGACCGTCTTGCCAAGCAAAAAGATAGAGCCCTCCATAAAATACTTACCGCCTTTTCCGGCTTTATCAAAAAAACTTAATCCAATAAGCACGGCCAGCAAAATTAAAACTACCCCAAAAATCATCTGCTTTATCTCCTGGGGTAAAGCAAACCTCTTCTTTCTCTCTTCGTAAAACCTCTTAAATTTTCGCTTTTTCTTCTTGGACATATTCTATCTGTATTATACCATTTCAAATTATTTTCTAAAACCCGTGCCAGCTGGAATTAACTTCCCAATAATCACGTTCTCTTTTAGTCCTCTCAATTTATCCTCTTTACCCTCTAAACAAGCTCTGATTAAAATCCTGGAGGTCTCTTGAAAAGAAGCAGCTGACAAGAAAGAATCAGTAGTAAGGGAAACCCTGGAAATTCCCAACAAAATAGGAATTGACTTGGCTTGATTTTTTTTCTCTTTTCTTAGTTTATTATTTCTTTCAATAAATTCAGCTCTTTCGATAACCCCTCCAACTGTAAAATCGCTGTCCCCAGGGTCTTTAATTCTGACCCGGGAAAACATTTGACGAATTACTACTTCAATATGCTTGTCGTGAATAATTGCTCCTTGAGAAACATAAATCCTCTGAATTTCCCTGACAATATATCTCTGGGACTCTTCTTTGCCTCTTGTTTTGAATATTTCTTTTAAATCCAAATTCCCTTCGCAAAGCTGCTGTCCCTTTTTAATATTCTGTCCTTTTTTGACATAAATTGCTGTTTTGGCCGGAATTTTATATTCAACAATTTCCTCCTTTTGACCCTTAACTTTTATTCTTATTACCTTTTCTGGAGTTATGTCCTTTACTTCTCCATCAACCTTGGAAATTTCTGCCTTACCGCCCGGCATTCTCGCCTCAAAAATCTCCTGGACACGCGGCAAACCAAAAGTAATGTCTCCGCCGCCGGCAACCCCTCCGGTATGAAACGTCCTCAGAGTCAACTGTGTCCCCGGTTCTCCAATTGCCTGAGCTGCCACAATCCCAACTGCCTCTCCTTGCTTTACCAGCTCGTTCCGACCAAAATCCCAACCATAACACTTCTGACAAACCCCTCTGATTGACTTACAATTTATTGGTGAACGCACCTTAATTTTTTCTATACCCTCATTTATTATTTGACAGGCCTTTTTCCAATCAATTATTTCGCCTTTCTTAACAATGACGCGAAACCTACGCGAAACTTTCTTCATCTGTTTTTTCGCGTCTTGTTTTGCGTTCTGTTTCGCGCCTGTTTCGCGTTCTATGCTTTTCTCAGAAGCGCTAAACTGACGCGAAACCTCAGATTCTGTAAGTGGCACTTTAACATCCTCTAGGGCTATTCTCCCCACTATTTTATAACTAAAATCCTGGCCCAATTCATCTGACTCAGCTCTTAACATTTCAAAACCCTCTTCGTCCCCGCAATCTTCTTCTGAAACCACCACTTCGTGAGCAACATCAACCAGACGTCTGGTTAAATAACCAGCAGTAGAAGTTCTTAGGGCTGTATCAGCAGTTCCTTTTCTTGCTCCATGGGTTGAAATAAAGTATTCCAAAACATCAAAACCCTCTTTAAAAGAGCTTTTGACCGGCAACTCAATAATTTTGCCGGCTGGGTTAATAACCAACCCTTTCATTCCTGTCATCTGAACGGGCTGGGTCCAAGAACCTCTGGCTCCAGAATTCACAATAATGGAAACCGACCCATCTTCTGGCAAGGTCTTGGGCACTAATTTTTCAATTTCGGACTTTACTTTTGTCCAAACCTCAATTATTTTATTGCTTTTTTCTTCTTTAGAAAGCAAGCCCTTCTTAAAATGATTATCCAATTGTTCAATTTCTTTTTCGGCCTCAGCCATAATACCTTCTTTTTCGGGTGGCACGATCAAGTCATCCATCCCCCAACTTACCCCAGAAATAGTAGCTGCTTCAAAACCTAAATTTTTAATTCTGTCTAAGGCCTCTTCAACAATTCCTCTGTCATATTCTTTAATAAGCCCACCAACTATTTTTTCCAATTTCTTTGAATTCACAACCTCATTTACAAAAGGCTCATTCTTCGGCAGGGTCTCGTTAAATAAAATCCTGCCCACCGAGGTTTCTTTCAAAGGAACCGAGTTCCTTTTTAAGGAACTCGGTTCCTTATCTACTCTTACTTTTATTTTTGCTTTTAAGTCCACATCTCCAAATTCCTGAGCCATAATCGCCTCCTCTGAACTAGAGAAAACCTTACCTTCTCCCTTTGCTCCCTCTCTTAATTTGGTCAACCAATAACAACCAAGGGTAATATCCTGAGTAGGAGAAATCACCGGCATTCCGGTAGCTGGTTTCAACAAATTAAGGGAAGAAAGCATGAGCTCTCTTGCTTCTTTCTGTGCCTCCGCGCTCAAAGGAACATGAACAGCCATCTGATCACCATCAAAATCAGCGTTAAAGGCCTTACAAACCATAGGATGAACTTCGATTGCCTCTCCTTCAATTAAAACCGGCTGGAAGGCCTGGATTCCTAAACGATGAAGGGTTGGAGCTCTATTTAGCAAAACCAGCTTGTCTTTAACCACCCCTTCCAAAATAGCCCAAACATCATCTGTTTCCTGCTCAATTAATCTTGAAGCTCCTCGAACATTGTAGGCAAGTTCTCTTTCTAAAATTTTTTGGATAACAAATGGTTTAAATAGCTCCAAAGCCATTTTCTTCGGCAATCCGCACTGATGAAGCTTTAAGTCAGGACCGACCACAATTACCGACCGGCCAGAATAATCAACTCTTTTCCCCAAAAGGTTCTGACGAAACCTTCCCTGCTTTCCTTTAAGTATATCTGCCAAGGACTTTAATAATCTCTTTCCCCCGGTAGTGGCGGTAGTCAAAATCCCTTTTCTCATTCCATTATCAATTAAAGCATCTACTGCTTCCTGCAGCATTCTCTTTTCATTTCTGACAATAACTTCAGGAGCTGAAATCTCCAGCAAATACTTTAAACGATTGTTTCTATTGATTACTCTTCTATACAAATCGTTCAAATCAGAAGAAGCATATCTGCCACCGTCTAATTGGACCATTGGACGCAGGTCCGGAGGCAATATTGGGATAACAGTCAAAAAGAGCCACTCGGGTCTAATCCCGGCTCGGAATAACCCTTGTAAAAATCTTAGCCGGTTTAAAATTTTCCTCCGGGAAATACCTATTGCTTCTTCTTTTTCTTTTTTTAACTTTTCAATTTCTTTTTTCAAATCAACTTTTTCAAAAAGCTTTCTAACGGTTTCGGCTCCGGTCCCAGCCTCAAAAATCTCTCCGTATTTTAAAGAATAATCATAATACTCAACTTCCGAAAGCACTTTTAACGGCTTAATCCCTAAAATTTCCTCTCTCACTCTATCTTTAGCCACCTTTAACTCTTCTTTTAACTTTAAATTTTTAATTTTCTGTTTATACTCTTTCTCAACCTGAGCCAAGATTTTCTTTTTCGCTTCCTCATTTACCGAGATTACAATATAGGCGGCGAAATAAATTACCTTTTCCAATCGGATCATCGGCAAATCCAAAACCATACCTATTCTAGAGGGAACTCCTCTTAAAAACCAAATATGGGAAACAGGACAAGCCAATTTAATATGGCCCATTCTTTCCCGACGTACCGAGGATTTAGTTACTTCAACGCCGCACCTATCGCAAACCACGCCTTTATAGCGAATCCTTCTGTATTTTCCGCAATAACACTCGTAGTCCTTCTCTGGTCCAAAAATTTTCTCACAAAACAGGCCGTCTTTCTCTGCTTTTTGAGTCCGGTAATTAATAGTTTCTGGTTTTGTCACTTCTCCGTGGGACCAACTCAAAATATCCTCTGGCGAGGCAATTTTAATTCTTATCGCTTGTAGGTCAGTAACACGCATAGTGTAATTTTTAATTTCTAATTTTTAATTTTTAATAAATTTTCAATGACTTAATTTCCAAACGGTTTGAAAATTGAAAATTGTAACATTCAATGAAAATTGAAAATTGTAAATTGAAAATTATTTACTTTCTTTTCCTTTTTCTTTTACCTCCACGTTTAAACCTAATGACTTAAGCTCTGCCACTAATAAATTAAATGAAGCTGGCAAATTAGGGGTTTTAATTGGTTCACCTTTTAAGACTGCCTCGTAGGCAGCTGCTCTTCCTAAGACATCATCGGACTTAATGGTTAACATTTCCTGTAAAGTATAAGCAGCACCATAGCCTTCTAACGCCCAAACCTCCATCTCTCCAAACCTCTGGCCGCCAAACTGCGCCCTTCCTCCTAATGGCTGCTGGGTGATTAAAGAGTAAGGTCCAATTGCCCGCATATGAATTTTGTCTTCAACCATATGAACAAGCTTCATCATATAAATACAGCCGACTGTAATTTTCTCTGAAAAAGGAAGTCCGGTTCTACCATCGTATAAATTTACCTTTCCATCCTCTGACAAGCCGGCTTTTTTAAGCTCTTCTTTAATGTCTTTTTCTGTAGCCCCGGCCATAGCAGGCGAAATGGCAATATAACCCAGCTTCTTGGCCGCTATCCCCAAATGACTCTCCAAAATTTGGCCAATGTTCATACGAGAAGAAACGCCTAAGGGATTCAAAATAATATCTACTGGTGTGCCGTCCTCCAAAAAAGGCATCTCTTCCTCCGGCACTACCCTGGAAACAACTCCCTTATTTCCGTGACGACCAGCCAACTTATCCCCGGCCTGAATTTTCCGAATTACTGCAATCTCAACCTCAATCCTTTTAATAATTCCTGGTTCCAATTTATAGCCCTCATCTCGAGAGAAAACCTTTACTCCCACCACTCTTCCTCTTCTTCCATGTTCCATTAATAAAGAAGTATCTTTAATGTCTCTGGCTTTTTCTCCAAAAATTGCCCGCAAGAGCCGTTCCTCGGCTGTCAAGCCAGTTTCCCCTTTTGGTGAAATCTTACCAACTAAAATATTGTTCGGCCCAACCTCTGCCCCAAGACGAATAATTCCTTCCCCATCCAAATCCTTTAATTTTTCCTCCGAAACATTGGGAATGTCACAGGTTGTAATCTCCGGCCCAAGTTTTGTTTCTCTTACATCACAGGTAAAACTTTCAATGTGAATTGAGCTATAATAGTCCTCTTTCACTAAACGTTCTGAGACAATAATTGCATCCTCAAAATTCATTCCCCGCCAGGAAAGAAAAGCAACCAAAACATTCCTGCCCAGAGCCAATCTTCCCTGGCAAATTCCTCCTCCATCTGCTAAAACATCTCCTTTTTTTACTTTCTGTCCTTTTATGACCACTGGCCTCTGATGAAAACAGGTATATTGGTTGGTTTTGATAAAGGTTTTTAAAGGATAAACCTTTGCTCCTACAATTATTTTTTCGGCGTCAACTTCCACAACCTTGCCATCTTCCTCTGCTATAATTTCCTGACCCGAATCCCGAGCCACTCTTTCTTCTAAACCGGAACAAACCAAAGGCACCTCCGGTTTTACCAAAGGCACTGACTGTCTTTGCATATTAGAACCCATTAAAGCTCTGTTGGCATCATCATGTTGCAAAAAAGGAATAAGAGAAGTGGCAATGGAAAAACATTGTTCAGCTGAAACATCAATAAAATCTATTTTATCTCGATCAACCAGACCTGGCTCGGATTTAATTCTTGCTTCGCATTTTTTCGGTATAATTTTTCCTTTCTCGTCAATCAACACCCCGCCGTGAGCAATATTATATTTTTCCTCTTCAAAAGCTGAAAAATACTGAACCTTTGAAGTAACTCTGCCTTTTTCTACTTTAAAATAAGGGGTTTCCAAAAATCCGTAAGGATTAACTCTGGCAAAAGAAGCCAAATGATTGACCAAACCAATATTTGGACCTTCAGGTGTTTGGATTGGACAAACCCTTCCGTAATGGGATGGTTGGACATCCCTAACCTCAAATCCTGCTCTTTCCCGGGTTAAACCGCCAGGTCCAGTAGCCGAAAGACGCCTTTTATGTTCAAGCTCGGCTAAGGGATTCTCGTTATCCATAAATTGACAAAGCTGAGAAGAAGTAAAAAATTCTTTTATTACTGCCATCACTGGCCGAGGATTAATCAATTCAACCGGAGTTAAAGTCTGAATATCTAAGGTAGACATCTTATCTTTAATATTTCTTTCCATCCTCATCAAACCAATCCTTATCCTGTTTTGCAAAACTTCAGCCACTGTCCTCACTCTTCTATTGCCTAAATGGTCAATCTCATCTGGTTTTGCCTCAGGGTCATTATTCAGACGGATGATTTCTCTAATTACTTCAACAATATCTTCCGACTTAAGCGTTCTATCCTCTGGAGTAATTTGGGATTTGGGATTTGGGATTTGGGATTTCAACGTCGGCAGACGTTGTTGCATCCTCCACCTCCCAACTCTTAATAAATCATATCTGGAAAAATTAAAAAATATATTTTCTATCAACTCTCTGGCTGTATCCGGAGTTACTAAATCGCCTGGCCGCAATCTTCTGTAAATCTCAACCAAGGCCTCCCCTTGATTTTTGGTAGGATCCCGCTTTAAGGTCTCTTCAATGTCGTCTCCAAATGTCTCTTTTATTTTTTTATCATCTAAACCAGCCAGGGCCCTCAAAAGAACAGTGGCGGCAACTTTTCTTTTTCTGTCAATTTTTACTCCTATAAAACCTGAGGCGTCTGTGTCAAATTCTAACCAGGCTCCGCGGTTTGGGATAATTTTCGCTCCAAACCGATTCTTTCCACGGTTGATCTGCATATTAAAGAAAACACCTGGGGAACGAATAAGTTGAGAAATTGCCACCCTTTCAATTCCATTAACAACAAAAGTTCCTCTTTCTGTCATCAGGGGAAAATCAGCCAAAAATACCTCCTGTTCTTTGGTCTCCTTGGTCTTCAAATTTACCAATTTTACCCTAACCCTCAAAGATGCTTCGTAAGAATCATCATTTACCTTCGCCTCCAGGTCTGTTTTATACTTTGGCTCGTCTAATTTATAATCTAAAAACCAAAGTTCAAGTTCTTTGCCGGTATAATCCCTAATTGGAGAAATCTCTGAAAAAAGCTCTTTTAATCCCTCTTTTTGAAACCAGGCCCAACTGTTTTTCTGCAGAGAAATTAAATAAGGCAATGGTAAAAAAACTTTTGATTTTGAAAAATTTTTTGTCTTTATGGTTTGCAAAATAGATAAAAGAGATATTTCAAAAAATAAAATACCTCTGAATTTAGTATCAAATATAAATTAATTTAGATTTTAATCTTTTGCTCGAAAAATGTCAACCCCGCACCATTTGGTAACGCCCCAAACTTCTCTTTTAAAATTTTTTAAATATACACAGATTATAACCAAATGGTGCGGGGTCAACCCCTATTCTTCAATTGGAACCTGCGGCGGCTGCTCTTCAATTATTCCCTTTAATGGTTCCTGCCCGGTTTTCAAATTATTCAAGACCGCTGTTGCTATTGGATGCTCAGGATTCAAAACAACTACTCTCTCAAAAACTCTAATAGCCTCATCTCTTCTGTCCAGTTTTTCATAAGTTAAACCCAAAAAGTAAAGAGCATTGGCATAATTTGGATTTAAACTCGTTGTTCTCTCCAGTTCTTTTTTAGCTCTCTCAAAATCTTCTTTCTGATAATAGATTAAACCCAATTGGAAAGCCAAGCCAATGTCTTCGGGGGCAAGACCTTTGGTTTTCTCCAGCTCATTTATCATTTCTACCTCCTTGCCTCTGGCTTGATAGACCATTGCCATTTGAAAACGAGCTGGAGCATAATCTGCTTTTAATTCAATTGCTTTTTCAAATTTCTCTTGAGCATCTGAAAGCAACTTTTCCCGTTCTCCCTCTCTATCTTGAGGCAGGGTCTCAACTTCTTTCAAAAGAGAAATCCCTGTTTGGGTTGGAAAATAAGGATTGGTTGGTTCAAGCTGTCCGGCTCTTTCATAAGAAACAACTGCCCAATCCTTTGTCCCGCCAACAACACCAATTAAACTCTGATAAACAAACCCCTGCACAGACCAATTGGCTACATTTTCATGATTGCTATCAACAGTCATTTTGGCAGAATTTACAGCCTTGTTGATATAAAACTGAATTTTTTTAATAACTTCTTCTTGAGACAAGTCTGCGCTTCTGGCTATTTCATTTATATTCTGGACATAGAGTTGGGACAATTCTCGCCAGTAAAAATCATTTTGGGGCGCTATTTTAACGGCCCTTTCCAACTGCTCTATGGACTTCTCGGCTCTCCCTTGCTGCCATAATTCAATACCTTTCAAATAACTGACCGAAGCAACATATCTCTGACCTTCGAAAATAAAAATTCCCAAGCCAAAAATAAAAATTAAAGTAAAAGCAAAAGTCAGCCCTAAGGTAAGCCAAGAAGATGGTTTTAAGATAAACTCTTTTTTCTTAGAAGAAAACAAGGCAACCAAACTTCCCAACATTAAAAAGTAGGTAAAATCTAGAGTAAGATTGGAACTATAAAGAAAAAAACCAATACTTAAAACCAAAAAACTGATAAAAACGCCGGCTGACAAAAGCCAAGAATTATTCGAGGCTCGGTTTCGAGCAAATAAAGACCTAAATCCATAAAATATAAAAAATCCGAGCAAAGTCAAAAATGCCAAGACCCCTAAAATTCCATTTGTTCCCAAAATAGTTAAAATCTTAGAACCTGCCCATTCAAATCTTAAACTCCAAAAAGCATCCTGATTAAAATTAAGAGCTTTATATTTGGAAAAGTTATAAACAAAAGTGCCGGGACCCGTGCCTAAAATAGGGCTCTCTCTCAAGGCCTGCCAGGCAATACTAAGACTCGGCTGCTGCTTTAAAAAAACTTCGGCTGGCGACTGGCCAAGGCCCGGAATCTGAAATCTAAAGAAACTAAACAATAAAGCCAGGGCTAAAAAAAATATTGGCAGAATAAGCCAACGATTGTCAAAAATATCTCTCCTGAAAGAGCCAAAAACTATAATTAAAACAGAAGCCGCGAGCAATAGCCACCAAGCAATCCAGAAATTTATTAAAAATAACAAAACAGTACAAATTCCTATGCTTATAACAAAGAAAATCCGGTAATACGTTTTTCTGGCTGCGAACAAACAAATAATGTTTAAGGGCAGTAAAACAGCGCTAAAAATGCCTAAATTATTCTTTCCGCCAATAGTGTTAAAATAAACGTTCTTGGTAAAACCAATGGGAATGAAAAACTTGCCAAAAAGCTGAAAAATACCATAGAGCATTGCCAAACAACCAGATAAAGTGAATAAAAACAAAACATTAAAAATTTCTTTTTTTTCAAAAATATTAATGAACAGAAAATAAAACAAAACCAAGCCCAATAAGCTGAACAAACTTTCCGAAGTTATTTGGGGCCAACCCCAAAAACTTCCGTAGGGCCATGAAGAGAAAATGGTTGAAGCTAAATAAATTAAAAATAAAATAATTATGGGGAGATGAATCCAGCTTACATTAATACTTATTTTTCCTGAAACCAAAACTCGCAACATCCAGGCAAAAAGAGCAATTAAAACCGCCGCGATTAATAAGGCCTGTTTGTTAAATTCCAAAACATTGGCTGTCCAGGGCAGAAATAAGAGGGGCATTAAAAATATTAAAACATAAAGAGCGATTTTGGAAACCCTTTCGCAGATCTCAACAAGGGAAGAAACTTCTTCGGGAAGTTCTTTAATTTTCGTTGATGTTTTCATAATGATTTATTCTTTTTAATTTATTATTTTTGTCTAAAACAATACAGACAGCATCTATTTTATATTCTACCATATATTTCTTTCTCGCCATATAGGCCTGGGCATTTCTAATCAATCGCTGGATTTTGTTTTTGTTTAGAGCGTGCTCCGGGGTTCCAAATTGTTCCCCTATTCTGGTTTTCACTTCCACAAAAATCAAGACATCTTTTTCTTTACAAATTAAATCTATTTCACCCCACTTATTGCGGTAGTTCTGTTCAACGATTTTATAACCCTTCTTCTTCAAGAAATCCTTGGCAATAGTCTCGCCCAAATCACCTATGTTAAGATTATGCGACGCCATTAAATAATTTTTAATTTTTAATTTTTAATTTTTAATAAATTTTCAATGACTTAATTTTCAAACTGTTTGAAAATTGAAAATTGGTTTATTGATTGAAAATTGTAAATTGAAAATTGAAAATTAACTATTCTATATTTCTTTTCGCTCTATATTGCAGCGCCTCGGCCATATGAGGTACCGTTATTTCTTCTGCGCCTTCCAAATCAGCAATGGTTCTGGCTATTTTTATCATTTTAAAATAAGCCCGGGCAGATAAATTGAAACTCAAACCGGCCTGGCTAAGAATTCTTTTAACCTCTTGGGAAAGAGGACAATATTTTTTAATATGAGCATTCTTCATTTCAGCGTTGGTGAAAATTTGCTGTCCTGAGGGCGAGAAAACCTCGCCCCTACAAGCAAATCTTTTTCTTTGAATTTCTCTGGCTTTTATAACTCTTTCTCTTATCTTCTCTGACGGCTCTGTCCCTAATCCGGAGAGTTCTTTAACATCAACCACCGGCACTTCTATATGAAGATCAATTCTATCTAAAATTGGACCGGAAACTCTTTTTCGGTATTTTCTAATTTCTCTTTCCGTACAAATACATTTCTTTTTTGGATGATATAGATATCCGCAAGGACAGGGATTTGAAGAAGCAACTAAAATAAAACGAGCAGGATAATTGACCTGGGCCTTGCTCCGGGAAATAGTCAATTTGCCGTCTTCTATTGGCTGGCGCAGCGCCTCCATCACTGAACGAGGAAACTCGCTAAACTCATCCAAAAACAGAACTCCCCGATGGGCCAAACTTATTTCTCCTGGCCTGGGATTGCTTCCGCCGCCAATCAATCCGGCTTGGGAAATGGTATGATGGGGCGCCCGAAAAGGACAAATAGTGAGCAAAGAACCTTCTGGCGGTATTTGACCGGAAACAGAATAAATTTTGGTAACTTCAAGCGATTCTTCTTCTTC
>Ga0066637_10002423_pt1 | contig 12445 bp, 10 predicted proteins | sample CryGeyCG2014_020_FD_62737 | JGI IMG/M metagenome (GOLD analysis project Ga0066637, IMG submission 62737) | Groundwater microbial communities from aquifer - Crystal Geyser CG08_land_8/20/14_0.20 | ecosystem: Environmental > Aquatic > Deep subsurface > Groundwater | place: USA: Utah: Grand County...
TGCATGATCGGGAGGGCCCTGATGAATTTCTTCACATCCTCCGGCGTCTTGACGTAGCGCTCGCCATGGACAAAGTTGTCGTAGGCCTCGCCCGTCAGGAAGGGTTTGACCATCTCCGCGACGGCAGGACCCTCTGCCCACCCCTCAATGCCGGAGGAGAGAAAATGGCAGAACCCCTCTTCGCTGCCGGGGAAGCTTTTATACCGCTCCCCGAAACCCATCCCGACGCCGCCGCCGAAGCAACCGAAGGTCTTCGCATCGCAGACGGCCGGCCGCCCCTTCACAGCGGAGGCGGCGAGCCACATGACACAGCCCCAGCGGCCCTCCTGGAACTGCATCGCCCCTTCGGGCTTTTCGTCGGACCAGATCAGTGCGATGGGGGGATGCTTCGTTTCGATGGCCTGCGCGATTCTGCTTTCCATATGGAGTCTCCTTGATCATCCGTTCGTTGGTTTTTTTGTTTTATATCATAGAGAAAATGGCGGCGCAATCGCTTCGGGATGCTTAAAGACAACGCGAGGGTCAACCGGAAAGGGCGATAAGGATCGCAATGCCGTTCAGCAAGTAGAGGATGCGGATATATTTCCCGTAACGGTCGAGTTCGACCCAGTCGCCGATCCCCGACATGATGTTGAGCAGCCGGATCAGCAAAGGGATGGTCAGCAGGGAGAGCAGGGCAGGCCAGGCGAGGTATCCGGCCCGAACCAGACCGATGATGCTGCAATAGATCATGACCCAGAAAACGAGCAGTCCGTAGAAGGCGCGTCTTCGGCCGAGTCGGACGGCCACGGTGTACTTGTGAACCGCCAGATCGGTCTCCATGTCCGGCAGACTCTGATAGTAGAGGATGACCGCCACCATCAGGCCGATCGGTATGGAAATCAGAAAAGGCGCCCAGTCCACCCTCCCGGAAATCACCCAGTAGGTCCCGACGACCATGACCGGTCCCATGTTGATTCCCACCGAAAGTTCCCCCAGGCCGCGATATCCGTATTGGATGGGAGGCGCCACATAGAAGAAACTGCCGAACCAGGCCAGCAGCACGAAGGGAGTCAGGCCCCACAAACCCAGTACCGCCATGGTGCACAGGGCGATCCCGAAGGCCAGTGCATACAGCAGGATCACCACCTTCAGGATGGTCCTGGGCGCAATCTTTCCCTCCTGAATCACGCGGGAGCCGCCGATGGAGAGGCCTTTATCGGTTCCCTGGAGATGGTCGAAATAGTCATCGGCGAGATTCGTTGCCAGGTGCACCATGAACGACCCTAACAGTACGAGCAGCATCCGCCAGGGACGCCAGGCCCCAAGTCTTCCCGCCAGAATCCAGCCGGCGGCCAGCGGAATGAAGGTCGCAATAAAAAATGGCGGTCTGCTTGCCTGAATCCAGTGGCGAAGCGCTTCGCGGTTCATGATTTATCTCCATCCTTTCTGCCGGTGCGAGGGTGTGCGGCGTCGCGGGACTGCCGGCGCGTTTCGGTATCGTCTGGCCGCGACACGGAAGGGGATCGCTCTTTCACGCGTTTCTCCATCGGCATAATTTCTTTTCCAGAAAGTCAAACGTTTCGTAAAGGATGATCCCGATCGCGGAGAGGGCGATGATGCCGACGAACATCGCCGGATAGTCGGCGCGTCCCCAGTTGTCGATGAGATAAAGACCCAGCCCCCGGTGGGTGCTGATGGACTCGACGAAAAAGAGCACGGCGACCGCCGTTCCCGTTCCGATGCGCAGGGCGGAAAAAACAGCCGGCATGGCGACGGGCCAGACGACATGGAGGTAATACTGCCGCCGGTTTCCGCCCAGAGATCGGAAGGAGTGGATGACGGCGCTGTCCACCGTGCGGGCGGCGTCGCGGGTCGGGATCAGCAGTTGAAAAACGATGATGAGTGTGATGAGGGCGATCTTGCCGCCATCCCCCAGCCCGAAGATGAGCAGGATGATGGGCAGGATGACGATCTTGGGTATCGGATAACTCAGGTAAATCAGGGGCTCAAAAATGCGGTCCAGCCTGCGATTGCCGCCCAGCAACAATCCCAGCGGGACCGCGATGATGAAGGCCAGTGCGAGGCCGGCGGATATCCGCCAGGCGCTTGCCGCTGCATGTTCCCAGAAGACGGATTGCGATACCTCGGCCGGCAGGCGTTGCAATACGGCCCACGGACCGGGAAGAAGCATGCTCCCCATGACGAGGGAGAACGCCTGCCAGGCGACCGTGATGGCCAGAATCGTAATAAAGTAAGTTATGAACAATCGTTTTCCCAAGGAATCTCCCGTAAGGCGGCGCTGAGGTCCGAGCAGCCTTGAAAAAAGCGGGGATCTTGACGGTAAGTCGCTTCCCCGCCGCGCGGATTGTCGATGACGGCGGCAATTCCACCGTCTTCTTTGTTCATGATCATGATGCGGCGTCCCAGCATGACGGCCTCTTCGATGTTGTGGGTTACCACGATGAAGCTGAACCGGCGTCGGTTGAAAAGATCGAGCAGGTGATTGTGAAGTCGTTCGCGGGCGATTTCGTCCACGGCGGAAAAAGGTTCATCTAACAGCAGCAGCCGGGGTTTGAGCAGCAGCGCCCGCGCCAGGGCCACGCGCTGCCGCTGGCCGCCGCTCAACTGATGGGGATAAAGGCCCTCCAGTCCTTCGATGCCGAGCTCCCTCATCAGGGACGACAGCTCGTCATCCGTGATGAGGATCTTCTGCAGCCGGGCGCCCAGGGTGATGTTCGCCAGAACGCTCTTCCAGGGGAAAAGACCGTACTCCTGAAGGACCAGGGCGGTCTTTCGCGACGGTTTCCGGACGTTCTCATCGTCCAGAAGGATGTTCCCCTCCGTCGGGGCAAGCAGTCCCGCTATCGTCAAGAGCAGCGTGGTCTTCCCGCAACCGGAAGGTCCCATGACGGCCAGGGAGTCGTTCTCGCCGAGAGCGAAACTGAGCTCCTTGAGGGCCACTTTCGGTGCGCGTTCGCCCGCGCCATTGAAAAATATCTTTCCCAGCCCCTTTACGCGGAGCATGTCACGAGAGATAGCCATCATCCACAATCTGTTCGTAAGTGATGTCGTTACGGATGATTTTCTTCTGCCGCAGCCAGTCGTGGATCGACTTCCATTGTGCGGGATTGGGGCGTGTCAATTTGGGAAAGGGGGGTACGGCAAAGGTTTTCTGCAGGGCCTCCGGTATCCGGCAGTTCCGGTTCATGATCTCCCGGACCTCTTCCGGGTGATCGTTGATAAAGGCCGCCGCCTTATCCACCGACTTCAAAAACAGACGGACGGCATCGGGATGGTCGCGAAGCATCTTCTCTTCGAAGACGAGGACCGTCGGTGACAGGTTCAGACCCGCATCGTCCACAAGCACATGGCCGCCTTTCATTTCCGCCAGCGTGACCAGCGGCTCGGGCAGGGCCGCTGCCGCGACCTGTCCGGACATGAGCATCTGAAAACGGATGGGGATGCTCTTGATTTCGATCATCTTGAGGTTGCTGCCGGAAATGTTCCTTGCTGCAAGAAGTTTGGCCGTCAGATACTCGACGATGGTGTTCGATCCGGCGCCGATGCCATCCCGCGCGACATCCGTGAGGGTCGCGGCCGTCCTGCCCGGCGCGGCGACGATCGCAAACATGCGTCGCTTGCCCGTGGTGCTGAAGTTCTGGGCGACGATCTTTACGGGAACGCCGTTGGCTTTGATCACCATGGGGGTCAGCAGATCGCCGAAATAGCCCATGATCAGTCCAGAGGTGAGAGCCACGTCCTTTTCCGTGGCGGACTGGAACGATTCCAGTTCCACCTTCAAACCGGATGCCGAGAAGAATCCCTTTTCCGCCGCCACAAAGAGGGGCAGGGCCTGGATGACGGGCAGTGTGCCGAAACGGATGGTTCGCACGGATGGCTGTGGTTTCTGCGTTTCGCCGGAAAAGCCGACGGCGCAGGCCGCGCAAAGCAGCAGCGCCGTGAGCTGTCTTGAAAAAGGAATCTTCTGCAAATCGCACCCCTTCGAAAAAAATGACCCCCGAACAAAACGAGATCCAGCAACTTTCTATCAGAAAAAACGCGTCAAGGGTAGTCTTCTTTTCGTTTCGGAGGGGAGTTTCCCTCCCCGAAGCCGGAAGGTCCATTTACGCTGTTTGCTATTTTGCCCCGAATATTGTAGAAATGCCTCCATGAAAAAGACGCCCACCGAATATGCGGGGATCTATCAGGGGATGGCGCTGATCGCCGATCCGATCTACCGGTACGCCTCCTTCACCGTCCCCGTGGCGAACGGCGGCGAGAAGACCGAGAAGGATCTGATCGACTCGCCCTGGATGCAGCGTCTCCGGCGGATCTACCAGCTCCAGAGCGCCCGCTGGGTCTATCCGGCGGCCGAGCATACACGCTTTCAGCATTCCTTGGGAACGATGCACATGGCGGGCGAGTTCGGCCGCCACCTCTACCCATCGCTGAAGGAGGTCTGTCCGAACGCCCCTTCCGCAAACTGCGTGGAGGAACTCCTCCGGGTGGCGGGTCTGCTTCACGACGTGGGCCACGGCCCCTATGGCCACTTCTTCGACGACCATTTTCTGGGCCAGTATGGCCTTACCCATGAGGATCTGGGCCGGCTGGTCATCTGCCGGAAGCTGGGACGGGTGATCTCCCGGATCCGACGGAGCCCGTCGGGACCCTTTGCCGAAGGCGAGACGCTCGATCCCGCCCAGGTGGCCTTCCTGATCCGGATGCCGGACCCGGACGATGCGAAGATGCCCCGATGGCTGCAACTGCTCCGCCAGCTCTTCTCCGGGATCTACACGGTTGATAATCTGGACTATGTCCAGCGCGACGCCTTCATGACCGGCTTTTCGCTCGACATCGTTGATATCACGCGTCTCCGCTTCTACACCTTCTTCACGGAGCAGGGGCTCACGCTCCACCAGGCGGGCGTTTCGGCGCTGAGCCGCTTTCTGAACGCGAGATTGAACCTCTATTCCAACGTTTACTTCCACCGGACGACGCGGGCGCTGGACCTCCACCTCCAGGAGATCTTCCGCGACACGATGGACATGATCCTGCCGGTCAATCCCGCTGAGGATCTGGACGCGTACCTGGATTGCGACGAGTGGCGGCTCTTCTCCGAGGTCCGGTCGTGGCTGGACAGTGCAGATCCGCGGAAACGGAAGCTCGGGCGGGAATGGGAAAAGCTCCACCGCCGGGAGGTCAAGTGGAAGATGTCGTTTTCGGCGGAGCTCTCGATCGACCAGCTCCAGAAAGGGACCCGCTTCTCCCCCGCGCCCGACTATGAGAAACAGATCCGCGCGCGCCTGCCCGGCCCGCTGAAGAAAAAACCCTTCCGCGTCGATCTGGCGACGCAGGACCCGCGGCCGATCAACCCGATGGCGGAGACGGGAAAGCGGGTGAACATCTTCGACCCCGCGACGGGGACGACCTCACCCGAACCGCTCCGGGAAATCTACCGCTTCATCCCGGCCCGGGTCGTCCATCTGCGGGTCTTTTCCCTGAACCACGACCACGACGACCTCCTCGCCCGCGCGGCGGAGCGCGCCCTTGGCGCCGTGGACGGGGCCTCGAAAACGAACATATGAACCCGACGATGACGACCGATCCGGAAACCACCGACATCACGCTTTTCGTCCGCACCTCCGGTGAGGAGGTCGCCCGCTGGAACCGCCAGCGGATCGTCGAGGCGCTGATCCGCGAGGCTATGATCGACGAGACGACCGCCGAGGCGATCAGCCGGGAGGTCGAAAAACAGATTGTCTCCTCCGGAATCAGCCTGCTTACGACAGCGCTCATCCGGGAGCTCGTGGATGCCAAACTGATCGAAAGGGGGCTGGAGCAGGCGAGACGGCTCCACGCCCGCCTCGGTTTCCCCCTTTACGACGTCCGGCAACTCATCCGCCATCAGAACAAGGAAAATGCGAATGTTCCGCACGCCCCCGAGGGGACCAGCCTGGCCCTCGTCGAGGGGATCAAGCGGGAATACGCCCTCCACGACGTCTTCTCCCGGGAGGTGGGCGACGCCCATCTCGCCGGCGATCTTCACCTCCACGGCCTGGGCTACATCGACCGGCCTTACAGCGCCTTCCAGTCGCTCGAATACCTCAAACGGTTCGGCCTCAGGCTGCCCCATTCCGTGACGGTCGCCGGTCCGGCGCGGCATGCGGAGGTCCTGCTCGCCCACATGGTTCGTTTCGGGGCCTCGCTCCAGGGCCATTTCGCCGGCGTGATCGGCTGGGATGCGGTCAACCTTTCGTTCGCCCCCTACCTGGCGGGAATGGGGGTGCGGGAGCTCGAACAATTCGCCCAGATGCTGATTTACGAATTCTCCCAGCTCACCTCGTCCCGGGGGGGGCAGGCGATCTTTACCGACATTCATCTCTCTTGGGAGGTTCCCGACGTTCTCGCCGAACTTCCCGCCGTTGGTCCGGGAGGCAAGCCCACCGGCCGGACCTTCCGGGAGTATGGGGAAGAGGCCCGACGATTCGCCCGGGCGCTGATGGCGGTTTACCGGGAGGGGGACGCCACGGGAAAACCGTTCATTTTTCCCCGGCCCATCGTCCACATCACGGATGCGTTCTTCCGGACGCCGGGTCACGAGGCATTTCTGGAGGAGATTTGCGGCGTTGCCGCTGCGAAGGGGAATCCCTGCTTCATTTTGGATCGCGAGCAGGGCGCCCGCATCGCCCCGTGCGGCTGCATGGATTTTGAGGGGGAAGCCGGGGGAGGCGCGTACGAGCCGTGGAAAAGGCGATGCGCGTCGATCCAGAACGTCACCCTGAACCTCCCCCGTCTTGGCTACCGCGCCTGGGAAGGGGACGACGGCAAACTCTTCTCTCTCCTCGACGAGGTAATCGCCCTTGCGGCGAAGGCCCACATCCAGAAGCGCGACTTCATCGAAAGCCTGCTCTCGCTGGGCGACGCCGGACCGCTCGCCATGCTTGCGATGCAGAACGACGGTTCACCCTATCTCCGGATGGCCGATGCTACCTATCTCATTGGGATGACGGGGCTCAACGAACTCGTCCAGATCCGCAAGGGGAAACCATTGCACGATTCGGACGAGGCCTTGGCCTTCGGCCTTTCGCTCATCGGCCACATGAAGGAAGAGGTCGAGAAACTCTGCGAAATCCACGGGATGAAATTTGTTCTGGAACAGACTCCCGCGGAGACCACCGCCTACCGTTTCGCCCGTCTCGACCTGAAGCGCTTCTCCCCGCTGTCGGGCCGTTACGTCCGGGGCGATCTCGCCAAAGGGGAGATCTACTACACGAACGCCACCCATCTCCATCCGGCGGCGTCGGTCGATCCGGCGACGCGGATCCGGATCGAGGGACGCTTCCACCCCTTCTTCCGGGCGGGAGCGGTCACCCATATAGAGTTGGGGGAGGCCGAACCTTCCGCTGCTCTCCTTGCCGACCTGGTCGTCTATGCGTTTTGCGAGACGCAGAGCAATCAGATCGTCTTTTCCCCCGAGTTCACCTGCTGTGCCCACTGCGGCGCCACCATGCGGGGGCTCCTCGCAGAATGCCGGCATTGCGGTTCCAAGGAGGTGGACGGCCTCGCCCGGATCACCCAGTATTACAGCCGGGTCTCCGGCTGGAACCGGGGCAAGCGCGCCGAGCTCCGCGACCGGAACCGCAACGCAAACGCCTTCTTCGCTGAGCCCCTTTCCTGAGAGGGAATTTCTTTAGCCCGTTGGCATTCACACCGCTGCGGATGGGGTTTCAAGTGATATCCGCAAAATAAAGGTTGCCGTCGGGAGGGCGATGTTGTATGTGAGCCTCCGCCATGTGAACCACGGGGATCACCCCTGTGGTTTTTTATTTGTGCGGGGAATTTATCCGAAAAAATTGAAAAGGAATGGAAGCATGATCAACGTATCCAACGTCACCCTTGCCTACGGCAGGAAGGTGTTGTTCAAAGAGGTCAATATCAAGTTCACGCCGGGGAACTGCTACGGCGTCATCGGCGCCAACGGTTCGGGGAAATCGACCTTTCTGAAGATCCTGGCCGGGGAGATGAAACCGGACAGCGGAAGTTTCCGCTGGGGGGCGACGATTACCCCCGCCTATTTCCCGAAGGAGAACAGCGCTTACTTCCGGGGCGACCTGAACCTGGTGGACTGGCTCTGCCAGTTTCCCCCCTGCGACGGGGAGAGCTTCGCCAGGGGTTTCCTCGGGAGGATGCTCTTCTCGGGGGACGAGGCGCTGAAGAAGACCAGCGTCCTCTCCGGGGGAGAGCAGGTCCGCTGCATGCTCTCCCGGATGATGCTCACCGGCGCCAACACCCTCATCCTGGACGAGCCGACGAACCACCTGGATCTCGAATCGCTCACCGCCCTGAACAACGGGCTCATCGCCTTTCCGGAGGTGCTGCTCCTGGCCTCCCGCGATCACGAGCTGGTATCCACCGTGGCGAACCGGATCGTGGAGATCACCCCCGACGGGGTGATGGACCGGGTGATGGGATTTGAAGAGTGCCTGGAAGCCGGTTGAGCGACACGTCCGTTCCGGATCGGTTTATATGAAAATCCCCCCATCCTCCCTTTTTCAAAGGGGGGTAAGGGGGGATTTTCATGCTTCGTTGGGCTCGCCCCAGGCATGGGGGTTATTTTGCTTTCATTTTTCCGGACCGGATGATAGAAGCACCGATACCGTTTCCCCTGGTGGAAAAAGAGCGGGGCGGGCGGGAAATAAAAGAAGGAACTATTTTAAAAAGATATGCCGATCAATATACCCATACCTGAGTACAGCCCCGGTGAGGAGCTGGCGAACAGCATCACCCACGGGGTCGGGATCGTCCTCGCGATCGGGGCGCTTGCAATCCTGACCGCCTTCGCGACGATGTTCGGAGACGCCTGGCACATCGTGGGCTGCAGCATCTTCGGGGCCACGCTGATCATTCTCTACACAGCATCCACCCTTTACCACAGCATTCCGTTCCCAGGGGTAAAGTCGCTCCTCCGGGTCATCGACCATTCGGCGATCTTTCTGCTCATCGCCGGGACCTATACCCCCTTCATGCTGGTGAATCTCCGCGGCCCCTGGGGCTGGTCCCTGTTCGGCGTCGTCTGGGGAATCGCCCTGATCGGGGTCATCTTCCAGGTATCCCTGCTCCGCCGGTGGCCGATCGCCTCGGTCGGCCTCTACGTGGGAATGGGATTCCTTGTGGTTGTCGCCATCAAACCGCTGCTTGCCGCCCTCACGCCGGCCGGCGTTTCCCTGTTGATCGCCGGGGGGCTTGCCTACACCCTGGGCCTCACGTTCTACGGCTGGCGCCGGCTGCCGTACCACCATGCCGTCTGGCACCTCTTCGTTCTGGCCGGTAGCGCCTTCCACTTTTTCGCGATCCTTCTCTACGTCATCCCCGTGGCTGTTTAAAATATTCCACTTTTAAGCTACCAGTCGGGGAAATTCTTTCGATACACCTCGGAACGGCGCCAGTCCCTGAGCGTGCCGGGTTTTGTATTCCAGGGCATGGGCGGCCCGTAGAGATCCTTCTCTTGCCTTAGCCACCGAATGCGGTCGATGTCGCACTCGGCGATGAAGATCCCCGGTTTCGTCGACTCGACGACAATCTCCTCGGGGCTGCAGATCATGGCAAGCCCCTGCTCGGCGCCGAGGATGTTCTGGCATGTCACCGTATAGGCGAGGTTCTCAATCGCCCGCGACCAGATCAGATTCCGCCAGGTGGCTTGAAGTTCGTATTTACAGATGCCGGTGGGCAGAAAGATGATCTCCGCCCCCTTCAAGGCGAGGAGGCGGGAGAGTTCCGGGACATAGACCTCGCTGCAAATCAGGATTCCCACCGCGCCGAAGGGGGTGGCAAACACCGGCAGATCGTCGGCCTCCTGGTAATCGTAGTCCCAAAAACGTCCCCCCTTGTAGATCCAGGGCCCTTTCGGAATCGTTCGGTTGTACCTTCCCACCGAACCGTCCGGCCCCACAAGAATCTGCGACGTATATCCTCTGCCGGGATTTCCGGGAACGGGACAGTTGGCGCCGGCAACGATATAGACGTCATGTTTGCTTGCCATCTCCTGCAGCGGTTCGACGGGAGAATAACTGAGCGGCGCCTTCCAGGGACCCGGATAGGTCTCGGGAAAGCAGATGAACTTTGCGCCCAGATCGGCGGCTTCCGCCACGTATTCACGAGCCTTCTCGATATTTTTAGTCTGCTCGTCCGCCTCTAAAAATGTCTTCGTCTGTATGGCCGCTACGCTGACCTTCATCGATATCGCCTCCACGTCTCGCGTTTGCTTGCACCCGGCTTCATGCCGTTGATTATAAAGCGCCTTCATCGGGGCGGAGTATATGGACAGGGGGGGTTGCGTGTCAAGGAAATTGAACCGCAGAAAGAGAAATATACCTTGACACACCAATTCCCCCTTCATATAGCCAATCGCTATCAGCGGAGTTTCTTGTTGAAAAAGACAACAGACAGGGAGGAAAGGAACGATGAATAAAAAATGGTTGACGGCTGTTTTTGCTGCGGTGCTGTGTCTCTTCGTTTTCAACCCTTTACCCGCGTGGTCCGCAGAGAAGGGGCCCATCAAGATCGGCTTCCTTGCCCCATTGTCGGGCGGGATGGCCGCGAATGGAAAGGACATGCTGGCAGGTTTCCAGCTCTACCTTGAGGAGATCAAGTATCAGGCGGCCGGCCGGAAGATCGAGCTTCTCATCGAGGACGACGAGGCGAATCCGGCGGTCGGGCTCACCAAAACAAGAAAGCTGGTAGAGAAGGATGGCGTCCATCTCATGACCGGGGGGCTGATGGCCTCCTCCGCCTATGCGCTCGCACCCTATATTGATTCTCAAGGAATCCCGATGACCTACCCGATCATGTCCGCGGATGACATCACCCAGCGAAGGATTCCCAAATGGATCGTCCGTACGGGGTGGTCGAGCAGCCAACCCCATCAGCCCTTCGGAGAGTACGCCTACGATACGCTTAAATTCCGAAAGGTAGCGATTATTGCGTATGACTTTGCGTTCGGCTGGGAGTGCGTCGGGGGGTTCCACAAGACCTTTGAAGATGCCGGCGGAAAGGTTCTTCAACGGATCTGGGTTCCGCTGACCGCCCAGGACCTGAGCCCCTATCTTTCGCAGATTTCGAAGGATGCCGATGCGGTCTTCGCCGTCTTCTCCGGCCGCCTGGCGCTGCAGTTCGTGAAACAGTACAAGGAGTTCGGACTCAAAGACAAGATTCCCCTGATCGGCGGCGGAACGCTGACCGATGAGCACGCCCTCCCCTCCATGGGCGACGAGGCCATCGGGATCATCACCCCTCTGATCTACAGCGAGGCCCTCGACACCCCGGCCAACAAGAAATTTGTCAAGGGATTCCGTGCGAAGGCTAAAAAGGCGGCTTCCTACTACTCCGAAGGGACCTATACGGGGGCGCGGTGGATTATCGAAGCCATCAAATCGATCAAGGGCGATGTGGAAAACCGGGCAAAGCTGCTGGCGGCCCTCAAGCAGGTCGAACTCAAGGATCTCCCCCGGGGACCGATGAAACTGGACCACTACGGGAATCCGATTCAAAACATCTATGTCCGGAAGGTGGAAAAAGTGGGCGGGGAGCTGCGGAACACGGTCATCCATACCTACCCGAATGTCTCCCAGTTCTGGAAATACAAACCCGAAGAGTTTCTGAAACAGCCGGTGTATTCGCGGGAATTTCCTCCCGTGAAACCCTGACGGGCTGATGAACTTATCATCGCGCCGCCCTGCGAATGATCAAGGATGTTTCACGTAATTCACCGCAGGGCGGAACACGGAACCATCTTCTCGGTACGGCCTGAAATGCCATGATTTCACTCTTGCAGGGGGAGCGCTTTTTGCGCGCCCCTGCAAGGGTGAAATCATGCGGAGCTTGTATCGGCTGGCGCCGTTTTCACTTCAAACGGCGAATGGCAGGAGGACTCATTTTGGGCGATTTCCTATTGGTCCAGACGCTGAACGGGCTTTCCTTCGCGGCCCTTCTTTTTTTACTTTCCAGCGGGCTCTCTCTTATCTACGGGGTGATGAAGATCGTCAATATCGCCCATGGATCGTTTTTCATGGTGGGGACCTATGTCGGGCTGTCCGTCATTTTAAAGACAAATAACTTCTTTCTGGGCGCCTTCGCGGGAGGGCTGGCCGTGGGGGCGCTTGGTTTCATCATGGAACGGGGTTTCCTGAGAAGATTTCCTCTGCAGGCCCTTCCGCAAATGATGATCACCTTGGGGTTTGCGCTGCTTTTCCGCGATCTCTCGCTGCTGATCTGGGGAGGGGACCCCTACATCCTCCCCTGCCCGGAGTACCTGAAGGGGTCCGTAAAGATCTTTCAGGTCGTTTTCCCCATCTACCGTATCTTCATTTTTTTCGTGGCGGCGGTGGTTGCCGTTGCGCTGTGGCTTTTCAACGAGAAAACCCTGTTCGGGGCGAAACTGCGGGCGGCGGTGGACGATCATGAGATG
>Ga0066637_10002428_pt1 | contig 12428 bp, 10 predicted proteins | sample CryGeyCG2014_020_FD_62737 | JGI IMG/M metagenome (GOLD analysis project Ga0066637, IMG submission 62737) | Groundwater microbial communities from aquifer - Crystal Geyser CG08_land_8/20/14_0.20 | ecosystem: Environmental > Aquatic > Deep subsurface > Groundwater | place: USA: Utah: Grand County...
GGCGGGATAACATCCCGCCCCACGGAAAATTCACCAGGTAAGTGCTGTGGAGCGGGATGGCATCCCGCTTACCCTCGATTTGGCGGGATAACATCCCGCCCCACGGAAAATTCACCAAGTAAGTGTTGTGGAGCGGGATGGCATCCCGCTTACCCTTGATTTGGCGGGATAACATCCCGCCCCACGGAACGTAATATGGATTTTTGGTCTGAATTCTCTTCCCCTATGATTTTTGCCCATCGCGGCGCGTCTATCCATGCGCCGGAGAACACACTGGCTGCATTTGAACTCGCGGCAAACCTGGGCGCCGACGCGGTGGAATTGGATACCAAGCTCACCGTGGATGGTCACGTGATCGTCTTCCATGACCACACTGTCGACCGCACCACAAACGGTTCCGGTGAAGTTGCCAAACTTCCGTTCGCCGCGCTACGGGATCTGGATGCTGGTGTGCGGTTCTCCGAGAAGTTCCGCGGCGAAAAAATCCCCACACTGGATGAGGTCTTCGAAGCAGTTGGGAAGAAAATTTTCATCAATGTCGAGTTGAAAAACTACGCCACACCGCTGGATGCGCTGGTTCCGAACGTGGTGGAACTGGTGAAGAAGCATGGTTTGGAAAAACGTATCCTGTTCTCGTCTTTCTTCCCGCATACCTTGGCGCGTGCCGCTCGTCTGCTCCCCGAAACCCCGCGCGGACTTTTGACCATGAGAGGATGGATGGGCTGGTGGGGTCGTGCCTTCGGCTTCCGTAGCGACGTGTACCAGGCGTTGCACCCGCTCCTTATCGACGTTAGCGCTGGCTTGGTGAACCGCGTCCACGCTGCCGGGAAGCGTGTCCACGTGTGGACGGTCAATGCCGAGACCGACTTGAAGCGCATGTTCAGCTATGGCGTGGATGCCATCATTACTGACGATCCGGCTCTGGCGCTGCGTCTGCTGGGGAGGGCGAAGTAATCCCGTCGGCTAGCAGTTACTTTCCAGCCAATCTGCCACGCTGGCCAGGTTCTGGAATGTATAATCCGGTCGAAAAGGGGAGTCTTTCAAATCTTCAATTTTCGTTTCGCCGCTCAGGACCAGAACGGTGGCGATGCCGCTCGATTGACCAAGCGCAATATCCGTATACAACCGGTCGCCGATCATGGCCAACTGGTTGACTTCCAGGTTCATCTTGACGGCCGCGGCATCCACGATGAGACGATTAGGCTTGCCCACCACCAGGTCAGGCTCCCTGTCCGTTGCGGCCTTGACAAAGGCGATCATTGCACCGACATCCGGCATAAAGCCATTTTCAGTGGGACAGTTGAAATCTGGGTGAGTAGCGATGTAAGGAACACCCGCCCGTACAAAATCGCATAACGCCCATAGCTTTTTATATGTCAGGGTCGTGTCAAAGCCGAGCACCAGGAATTGTGGTTCCTGCTCTACGAGTCGAAAGCCGTGCTGACGGAATTCATCTTCGAGAGATGGGGTACCGACCAAAAAAACATTGGCTCCGGGATGCTGTTCTCTCAAATAGAGAGCGGTAGCCTCCCCCGACGTTAGCACCAATTCTTCCGTGAGGGGAAGCCCGAGGCGACTGATCTTCTCCGCATACTGACGACGATGTTTTGAAGAATTGTTTGTGAGGAAGAGAAACCCTTTCTTTTGCTCGCGCAACAGGCCAATGAAGCGCAATGCGCCCTCGAGCAGCCGATCACCCAGGTAGAAAGTGCCATCCATATCCAGCAGGAAGCCGCGAACAGTGCTCAATTTTTCGATGCCAGTCATCTTGAAAACCTATTTCAAAAATGTGTAGTTTCTTTTGTTTGTCAAAAGGTGCAAAAGCCGCCCTCGGCGAGGTCTCGCCTCAAGCACAACAAGGGGCTGAAGAGCAAGTATACCTCTTTTGGCATGGGCGAGTTGAGGATGTCGTAACCGCTGATGCCATTTCAGTTGTCTTGATTTTTATCACGATTATGTTATGATTCTTTGTGTCAGCTCAAAAAAGTGGGGAGTGGGGGGTGTGCGGGCGGGCATTCGTTGTCACCGCCCCGCGCACCCACCATCTTCCCCTGATTAAGGAGAACAATGTTGAATGCCTTAATTGACGCGATGGAACATGCTATTCGGGAAGTCAAGCAATGGCCCGAAAAATCTGTTCAGGTCTTTCACCACAATGATTCCGATGGACTTAGTTCGGGCGCCATCCTCACCCGCGCATTTGAAAGGCAGGGGTTTAAGGTCCAACGCTTCTGTTTGGAAAAGCCATATCCCGCAGTGCTAAGAAAGGTTTACGAACAGGAGGGAAAGATTCTTGTCTTTGCTGATTTTGCAGGTAGAATCGCACCGCTGCTTTCCGAATTGAACAAGGGAAGAAATTTAACATTGATCCTGGATCACCATGTCGCTGAAGCCTCAACCGATCCGAAAGTTCACAATCTTGATCCTGATTTGTATGGATTGAAGGGGGATCGAGATATTTCCGGTTCGACAACATGTTATCTTTTTGCGCGGACTATGGATTCCGTCAATCGTGACATGGCTCATATCGCAGCCATAGGAGCGGTGGGAGATGGTTTTTTTGTGGACGGTCAACTGGGTAGCCAGAACCGCGAAGTTGCACTGGAAGCCGTTAAACAGGGCCGAATCGAGATCGGGAAACATGAAACCGGGGAGCAGTACCTTTTAACAACTTCAAAAGGTCAAATACCCTGTAATGAATTCGGTGACTATCTTGATATATTGGGGGGAGTGGGCTATTACCAACAAGGACCGGATATGGGAGTTAGGGTTTGCCTTGAAGGGCTTTCACCAGAGGCGGACCGGATGGTAGAAGAATTAAAGGCTATCAGGACGAAAGTATTTAGCGAAGAGATAACAAGGCTTCAATCAGGCGAATTGAAGCAGGCCCCCCACATCCAGTGGTTTCATGTCGAAAAGCGCTTTTTCCCGATGGGGGTAAAAATGATTGGGGCATTCTGTGATGCTATTAAGGACACGAACCTTATTGATCCCCAGAAATACATCGCAGGATTTCAGATTATCCCCGATGAGATCCCGGGGTTTGACGCGATTACCTTTAACGAGGTGAAGATTTCCATGAGGGCTTCTCCTTATCTGGAAGGGGAGATCAGGGCGGCAAGAGCAATGGGACTCAATATATTGCTTCCCGAAGCGACAACTAGACTTGGAGGATTTTCTGATGCCTGCCATAGTCTGACGGCTGCCACCACGGTGGCCATTGGTAAAGAAGAAAAACTGATCGAGGAAATGGAAAAAATTATCCAAGGAGAATCGAATGGCTAAAGGAACAGGTTTTGGAAAGACAATCTTGATCGGTGATCAATTTGTTCTGGAAGAAGTTCCGGCGATTGTCTCGGCAATTTCCTTTGAAACGGTGACAACGGTGGAAAGGATCGCTGGCGATGGATGGATCCTGGAAGACAACCGGATCGAGGTTCCAGGGTATAAGGAAAAGAAAAAGGAACAGCAGGCGCGCTCAATTGACAGAATTCTCGAAGTCATGAACATTGACGTCAAAAAGAACCCGATTAAGATCACCGTTGGGGGAACATTATTGGCTGGAAGTGGGGTAGGCGCCAGCGCTGCCAGTTGCGTTTCGCTTGCGCGGGCATTGAACGCAGAATTCAAATTGGGCCTTCCGATTGAGGAGATTAACCGGGTAGCCTGGCAGGGCGAATTTCCCTATCATGGGGTCGCGAGTGGAGTTGATAATACCGCCTCAACCTACGGCGGGCTTCTTCTTTTCCAATTAATAAAGGGTCAACAACATTTCGAAAAGATCAAGACGCCGAAGGCTTTTGAAATCGTATTAGCCAACAGCGGCATCACGGCGAACACCGCGCTCCTGGATGAGTTTAGCGAGCGGCAAAAGAAAGAAAATCCGGATCTCTTCGCATCGCGCATGAAGACTATCACCTCCCAAGGACAGGACATGAAAAAGGCACTTGAAGCTGGAGACTTGAGAACCGTAGGAACGATCATGTCTAATAATCACAAGCTCCTGGCCGAGATGGAGTATTCACACGAGATTCTGGACAAAATGTGCAAGTCAGCTCTGGAGAGAGGGGCCTGGGGGGCCAAGGTCACAGGTGGCGGTAGGGGAGGCTATATGGTTTCTCTGACTCCCGGCAAGGAACTCCATGATAAGGTCGCCTCGGCTTTCGATAAGGAAGGATATAAGGTTATCCGGGCAACGATCGGTGGAAGTTGAATGAAAGTTCGGCGTCTTTTTTCGATTTGCTTATTGACTGCCTTGGCGTTCTCCTTTTTTGCGCCAACGTTCTCCGGCCGCGCGGCTGGGCCTTCCCAGACTAACCTGCCGGAGGAGCGCGCCAGTGCGCTTCTGGACAAACTGACTCCTGAGGAAAAAGTCGGCCAGTTATTTCTGGTCACTTTTACGGGTACGGCTGTAGATGATCAATCCCAAATATTCGATTTGATCGTCAACCATCACATTGGGAGTGTGGTGCTGCTTGCTGCCTCGAACGATAACTTCGTGGCCGCACCCGATACGGTCAGTGAGGCCTATGGCTTGATCTCACAGTTGCAGGCCATCGAATGGCAGGCCTCCCAAGAGCCGTCCGTTAGTACGGCTTCCGGCGAACAGCTAAAAAACGCCTACATTCCGCTGTTTGTCGCCACCTCTCAGGAGGGGGATGGTTACCCCAACGACCAGATATTGCACGGGCTGACACCTTTGCCTGATCTGATGTCCATCGGCGCGACGTGGCAGCCCTCCCTGGCCGAACAGGTGGGCGCCGTCGCCGGTCAGGAACTCTCTGCACTCGGATTTAATCTGTACCTCGGCCCTTCCTTAGACGTGCTGGAATCGGCCGGCGCGTTGGTGGGGGGAGGCTTGGGGGCGCGCGTCTTCGGCGGCGACCCTTATTGGGTCGGCGAAATGGGCAAGGCTTATATTACCGGACTACATAAAGGCAGCAATGAACGTATGCTGGTCGTCGCCAAGCACTTCCCTGGCCGCGGCAGCTCGGACCGCCCGACCAGCCAGGAAGTGGCTACGATCCGCAAGTCGCTCGAACAATTGAAGCAGATCGAGCTGGCGCCGTTCTTTGCCGTGACCGGCAGCGCCCCCGACCCGCAAAGCACAGCCGATGGATTGCTGGTTTCGCACATCCGCTACCAGGGCTTCCAGGGCAATATCCGCGCCACCACGCGTCCGGTCAGTTTCGACCCGCAGGCGCTTTCACAAATCCTCTCACTTCCAGCCTTTGTTTCCTGGCGCGAAAACGAAGGGTTGACGGTCAGCGACGACCTGGGAAGCCAGGCTGTCCGCCGATTCTATGATCCGGGGGGGCAGTCCTTTTTAGCAAGATTCGTAGCTCGGGATGCTCTCCTGGCCGGGAACGATTTGTTGTATATGGGGAACATTGTTTCCAGTGATGCCCAGGATAATTATTCAACCGTATTACAAACCCTGGAGTTCTTCACGCAGAAATATCGCGAAGATGCGGCTTTTGCCCAGCGAGTGGACGATGCTGTCATGCGCATCCTGGTGGCTAAGTACCGCATTTATGGTAATTTTGACCCTGCAAGTGTCACGCCTCGGGCCGAGGGGTTGGATGCGCTGGCTGCCTCTCAGGCAGTTACGTTCGAGGTTGCGCGCCAATCGGCTACATTGATCAGCCCGGATTTGAAGGATTTGGATGCCGTGCTGCCTGCGCCGCCGGATAAGCAAGATCACATCGTATTTTTCACCGATGCTCGCCCGGGCCGACAATGTAGCACCTGCCCCGAAGAACCGATGTTGGCGGGCGATGCTCTGCAGAACGTCATCCTGCGCCTGTATGGACCTCAAGCGGGTGGACAGGTTGTTCCCACGCACCTGACTTCGTATACGTTTGATGATATGGCCTCCGTTTTAGAAGGGGGCAGCGGCAATGCCGCTCTGGTCAGTGATTTGGGCCAGTCCGGTTGGGTCGTCATTAGCATGTTAGACGCGGATCCTGCCCAATCGCAGGCTGCCGTTTTACGGCGTTTCCTTTCCGAGCGCCAGGACCTGTTGCGAAACAAGCGCGTCGTCGTATTTGCCTTTAATGCTCCTTATTACCTGGACGCGACGGATATTTCAAAAGTGACGGCCTATTACGGCCTGTACAGCAAATCGGCCCCGTTTGTGGAAGTGGCGGCGCGTCTCCTTTTCCAGGAACTGACGCCGGCCGGCGCGCTGCCGGTCTCGGTGCCGGGCATCGGCTACGACTTGCTCTCCGCCACCGCTCCGGACCCGGGGCAGGTGATCCAGATCTACCTGGACCTGCCGCCTGCGCCGGCCCCCGCGGCGACGCCCACCGGTACGCCCGAACCGACGGCCACGCCTTATTTCCGCGTGGGCGATACGGTCACGGTGCGGACGGGCGTCATCCTGGATCATAACCAGCATCCGGTCCCGGACAATACCGGTGTGCGTTTCTCTCTGATCCTGAGCGGCGAGGGCGGCGTCGTCCAACAAGTGGACGCGGCCACCGTGGGCGGCGTGGCGCGGGCTTCGTTCAGTATTGATCGGGCCGGCCTGCTCGAAATCCACGCCTCCAGTGACCCAGCTACTACTTCCGTTATGCTGCAACTGGATATTACCAGCGAGGGCATTAGTGTGACAGTTATCGCGCCAACCTCTGCAACTGAGCCGGTTACGCCCACACCTGCGCTCGTTCCGACGCCTGAAGAATCGAGCAACTCGGCGATTTCAGAAGGTTATCCTGGTTTCGGCGGCTGGATTACGATGGTTTTATTCCTGGGAGGACTGGCATATTTGGCGCTTTGGCTGGGTGGCAAGGCGATTTCGAGGCGTTGGGGGTTGCGTTGGGCGTTCTGCGTTATCCTGGGCGGCTTGCTGGCATACAACTACCTCGCCTTCGGTCTGCCCGGAAGCGCGGCCTGGATCAAAGCGTATGGTTTGACAGGGATAGTGGGGATTGTAATTCTAGGCGCCGCGCTCGGTTTCGCGGGCGGCTGGCTGTGGGCGAAAGCGGTTAACGCGCCAGCGAAGCGATCAGGCTGACGAGCAGCAGCCCGGCCGAGATCCAAAGAAGGATCCGCTCGGGTGTTTTGGCGATCAGGCGCAGGAGGGTGTCGTGGGGTTGAGTCAAGTTTTGAGGCCGCGTCGGTATCTCTCGATTCCCAACTAGAAATTCCCGAAACATGTCTACCGTAGCAGGGCGGCTATCAGGGTGGAGTTCCATCGCCCACAGGATGGCACGTTCGGTGCGCTGGCTGATCGCCGCGTTGATCGTGCGAGGATGTGCCAGACTTTCAGGATGCAGGAAACGCTGGCGGGCATCCGTAGGCGGCTGGTTGGTCAGCAAATGGTACAGGGTCGCGCCGAATGCGTAGATGTCGCTGCGCACATCGGTATGCACGCCGTCGCCGCCGTACTGTTCCAGCGGCGTGTACAGGGCGGTGCCGCGCCCCTGGATGACGGTGACGGTCATTTCGTCGGGGGCAAGGGCTTTGACCAGGCCGAAGTCCACCAGCTTGAGCAAACCTTCGGGGGTGATCTTCAAATTGGAGGGCTTGATATCGCGGTGCACCAGGGGAGGATCTTGTTTGTGCAGGTAAGCCAGGGCGTCGGCCAGTTGATTGGCCCAGCCAAGAACGGACTCCTCCGAGAGAAAGGCATTCTGCTGGCGGGCTTCCATCATCAATGTGCGCAGATCCTTGCCGGGTACGTAATCCATGACCAGGTAATCGCGCGCCTCAACCGAGAAGAAATCCGAGACCTTGGGCAAGTTGGGGTGATCCAGGCGCGCCAAGAAAGTGGCTTCGCGTAAGAATTGCTGGCGCGCCTCTTTCAGGATCTTTGCGGGTACAGTGCGGTCGTGTTCGACTTCCTTGAGCGCACAGCGGCGACCTTCAAGGCGCAGGTCGTCGGCCAGGTAGATGCTGCCCATGCCTCCCTGGCCAATGCGCTCCCGGATGCTGTAACGTCCGCGTAGTACCTCGCCGGTTTTTAGTGGAACGGGCATGACCGGCTCCAAGGATCAAACTTATGGCGAAATACCGAAATGTGCAGATGGCCTTGTTTCGGCGTTGGGATGCCACTCTTGCACAATTTTCAATTTCTCTGCTATATTATAAGCGTATTTTATTCTCCTGTTGTATAATCAGTAATTCACGAAAAGGCTTTGTAGTAGCGACTTCCCTGGCACCGCCCGCCAGGGCAGGTGTAGTCGCTTTTCAGCCGAACGACTAAAGTCGTTACTACGTTTTCGTGATCTACTGATAATGCCTTAGGGAAGTAGAGCAAACTATGGAAGGCAACCTGGAAGAATATCCACTTCTAATTGGGCAGACCGGCTTGCTGAGGGGTCAACGTTGGGTTTTAAACAAGCCGCTTGTGATCGGGCGCGAAGCAACCTGCGAAGTAGCAATTGCGGACCGCCAGGTGTCTCGTTTCCACGCGCGGCTCACGCCGACGCCCGAGGGCGTGATCTTGGAAGACATGGGCAGCAAGAACGGCACGTATTGCAACGGCAATCCTGTTGCCAACCCGATGACTTTACAAGATGGGGACATGGTGCAGATTGCGCTAGCCGGACAATTCATCTTCCTGACATCGGATGCGACCATGCCCCTGGTCGAGTCTGCTGATCGCCCCGGGCGCTTGCGCCTCGACCTACGTTCCCGGCGGGTATGGGTCAACCAGCAGCAGGTGGACCCGCCCCTTTCCGCGCTGCAATTCCATGTTTTGCGTGTGTTGTACGACAGCCAGGGCCAGGTCGTGGATCGGCAGGGATTGATCGCAGCCGCCTGGGGCGACGAACAGACGATTGGGGTCTCTGAGCAGGCGCTGGATGCGCTCATCCGCCGTTTGCGCGACAGGCTGGCTGCCATTGACTCGGACTATCCCTACATCGTCACCGTGCGCGGGCATGGCTTGCGCCTGGACAATCCACCGATGGAGTGATGATCTGCGTAACGTTTGTAAAAAAAAGATGCCCCTTATGTCACCCTGAGGGCGCGTTCTGTGCGCCCGAAGGGTCTCCACGCCGCAAACGCGAGATTCTTCGCACCCCGAAAGAGCGTCGGGGCGCTCACATCGTCCCGATGTCCTTCGGGAGAATGACACGCGAAACAGCAACCTTGCGCTGTAATACTAGCCCATGCTCTTCTTCATCGAGAATTTGAGAATCGCGCGATAAATATTATTCAGTCTCTCGAGGACTTGTGCATCCTCGCCTTGTGATTTTTTATCAGCTCGTTCTTCACTCTGCGCCAGGACACCCCCGACAAAGCTGGTAAATTCCGGCGTAATTTCATTTTTGTGTTCTTCCAGCATTTTATTCAGGGCTGCCTCATTGGGCGCATCGAGTAATTTCTCGAGCAGCTCGTATTCTTTGGGCGGCGCGGAAACCTTTTGCAGCACAGCGACGATTTGTTCGAGTTTCTTTAATTGCGCTTCATTCTTCTTTTGGGTGGCTTCCTGCAAGGCGCGGTTGAGCACCTGAACGAATATCTCGCTTATCTCGTTCAATCGCTCCAGGGTGGCCTTTTGGATGTCTGGCGCGGCGAGCAGTGTGTTGAGGAGTTCTCCGGCGCGTTTGTATTCTTCTTCCACGCGTTGGTCAATTTGACGGGTTATATCGAGCAACTTTTCACGCAGGAATTCCATTTTTTTGCGTTCGTCGCCAGTCTTGGTTTCGATGCGCTCGGTGAGCGATTGGAAGAAGAGGTAATCCAGGCCAGGGCGGGTCAGGCTGGCCAACGCGCTCAGTCGGGCTTCGTTGGGCGCCTGGATGAGGATCTCCAGTAATTTCTCGCGGGTGAGTTCTTTCCCGGCTGCTTGCAGGGTTTTAACGGCTTCCTGGATCTCGTTGACCTGACTCTGTAGTTGCCTGCCGTATTCGCTCTCTTTCATGAGTTGTTGCTGCAAGGCGTTCATCTGTTGAGCGACCTGTTCCTGGCCGCTGGCCGCGGCCCCTTCCATCAAGCGATTGAACAGGCCGAAGAACTCCGCATCCAGCAATTTGGCTTCCTGTTGGATGAGTTGAGTGCGCGCCTCCGCGGTGGAGGTGGATAGCAGTCGCTCAATCAGGTTCACGCGCTGCTGCTGCGCCTGGATCATTTCGGGCGTCACTCCGTCCGCACTCAGGACGCGCTCGATCAGGCTTTGGTAGGTGAGAAAGCTCTGCGGGCGCAGCAGGTAGGCCTTCCGCTTTTCGGGCGGTAGCCGGTTGACGGCTTGGTTGATTAGCGGGCCGATGAGCTTCTCCTGCTCGTTGACCGGTACGCTAAGTTCCCCCGGAAAGTAAGTTAGCAGGAGTTCTTTACCAGCATCGTGATAGACGATTGGCGTGGCCAGCGCTCCGCTATAGCCGCAATGCGGACAGTTCGCAAAGTTGGAGACTCCGCCCAAAAGGCGCTGTTTCGCGCCCGGGTCGGCGGTAATGTCGAAAAGCTGCTCGACTTGCGCCAGGATCGGCTGCCGGCAGCGTGGACAGGAGATTTGGGTTCTTTGAGGAGGCATGGATATTCTCGATTTACGATTTTGGATTGCGATGAGGTTTGCGACACAAGGGGTTATTTTACCCCAGAATATTTGATATTCTTTTATGAATTTGTATTTAACGGCAATACTGCTTAGATAAGGATGTAGAGACGGCTCCTAGCGAAGCACCCTGCGCACGCCGCCGGGCATGGGAGCCCGACCCGCTAACTAAAGTATTGTGTTTAGCGGGATCCAAAGGCAGGCTGGCGCGGCAGGGAGAAGCAGATGCGGGCGCCGGCATTCGGCTTCGGGTCCACCCAGATGCGTCCGCCATGCGCTTCGACAATAGCGCGCGCCAGGTAAAGTCCCAACCCGGCGCCTTTTGTATTCCGGACGGCTTTTTCGGCGCGGTAGAAACGATCAAAGATATATGGAATGTCAGCCGGGTCAATCCCCGCGCCCTCGTCGCTCACGGTGACGATCACCTGCTCTGGCCGTACCTGGCCGCTGATGCGGATCTCACCGCTGGGTGCATATTTGATGGCGTTGGACAGCAGGTTGGCGAGCACTTGCTCGATGCGCTTCTCGTCCGCCAGGATGATCGGGAATTTCTTGGGAAAATCCGCCAGGATGGTGTGACGGCCAGTTTGGGTGCGGAAGCGCTCGGCCAGGCGTTCGGCCAGATTGGGCAGGGAAATATCGGCCAGGTTGGGCTTCAGGCCGCCAGCCTGCAGGCGCGAGGCATCCAACAAGTCTTCGATCATCGTCGTCAGTCGGTCGGCTTCTTCTTCTATGACTTTCAAGCTATCTTGCACCACGGCTCGATCCCAGGAGGCGTCTTCGCGGCGCAAGGTGCTGACGTAGCCTTTGATCAGGGCGACAGGCGTCTTGAGTTCGTGACTGATGATCGAGACGAAGGTGTTCTTGATCTCCTCTGCGGTGCGGAATTTGGTGATGTCACGCACAGTGACGATGATATTGCGCAAGACGCCATCCGCCGTCAGGAGGGGTGCGTAGGTGATGCCGACTGGCAGCGAGGGCGGCTCCGGCCGTTGTAGATCACCCTCGACGTATAGATAAGCGTTGGGAGTCAGCGGCCAGCCGCCAGTCTCGGCTTCCTCCAGCGTCAGGCCTTCGGGGCGGCGCGCCCAGCGGATAATATCGCTGTGTGACCGGCCTTGGATCTGGTCGCGGGGTGTGACTAACATTCGCTCAAAGGCGGCATTGACGCGCTCGATGAGGCGATCCGCCCTCAGAATGAGAATCCCGTCCGCAGCGGAATCAATCAAGGCGTCCAGGCGCTGTTTTTCGTAACTGACTTGGGTATAGAGTTGGGCGTTGAAGACGGCGATGGCAGCCTGGTCAGCAAAGCTCTGCAGGAGCAATTTATCGTTGGCGGAAAACAGGTCGGGGTAGCCACGAAAGATAAAGGTCACGCCGATGACCTGGCCATGCGTAACCAAAGGCAGGCCGACGCCGTTAAGCAGGCCCATGCTGGCGGTGTAAGCCAGTTCTTTCAACATGCGGTTGAGTTCTGCGACGTTTAGTTCACGAACCTTCTCTTCTGCGAGAAGCGGCTCAAGATAGCGTAAAAAGGCTGGCGGGATGCCGTATGCAGCGGCAACGCGCCAACCCGCGCTCTCTTTCAGCGCGATGATACCGGCTTGACCGGCAAGCATTTCAATGGAAATGCGCAGGATGCGCGCCAGGAGTTTATCAAGATCAAGTTCCTGGGTAATAGCACGCGCTATTTCGAGCAGGTAGTCGCGCTGTCGGACGCGGAAGTCGGGGAGCATTACGATTGACGAGTGACGAGTGATGAGTGATGAGTGATGCGTGATGCGTGATGCGTGACGAGTAGCGGGTGACGATTGGCCGATCAGCGATCAGCGATAAGCGATAAGCGATGTTATTTTATCACCTACGCGGGTGGGGCGTGTTAGATTCATGTTATCTGCGCGATACAATGCTGTTCTTGGCACTG
>Ga0066637_10002433_pt1 | contig 12423 bp, 21 predicted proteins | sample CryGeyCG2014_020_FD_62737 | JGI IMG/M metagenome (GOLD analysis project Ga0066637, IMG submission 62737) | Groundwater microbial communities from aquifer - Crystal Geyser CG08_land_8/20/14_0.20 | ecosystem: Environmental > Aquatic > Deep subsurface > Groundwater | place: USA: Utah: Grand County...
GCATTAATAATGGACGACAAGAGCGAAACTATTTACCCAATACAAATACGCCCAAGAATTACATGGCACGGAGGAGGCGCTCCTGAAGTCCTGCCGAAAGATTACGAAACCAAGGATAAGCCGGAAGAATACTGAAAATCAAAAATTTTATAAACAAGGTTATTTTCCCATAATGATTATGAAGTTCGATTACAGGTATGTTAAACCCATAAAACCCCTGAAAGAATTAAGCAATTTCAAAGAAATAAGCAAAAAATATGATTCCAAAGAGGATGCGGATAATTTGTTTGTTTACCTCGGCGATGAGTATAGCAAGCACGGAGTCGCGTTCACAAATCTTTCATTAATGAAAGAGTTAGGAAAAGAAGGAAAAACGCATGATATTATATTAATTACTGATTATTTAGGTTATGAACCTCTTGGATTATTCCAGACAAACAGGCAATTAGTAAGTTATTCTAAGTTGAATTACACTACTGCAATGAATTTCTTATTAGAAGACCTGCCGGGCAGTAATTTTTACGCAATGGGATTAACAAAATATAGGAAGCGTTTAATGGCCGGCAACCAGAATAAAGAAACCAGCAGGATAAAATTAATTAATAATTTTGAAGAATTAGAAGGAATAATAAATGAAATCAAGCCGGTTGTAAGCATATGTTTTAACATAAAAGCTAAAATAGGATTAAATGATGTGATTAAAACTGTGGAATTATTAAAAGAAAGGAAGGAAATCAGGCATGTTGACTTGTTAGGGTACGGGAAATACGTGCAAAATTGTGAATTAAAAATTATGGAAAATTTCCATAAAGCATTGGTTTCTGAAGAATTAGTAATTGTTTAAGAGTTAAGTATTGGCTGGTTAATACCCAATATTTTAATTTTTTCTTCCATTAGGACAATGTTTTCCTTTTCTTCCATCTCCTTGAAGTATGAATTAATTGTTGAATCGCATATTCCGAATTTTAATTTTGCCCAAGTCCTGACAATATCAGTGCTTGGCATTCTCTTCTGCGTTTTTGTAAACCTGTTAATGTCTTTTGCAAGAATTTTTAACCTCTCATCCCTATCCTCGACAAATGATTTCCTGCAGAAAACGCACGTTCTTATCCTGCTTACATTGTCAGGAATGTAAGGAATATTGCACCTTTTGCACCTGACCATGTAATCTCTGAAAACCATGCACTACTAATCAGATATTTCTTTATAAAAACGTTTCGAAAGAAATAATGATTACTTAACAGTTACAACAAAAAGAGGAGATTAATGATTTGTAGAATGAAGAGTTCAAATCAGAGCCGTAATTCGTGAACTGCAGATAAAAAATTTCATTAGTGCAGTTAGTGGCACCGACGCAGCTGTTGAACAAATTTGAAGAGAAGCACAGCACGCTCCAGCTATTATATGAGTACTCGTCTGTAATGTTCATGTCAAAATCCTGCTCAAGAATATTATAAACATGGTAAACTTCATTAGTTAATGAGGAGAAATAAGGTTCATTCTTGAAATAATAAATTGACTGCAAAGATTCAGAATCATACAATTTAACGCTCCTGCTAGTCTGGTTAACAATGTTCCAGTCCGGAAGCGTTAATGATGCATTGCTTAAATTATACTGAACAAAACCTGCAGAATTTGCAGTTTTATGGTTGGAATTGTACAAAGAAATTATCAGCAGTATGAACAGGAAAGCAGTGAATAAAATTGTCCTTTTGCTTATTTTATTGCCCATTTTTGCATCCTTGCCCTTACTTATGCAATAAGGACATATTTTCCTGTTTTTTATTAACTTTTGGCAGTGAGGGCAGTGCCATAATTCAGGATATTTCAAATTTTTAGGATAACCGCACACGCATTTCTTGGAATTGCTGACTATTTTGCTGCAATCAGGGCAGTTCCAAATGTCAGGATAATGCAAAGGGTACTGAAATCCGCACCTGTAACACTTCCGCGCATTAGTATTCTTGGATTTGCAGTTCTTGCAAGTCCACGAATTAGGAAATCCCATGATTAATTACTTAACAATCAAATGTTTAAGAATTTTTTTGACAAACAATTCAGGAATGTCATACTGGAACAAGCCGCTCGCGAGCTGGACAGCAATAACATTAGGAATTTCTAGAAAATCATTAGCATCCATTGAATTCAATACTCCGCTCCCGTTAGTAATATGGGGGGTGAATTTTAACATCATCGTTTAATTGAGAAAAAAATGTTGTTTTAAAACTTTTACTAATTCCTTGAAGTCTCATCCCTAACCTTTGCACTAAAGAGGTTATTGCGTAACTTATTTAAGTATTGTATTTTATCAAAAAAATTAATTATGAATATTTACCAGAGATTAGTTGATAATTTTGATTATTTTCTCAGGGAGAATATTAAGAGAGAAAATGATTTCTATGATAAGTTGCCGAAAATTGAGAGGCTTCTTAAGGAAATCCCTAAAGGACATGATGATTGGTTGGATAAGCTGCCTGAGAAACCTGTAATAAAACCTGGCAGTGCTGGATTTCTAAAAAAGTACAAAATTAATGGTAATGGGTTAATATTCAAAAAGAAATATTTTAGGAAGAAAAACTTGTCAAAGACGATTATAAAAGGAGTATCTTATTATTACAATAGTAAAAATAAGTTAAGCATTGATGAACAAATTAATTTTGGTGATTATTTGGTTAATTGTTTATGCGAATTACTGAACAAACCTTATTATGCAGTTAATTTTAATTATGGAAGAGGGGATTAATCCCTTATTCCTTCAGGAGTTACTCTGAACACGCACTCGCCTTCAGGCAGGCACGGGCTGTCAATCATTCGCGCAACCCTCTTGTCGCCGCGGCTCTTGCGCAGGTAAATCCTGAAAGTGCTCGCGTGCCCCACAATATTGCCCCCTATTGCAGCAGTAGGGTCTCCGAAGAAAACATCAGGCTTGCTCATCACCTGGTTAGTAACGTAAACTGCTAAATTGTACCTGTCAGCCAAGCGCTGCAAATCGTGCAGGTGCCTGTTAAGTTTCTGCTGCCTGTTTGCCAGTGTGCCCCTTCCAGCATACTCGCTTCTGAATAATCCTATTAAACTGTCAACTATTACTAATTTGGCAGGAATCTTCTCATTATCAATTAATTCGCTGATTTTTTCAACTAATAACATTTGATGGTCTGAAGAATAAGCGCGCGCAATCTTAATTTTGCTTAATACTTTTTTAGAATCCATTTTCTCAGCTTCTGCCAACTGCACAATACGCTCGGGGCGGAAAGTATTTTCAGTGTCTATAATAACAGCATAACCGTTCAATCCGCCTTCTTTTAATGGTTTTTGCACATTAATCGCTAATTGCAGTGCTATCTGGGTTTTCCCGCTTCCGAACTGGCCGAAGCATTCAGTAATTGCCTGCGTTTCCACTCCTCCTCCTAATAAATTATTCAATTCTTCGCTTTGGAATTTAATCTTGCCGACTTCTTTTCTCTTGTCAAGCATGGTATTTCCTGACATGAAACCCATTTTTAAGGCGTTCCTCGCAGCGTTAATGATTTTATGCGCTGTTGAGTCGCCTATATCTGCTGCTTCGCAAATAAGTGATGAAGGAGTTACTGCCAAGCTCATAATGTCGTTAAAGCCTGCTTCTTTCAGTTTCTCTGCAGTTTTCTCGCCCACTCCTGGAATGTCTTCAATGTTCTTGATTTCAATCTTCACTTCGTCAGTTTCTTCAGGTTTACTTTCTTTTTCACTTTTAGGTTCTTTTTCAGCCATTAAATAATAAGATTATTCAAGAAGTATTAAAGGTTTTTGGATAAAACTTCCGCTACTGAATTGTTAAAAAAAGAGAATAAAAAAATTTAAATAATATTATTTAACTTACTGTACAAGTCTTTGTTTGCGAATAACTACCAGCAGTTACTTTAATAGTGTAAGTTGAGTTCTGAACTAATTCCCAAAAAACTCCAGTAGTGTTAAAAGTAGCAGCTCCTCCAGCTGGAATATCTCCAACAGCGTCTCCTAAATCTGTCTGTGTTCCAAGAGTTGTTCCTGCAATTGTGCTGACTGTAGCAGTCCAAGTAGTGGTGTCAGGTATTAAACTTGAACCAACGTTAACAATTGATATTGTTATATTATCAAAGTTATCTGCTCCCCATGGCGCCCAGCATTTAATGCTGATTAACTGGAAATTGTTGCTTCCAATGTTTGCTATGTCTTCCAGCCCTCCGCCTGCTGCTTCCTGCAAAGTTCCTTGTACGTTCGTCATCCAATACCAAGCTCCTCCAGTTATTGCAACGACGAGCATGATTAGTAAGATGACTGAAATAACAGGTGTTATTGCCTTCTTCATAAACATAAATGAGTTAACGCTGATTTAAAAAGGTTATTGTGTTTCTGCTTTATAAACGCCGCATCTGCATTTTCTTTCGTTCAAAAATTCACTGCAAGGGCATTTCGTGTTAAGCTTGCACAAACAGTTCCCGTCATTTTCTGAAACTTTTTTCAGCAGTTCAAAATTTATTTTCACATCCTCATATTTCAAAAATATTCACACTCCTTTCATTTTCCTGTAAAGCATTATAAAACCAGTATGCCCGAGTATTTTAAATTTTGGGTGGCAAATCCTCTTATCTACTTCCCATTCCCGGTGGATTAATTCATGAACGCTTTCCAGCACTAGTTCAGTATTTTCTGCTTCCCTGCTCATCCTTGTTAATTGAGTCGTGTTAGGAACGTAAACAGTGAACCTTTTACCGTTTTTCAAATATTTTTCAATAAAAATTATCGCTTCCCAGGGATTGGGCAAATCAATATTTACAGCATCAAACTTGATTCTTGGCTTGTAATCTTCCAGTTTTGAATTGACAATTTTCACGTTTCTGAATCCGAACCTTTCAGTGTTTTCTTTGACTATTCCCGCAAATTTCTTCTCTTTTTCAACGCTTACAACACTGCCCTTCTGCCCTGCAGTGTTGGCGAATGCGCAGGTCATTGCACCGCTTCCCCCGCCGCAGTCAAGAACATTATACCCTTCCATAACTCCTAATAAGAAAATGATTAGTGCAGAATCTTCAGGGCGGATAATTTGCGGGCCCCTCTTCATATTATTGAACAAGTCATGAAAGTCAGGATTAATTTTCAATATTTTAATGCCTTTGTGGGTGGTGATAATTTCTTTCCGCGAATTATAATCTTTCTTCCTGATTATTCTTTCATTAGTGTTAATGTCCTGCTCTAATTTGTCAGGATAAATTTTCTGCCTTTCCTTTGCGATTAATATTTTCATAATAATTACTGCAAGTAATTGCCTATTAATAAACCAAACCCTATTATTAAAGCCATTATTGCAAGGATTATGTAAGATATTATAGTCATATTTTGCGATAAACTTCTTTTCTTCTTTGGCTTAATAATTTGTTCCGGTTGTTCGGGCATTAATTGCTGGGCATTTTGCGGAGCACTTTCTGGGATTTCTTCCTGAACCTGCCCTGATTCAATATCTTTAATCAAGTCCTCCTGCTCCATAGATAATTTTAATAAGGTATTGTTCTTTTTTAATATTTATGAAAATAATTTACGAGCCAGTAAGTTTTGAATTGAAAAACGAGAAAGCAATTATTGAACTATTGAAAAATGATTTCAGGAATTCTTTCATTGCCGCGACTGCGCAGTACAAGTCATTGCTTGCAGATTTGCCACATAAAAATAAAGGTGTTATTCTGGGTTGCAGGGTTAGCGCTGTTAAGAAATTCAAAGGTGACAGCATTGTTTTCGTCGGCGACGGAGTATTCCACGCGTTAATGCTTAAAAAAGAATTCAGAGACAGGAAAGTATTCATTCTTAACCCTTTTAACCTGAATGTGAAGGAAGTTTTTGAAGAGGATGTGAGAAAGTTTGATTTCAGGGAAGCAGTAAGTCTTGATTATTTGAAAAGGGCTGTGAAAGTGGGAATTATTTTGTCATCAAAGAGCGGGCAGTTCAGTCTGGACAATGCCCTGAGGATTAAGGAAAAACTGGAAAATGATGGCAAGAAGGTTTATTTGTTCCTGTTTGACAACGTCAACCCTGACGAGTTCATGAATTTCAAAGGCATTGACTGCTTAGTTAACACTGCGTGCCCGAGGATAGGAATGGATGATTACAAAAAATTCCCTGTTCCTGTTGTTAATGCAAATATTATCCTATGATGATGTTGCTCAGCACAATTGTTAAAGAGCAAAGAGGAGGTATTACTATGTTGTCATTGAATCCTCCTATTAATTCAACAGGCGCGAGTATTAATGAAGCTATTAATCCTGGGATGAAGCCGTAATAATAATTGACTATTATGAAGCATGAGATGAAGAATGCAGCAGTGCCTTCAAAAGTTTTCTTCCCGTAAATCTTGATTTTTCCGAAATAAAAACCGATAATTGTGGCGACTGCGTCGCTCACGCCGAGAACGAGGACGGAAACAGCAGCAACTTCTTGCTGGAAAAATAATGACGCTATTAATGCGCCGAATAAGAAGTAAAAAGAACCGTCACCCAATTCATTCTTCCTGCCAATGTTTGACAATAATTCCTCAACCACTGGAATCCTGTACTTTCTCTGCAGTAAGTACCTGAGATAATACAAGGCTATTAGTGTTGTTATTGTTACTGACTGGAAAAGTATTGGCGAAGAATTTAGTATGAAATACGCGATTATTACTCCGAACAAGGCATGCCATAACTGCCTTTTCAGTTCTTTCATTAACAAAGTGAATTATTATAATCTTTAAAATATTAATCGACAAATAACGATTATTTTTACCATGTGCTTAATGACAGGAGAAGTGCGCAGCTCGGAGGTATCAGCAGGTTGTCGTCAACAGGGGCGAATAATTCAATTAAAGAAAGCAGTATTGACACTAATACTGCCTGGAATAATGAGGTTTTAACGTAAATAATCAGGAAAGAAGATATGAAGAACGCTGTTGTTCCTTCAAAAGTCTTGTTCATGTACACTTTATTCTTTGAATTCATGCCCATCAGGGTACTCAAGCCGTCGCTCACTCCCAGCACTATCACTCCAAGTGCTGCATATTCTCTCGGGAAGAATAATACTGCAATGAATGCGCCTATAAAGAAATTCATTGCACCCATCCCGATTTCCATTGGGCGGCCGAACTTCCTGAGGAAAGCGTCAAATAATTCAAACCTGTAACCCTTTAATAAAAATAATCTTATGATTAATCCTCCGCATATTATTCCTGTAATGAATGCCAGTAAGTACCTCTTCCTGAAATAAAGTATTAATAACCCCATTAATATCCCAAGAGTCATGTGGAATATTTTCCGCGGGTACTCTTTTTTGTGCTTCATAACAAGTTTTTAAAACGCTCTTATTTTTTATACATTATCATGAAACTAGTTATTCATTACAATAAGGATTTGGCCATTTTCGTAAAGGATGAGATGAAAATTTTAGCCTCAGATTTTAAGGAACTAGCTCCCGGCACCGGAATAGTTGAGGGTGATTATAAGAATTTGATTGTTAATTCAGGATTGCTTGAAAAAGTCAGCATTTTCATAGGTTACGAGAAAATTGATGCTTTCAAGAAAATTAGTTTTAAGGAATGGATTGACAGTGATGATTCTTTCAAGATTGAATGCAGCAACCGCGAAGTATGCATTGAATTGGGCAGGATAGTGCAGGACAATACTAATACCAAAGTCTTGCTTGAAAATCCTGACAAAGTATTAAAAGCTGAAATGATTAATGACAAAATACTTCTTTGCCTGGAATTATTATCCTCTAATTTAAGCAGCAGGGGTTACAGCATTGCCAACACTGAATTCGTAACTGCTGACGTGGCAAGGGCAATGGTTGACTTTTCAGGGTGGAATAATAAAGGTGTATTACTGGACCCTTTCTGCCATGAGGGGTACATTATTATTGAAGCATGCCTGAAATCCATAGGGGTGGGTGTTGGTTATTTCAAAAGTAAGGACTTGAATTTTAACGTTAAAGAGCCGAGAATTAAGGGATTAAAATCTGAATTAGAATGCTACTCCAATGATATGAAGGATTTGAAATTTGCAAAACAGCATGCTGCTCTTGCTAAAATTTTCAAATACTTGAAATTCGGCTGCCATGATCTGAAGGATTTGGACTACACTATGAAGGAAGACAGCGTTGATTTCGTAATAACTGCGCTTCCGAAGAATACGAGTATGGAGGAATTATTTTTCCAATTAGAGTACATTATGAAAAAGGAGGGAGTAGTGGTGTTGTTAACTGGCCAGGAACTGGATTATCATGAATTATATGATTTTAAATTAATTAATGAAACGAAAATTATGAACAAGTCATTGTTTAAACTGGTGAAGAAATAATGGTTAGTCTCAGCCAGGTTTTTCTTCATAATGAGCAAACCCTTAAAAGGATAGCGGATGCGTGCAGGATTAAGAATGATGATACTGTGTTTGAAATTGGAGGGGGGAAAGGGCAGTTAACCAAGTATTTGCTGAAGAGTGCGCGGAAGGTTTACGTGTGCGAGATTGACAAGAAATTAATGCCTTTCCTCAGGGAATTAAATGCTGAAATCATTAACAAGAATTTCCTGCAGGCAGTCATCCCTGATGATGTGACATTAATAGTGGGCAATATTCCGTACCATTTGAGCGGTAAGATTACAGAAAAAGTGTTGAAGCATAAAGTGAGAAGCGTCATAATGTACCAGAAAGAATTTGCCGAAAGATTAAACGCGCAGCCTGGCAGCAGAAAATATTCAAGGTTAAGCGTGCTAGTGCAGTGTCTGTCAGTTCCGAAAATTTTGTTCGGGATTAACAGGCATGATTTCAAGCCAGTTCCGAAAGTTGATTCATGCCTTGTGGAATTCACTCCAACAAAGAACGATTATGACAAGGGTTTTTTTGATTTTGTGAAAATATTGTTTCAGTTCAAGAATAAAAGCGTTAAGAACGCGCTAGTCAGCGGAAGAAGGCACTGGAGCAAGGTTCAGGACAAGAGGGAATTGAAGGATTTTATCAGCAAATTCACTGACAAAAAAGTGGTAAGTTTAAGCATTCAGGAATTAAAGGAGCAGCACGGATTATTCGCTGTTTGACAAACTTTTTATATTCTAAAATTCTATTTTAACATTATGAGTTTTTTATCCCCTAAAACGTTAGTGGAACGGGAGGAAGAAGATTTTAACACTAAGCGCATGATGAACCGTAAGATTTATCATGAATTAAACATAAGAAGCGGTGACCCTGAATTACTGAGAACGCAGGTTTTGGAATTAGTGGAAGACATGAGTTATGACATTATCATTAACAAGTTCACAAAATTTGAGGATTCAGAATTTAACAGCATTTTCGAGCAGGGGCGCCTGAAGCCTTTAAGGGCAGTATTGAATGCTGAGAAGAGAATCACGACAGGCTCAATGTTCCCGTGGTTATGGAAATTATGTCTGGGTTTAAGCATTGCATGCTTTGTGCTCTATTTTACTCCCCAGAGTTTTTTTGACAATTTCAACATAACAATTGAAAGCAATTATTTCAGCATTGCAGGATTATTACTATTAACTGCTTCATTCTTATTGTGGTATACCAGAAGGATTGACGTTTTAAGCATTTATTTCAAGGCAAGCGGGATTTACAATATTGAAGACAAAACCAGTGATTTTAAAGTCATACTAAGCGCGGAATCAACCTCATCAAAGGATGACGTGATGAAAAAATTGGACGATGAAGTTGCTGAAATTTTTACAGTAATCAGCAAAAAATACGTTAAAGAAACTGAGAAGAAAACTTCAATCCTTGAACTCAGCAAAAAGAACAAAAATCTTGACACTACAGTTATTAAAGGCATTAATGAAGTTGAGGATGATTTGCGCAATCTGGATTCAAGGCTTGCAACCGGTGAAATCAGCGAGGGAACGTACCGGGAAGTCAAAAATGAATTACTGGAAAGGAAGCGCAAGTTAGAGACTATTCTTGATTTAGTATGATGAATAAAAAGTCGCAAATTTATGCTGTCAGGGAAATTTTCCAGTTCGGCTTGGGGATAGTTTTATTGACGAGCGTGTTTTACATATTTTACAACAACATTATACCATTAGTTGCTGATTACGCACTGCAATTGGAGGCTGAAAATATTAACTCGCATATTAATTATCTGGCATCAAGCATTATTAACATTGCAGGAGAGGGAATGGTTAACTCCACCATTGTTTCAGAATACGAACTGCCTTACACTATAAGCGATTACTCTTACAGTTCCTACTTCTCAGGCAATAATTTGTGCACCATTATCAACGAATTAGGAGTCAACCAATGCTTTGAAATGACGAACCAAGATATTAATTATGCAGGAGTGTTTTTCAGCGGCGGAACCCTGACACTAAGATTAGTTAAGGATAATAACCAAATTAACCTTACAATGACTAATTAAAACACTAATCTTACCAGAAGAATTATTGCAAGGATTATAATAATCCACTTTATTAACTTGAATGCAACTTTCCCCAATAAGTAAACAAGAACTAAGCCGATTATTATAGTAATAAGTGTTGTCACGTCAGCGCTTAATACCACATTAAGGTAAGAATCATACCAGTTAGCAGTATTATTAACCATTGAATCATTAGTTTCAGTATTATTCTGCGCAAAAACCAAAGGCAGGAACAATAAACACATTAATAATAATTCTTTCCTCATAATTTTCAGCCAACAAATAATTTATACTTGTCAAGATTGTCCAATTCCATTTTAATCCTCTTGATGATAATTTCTTTAGGATTAGGCATTAATGATATCCTATTGCTTATGTCCTCAAAACTTTCAAAAGGCTTCTCTTCCCTTTGTTCAAGAATTTCCTTCATATGCTTTTTCCCGACTCCCGGCAGTATTTCCAGCTGGTGCAGCCGTATGCTTATTGAACGCGCATTGTTGAAGAAATCAATCCACTTTTTCGGGTTCTCATCGATAATACTCTCCAATACTTTGTCAAAATTTATTTTTGCAGTGCTAGTAAGTTTTGAGTAGTCAATCTTGCCAATAACGTGATGAACCTTATCTCTCTTATCAGGGCCTATGTAAACGTTCTCCATAGGGCTAAGCACCACGTTCCTCTTGGGCACGAGCTCCAATAATACTAAATGCTCTTTTCCTATAACCTGCGCTGTTGGAATCCTCCTCCCTTCAAAAGGATGCCCGTGCTGCAAAAATTCCAGCACAACCGCGTAATCCTCTTTTATGTTTAAAGTATCTCTCATCATTAGTAAACCCACCGCTGAAAATTTTTTTAGCGTTATAAATGATGCGCCGCGCATTCAAATATTTTTTCAATCTCCTCATCAGTGAAAGGAATAACACTCATTTGCAGAATCGTTTTCAAATCGTCTTTGTCAGACGGTAAAATATCAATAATTTTAACAATTAATTCCCCTTTCAGCTTCGTAAAACTTAATGCTTCCAATTCTTTTTTCAAGGATTCAACCTGCGCTGTTTTCAATTTCTTGTAAGAAATTACGTGCTCCTTGGTTAGTTTCTGCTCCATTTCCAAATCCTTCCGGTCCTTAAGAATATTCTTTACTTCTCTCATTGTTACAAAATTTTCCTCAATAACTTCGAAATTCATAATCTTTTCAAGTGCACAGGCAGCACGAACACGTCCTTTTCCTTGTTCAAGTCCTTAACCCTTACCCTGTACGCTTCACCCCTCTTTTCAACCACTATTCCTGACTTTTTCATAAACCTTCTGTGAATAAGATTCTTCTTGAAGCCCGGCTCCACATTAATTAGCACGTTATCCCCGACTTTGAATTCCTGCAAATATTTTACAACACTTATTTTTCCCTTGGTTCCTGTCTTCTTTTTCAGCTTATCCCTGGTATTCTGCTGCGGACCATGGCATCTTGTTACCATAATTATTCACCTAATTTTTTAATCTCTTTTTCAGCTCTTCAAGAGCGTATTCCTCCTGACAAGAACTGCATACCTTAAATAATTTGCTTTTCCTTTTTAAATATGTTCCTTTTATTTTCCCAAGAACCAACTCAGTAATTTCCTTCCCGCACGAATCGCACTTTGCCATGTTTCACATCATCCCTTTCAACTTTTTAAGGTTAAAATTCTTCTCCAAACCCTTCAATTTCCGGGGATTCATCTTCTTGCTTAGCTTGCTTAACTGGTTAAAACTCTTAACCAATTCCCTGACTTCCTCCTCGCTCACCCCAGCACCGAAAGCAATCCTCTGCAAGCGAGTGCCCTTAATCTTCTTAGGATTCCTTAACTCCTCAAAAGTCATGCTCTGCAGTATGTAATCAAAACGCTCCATTTTGCCCTCCTGCAAATCCAGTAACTCCTTGGGCACACCTGCCACTCCGGGAATCATGTTCATTATTTTCCCGAAACTGCCCATTTTCTTAATGCCTTCTAACTGCTTGTGGAAGTCAATAAAGTTAAAATCACCCTT
>Ga0066637_10002434_pt1 | contig 12422 bp, 5 predicted proteins | sample CryGeyCG2014_020_FD_62737 | JGI IMG/M metagenome (GOLD analysis project Ga0066637, IMG submission 62737) | Groundwater microbial communities from aquifer - Crystal Geyser CG08_land_8/20/14_0.20 | ecosystem: Environmental > Aquatic > Deep subsurface > Groundwater | place: USA: Utah: Grand County...
ATTTAACGTTTATAACGCTTTAGCGGCGATTTGTGTTGGTTTGTCTCAAGGAGTTAGTTTGGGGGTTTGTCAAAAGGCCTTAGCGGACATTAAGCAAATTCCCGGAAGAATGGAAGTATTAATTAAAGAACCATTCGTGGTTTTAGTTGATTACGCTCATACGCCGGATTCTTTGGAAAAAGTTTATCAAACCATAAAACCCTTAATTCAAGGGAAAATGATTTGTGTTTTTGGTTCGGCTGGCGGAGGAAGAGACAAATGGAAAAGACCGATTATTGGCGGAATAGCGGAAAAATACGGAGATGAAATAATAATTACCAACGAAGATCCTTATGACGAAGATCCGCGAGAAATTATTGATCAAATTTCTCAAGGCGTAAAAAATAAAAATTTTTATAAAATTTTTAATCGCGAAGAAGCGATAAAAAAATCTTTATCTTTGGCGCGAAAAGGAGACGCAATAGTTATAACTGGTAAGGGGTCTGAACCGTGGATAATGGGGGCAAAAGGGGAAAAGTTAGCCTGGGACGATAGGGCTGTGGTTAAATCATTTTTAAATTAACAGATTAAGTTTAGCGTTGAATAATTGTGGAAAACTTCTATTTACCCTTTAAATAAAGGGAAGTAGAAGGGTTAAAATACATTGACTTTTTCTTTTTTTTTGTTATAATACATATCGCTCACAATATAGTATTATATAGACCGTAATAGCGGTATATATAGTTTTTTAGTCGAAAATATACAAAATTTTAAAAAAAATATTTTAGAAAAATATTCTAAGGGGGTATTTTATACCTCGGTTTTATTTTTTATTTTTTAATCTGAATATTATGTTTGAAGACCGCAAATTTTTTTCCAATTCTCGCCCTAATTTGGAACTGCCGGACTTGACCGCTATTCAGAAAACTTCTTATGATTGGTTTTTAAAACAAGGAGTGAAAGAATTAGTAAAAGAGTTTTCTCCGATAGAGGATCCGGTTGGGAAAAATTTTGAAATGCATTTTTTAAATTGTTCTCTCGGCGTTCCTAAATTTGATGAAATTACCAGCCGAAGTAGAAATTTAACATATGAAGCACCTTTAACACTAAAGGTGCGTTTAATTAGTAGAAAAACCGGGAAGAGAATGGAACAAGAAATCTATTTTGGTGATCTCCCTCTAATGACCGATCGGGGCACTTTTATCATTAACGGCATTGAACGAGTGGTTGTTCAACAGTTAATGAGATCGCCCGGCGTATTTTTTTCCAACGATTTAGTCAAAGGGCGATTTTTTTATGGAGCCAAGGTTATCCCCGACCACGGTGTTTGGCTTGAATTTGAAACAGATGCGCATAAGGTTATTTGGGTGAGAATTGATCGTCAAAGAAAAACTCCGGCCACATCTTTGTTAAGGGTTTTTGGCTACGGAAGCGATAAAGAAATTTTGGATTTATTCACTCCCCGCGCGTCTAAGAAAGAAAAGAAAGAAGATAACAAAGAAGACAACAAAGAAGACGCGCCACTTGATTATATTAAGGCCACATTGGAAAAAGATCCTTCTTCTTCGGAAGAAGAAGGCTTGATTGAAGTATATCGCAAAATAAGGCCGGGAGACTTGGCCACGGTTGATAATGCCAGATCATTGATTTCAGCGATGTTTTTTTTCCCCAATCGGTACGACTTAAGCAAAGTTGGCCGATATAAAATAAACCAAAGATTAAAATTTGACCCAAAAGAAAATAGTCATGTTTTGCGACATGAGGATTTAGTTGGAATTATTTCTGAAATAATTCGACTTAATATTAGTCAAGATCAACCGGATGATATTGATCATTTATCAAATCGTCGCGTTCGCGCGGTTGGTGAATTGGTTCAAAATAGAATGCGAGTTGGTATGCTGAGACTACAAAGAATTACCCGCGACCGTATGAGTGTGGCGGAAAGTAAAGTGACACCGTCGCAGTTGATTAACATCAGGCCGATTACAGGGATAATTAAAGAATTTTTTATGTCTTCGCAATTATCCCAATTTATGGACCAAACCAATATTCTTTCCGAGTTAAGTCATAAAAGAACTATCACTGTAACCGGTCCGGGCGGATTAAGCCGAGAAAGAGCCGGAATGGAAGTTCGCGATGTGCACAGAACTTATTATGGCCGTATTTGCCCGATTGCTACTCCGGAAGGAGCTAATGTGGGTTTAGTCAATCATCTGTCTTGTTATGCCCGCTTGAATGAGTATGGTTTTATTGAGACTCCATATTACAAAGTAATTAACGAAAGAATAACCAATCAAATTGAATATCTTGACGCTTATGTCGAGGAGCACCACATTATTGCTCCTTTTTCCATTAAAGTCAGTAATAACAAAATTGATGAAGGAAAAGTTGAGGCGAGGATTTATGGTCGTCCCGGTTTTTGTTATTCTAAAGACGTTGAATACATAGATGTTGCAGCCAATCAGATTATTAGTATCACCACTTCTTTGATTCCGTTTTTGGAACACGATGACGGCGTTAGGGCGCTGATGGGCACCAATATGCAACGTCAAGCCGTGCCGATTATCAAACCAGAAGCGCCAATAGTTGGAACTGGGATAGAACATAAGGTTGCCGTCAATTCCGGGCATTTAATTTCTGCCGAAGAAGGCGGGAAAATAGTTGAAGTTGACGCGGCGCACATTCGTTTTGTGAGTAATTCAGGAAAAGTCAGAGAATATAATCTTAATAAATATTATCGTTCTAATTTTGATACTTGTTTCAATCAAACCCCCGCAGTGTTTAAAAATCAAAGAGTTAAAGCTGGAGATGTTTTAACTTGCGGTTCTTCAATTGAAGACGGCGAATTGGCTTTAGGACACAATGTTTTAGGCGCTTTTATGGTTTGGGAGGGTGGCAATTACGAAGATGCTATTTTAATTTCCTCAAGATTGGTTCAGGGAGATAAATTTACTTCTTTGCATATAGATGAACACGTTCTTGAAGTTAGAGAAACAAAGTTTGGACCGGAAGTGACTACACGCGACATTCCTAATGTAAGTGAGGAAAAATTAAAAAATCTTGATGAAGAGGGTATTATTAGAATCGGCTCCGAAGTAAGATCAGGCGATATTTTAGTTGGTAAAATTACACCGAAAGGAGAGGCCGAATTAACCGCTGAAGAAAAATTGTTGAGAGCTATTTTTGGAGAAAAAGCCCAAGACGTTAGAGATTCGTCTCTTTATTTGGAACACGGCGAGCACGGTAAAGTTATTGGCATAAAAATATTTTCTCGCGATAAGGGCGATAAATTAGCTCCTGGTGTGATAAAATTAATTCAAGTTTTAGTGGCTGATTTGAGAAAGGTTCAGGTCGGCGATAAATTAGCCGGCCGTCACGGAAATAAAGGCGTAATTTCCAGAATTGTCGCGCGAGAAGATATGCCCTACTTGGCTGATGGCACGCCGATTGATATTATTCTTAATCCTTTGGGCGTGGTTTCAAGAATGAATTTAGGTCAAATATTAGAGACTCATTTGGGTTTGGCGGCCAAAAAATTAGGATATAAAGTCGCTACGCCGGCCTTAAACGGTATTACTCAAGAGCAGATAAAACATGAATTAATTAAAGCCGGTTTTTCTCCCAATGGCAAAATTATACTTTATGACGGACGAACAGGAGAATCTTTTAAAGAAATGGTTACGGTTGGCTATATGTATATTATGAAACTCAATCATTTGGTTGAGGAAAAAATTCATCAACGTTCAATTGGTCCGTATTCTTTAATTACTCAACAGCCTTTGGGAGGCAAGGCTCAATTTGGCGGTCAGCGGTTTGGTGAAATGGAAGTTTGGGCTTTAGAGGGTTATGGCGCCGCTTATATGTTGCAAGAAATGTTGACTATTAAATCAGATGACGTTTTTGGGCGAACTAAAGCCTATGAATCAATTATCAAAGGTGAACCGGTTAAGGAAATAAATATTCCCGAATCGTTCAGTGTTTTAGTTCGCGAACTAAAAGGATTATGTCTTAATGTTGAAATGGTTAAAAGCGGTAAAACTTTTGGCATTAATTAAACAATCAATCAATAATTAATATTTTATTATGCCTACGCCTTCATCAATTGGAACTTTGTCGCTACCCAATGAAAAATTAAAGGATTCTTTAGATTTTGACGCGCTTCGTCTCCGTTTAGCTTCTCCGGAAGAGATTTTAGCTTGGTCGCATGGCGAAGTAACGAAACCGGAAACCATTAATTATCGTAGTCGTAAACCGGAAAGGGACGGCTTATTTTGTCAAAAGATTTTTGGTCCGATTAAAGATTGGCAATGCGCTTGCGGGAAATATAAAAAACTTCGTTATCGCGGAATTGTTTGCGATCGTTGCGGCGTGGAAGTAACGCGAAGTATGGTTAGGCGTGAAAGGATGGGACATATTAATTTAGCCGCTCCGGTTACCCATATTTGGTTTTTAAGAAGTATGCCCTCAAAAATAGGGTTGATTTTGGATTTATCGATTCAGGCTTTGGAAAAGGTGGTATATTTTGCCAATTTTATTATTACTGAAGTAAAAGAAGATTTAAGAAAACAAACGTTAGATGAGTTGGAGGTTGAGTTTAAACAAAAAAAGCAAGAATTAAAAAAAGAATTTAAAGATTTTCCCGAGGATTTGGATAAAAAAACCAAAGAATTAACAGTTAATTATAATGAAACCAAAAAAGAGATAAACGAGATAAAAGAAAACAGACTTTTAACTGAGTTGGAATATCGGGATTTGTCTTTAAAGTACGGGCATATTTTAAGCGCCGATATTGGCGCCGAAGCCATTTTAAAACTTTTAAAAAATGTTGATATTTTAAAATTAGTAAAAATTTTAGAAAAAGAAAAAAAGCAAATTGATAATCCGGCCAAACAGAAAAAAATAACTCAAAGGATAAAATGTTTAAAAAGTTTTTCGGTTAATAAAATTAAGGCGGAATATATGGTTTTAAGGGTTTTGCCCGTGGTTCCGCCGGAATTAAGACCGTTAGTTCCTTTGGATGGCGGTCGTTTTGCGTCATCGGATTTAAACGACCTTTATCGTCGGGTTATTAATCGCAATAATCGTTTAAAACGTCTTTATGAGCTTCATGCTCCGGAAGTAATTTTACGCAATGAAAAAAGAATGCTTCAAGAAGCGGTTGACGCTTTAATTGATAATGAAATGAGGTCTGGGAAAACAACCATTGCTTCAACTGGTCAACGACGGCCGTTAAAATCATTAGCTGATATTTTAAAAGGCAAAAAAGGGCGTTTCCGTCAAAATTTATTAGGAAAAAGAGTTGATTATTCTGGACGTTCAGTTATTGTGGTTGGGCCAAAATTAAAACTTCATCAGTGCGGTTTGCCCAAAATAATGGCCTTGGAACTTTATAAACCGTTTATTGCCAGCGAATTAATTAAAAAGGGATTAGTTCACAATGTTAAAAGCGCCAGCCGTTTAATTGACGAAGGAACAGAAGATGTTTGGGCTATTTTGGAAGAAATAATTAAAAGTTCTTGCGTTCTTTTGAATCGCGCGCCAACTTTACACCGTTTAGGCATACAAGCCTTTCAACCGATTTTAATTGAAGGTAAGGCTATTCAAATTCATCCTTTAGTTTGCACGGCTTTTAACGCCGATTTTGACGGAGATCAAATGGCGGTTCATTTGCCAATCACAGAAAAGGCGCAAAAGGAAGCCAGAGAAATAGTTCTTTCCAGCCACAATCTTTTAAAGCCGGCAAACGGCGAACCGATTGTCACCCCAACAAAAGATATGGTTTGGGGCAGCTATTATATGACTTATATTAGAGAAATTAGAAAGCAGTCTTTGTTTTTTTCCTGTTTTAATGAAGCGATGCTCGCTTATCAATTGAATAAAATAGATTTGCAAGAAAAAATAAAAGTAAGAATTGACGGACAAATTAAAGAAACCAGTATTGGGCGATTGATTTTTAATAACGTTTTAATGCCTGGATTATATCAGATGGATTTGGTGGTAAACAGTAAAAGATTAAGAGAAATTGTTGTTAAATCCATAGATGTTTATGGAGAAGAGAAAACAGCCGAAATGTTGGATAAACTTAAAGATACAACACTTTATTATCTTACTTTAACCGGTTTTTCTTGGGGAATGGACGATTTGCCCGAATTGCCTGAAAAAGAAAAAATTGTTAAAGAATCGGAGAAAAAAGTAGACGAAATTCAATCGCATTATGAAATGGGATTATTAACCGAAGATGAAAGATCTGTTAAAAGTATAGAAGTTTGGTTTGAAGCAAAAAATAAAATTAGCGAGATAGTTAAGAAAAGTTTATTACCGGATAATCCGGTTTTTTCTATGGTTGATTCAGGGGCCAGAGGAAGTTGGGACCAACTGACACAAATGTTCGGCATGCGTGGCATTGTGTCTTCGCCGACCGGACGATTAATTGAATTGCCCATTAAATCATCGTTTAAAGAAGGATTTAATGTTTTGGAATATTTTAATTCTACTCATGGTTCAAGAAAAGGTACAGCTGATACGGCCTTAAGAACGGCCGCCGCCGGCTATTTAACCAGAAGAATGGTTGACGTTTCTCAGGATGTAATTATTACCGAGGATGATTGTGGCGACAAAGATGGGGTAATTTTAACTCGCCAAGAAAACAAGGAAATGGAAGAAAATTGGCAAACACGTTTATTTGGCAGAGTTATTTTGGAAGACATTAAGGATTTGAAAACCGGTAAGATAGTTGCCAAAAAAGGAGAAATAATTGATAGAGAAAAAGCAAAAAAAATTAACGAATCTGACGTAGAAGAAGTTAAAATTCGTTCTGTTTTGTCTTGTAAAACAAAACATGGGATTTGTTCCAAATGTTATGGTTATGATTTAGGTTATAATAAAATTGTAAAAATCGGCACTCCTGTGGGAATTATCGCCGCTCAAAGCATTGGTGAACCAGGAATACAATTGACTTTAAGAACTTTTCATACTGGTGGTGTGGCTGGACGCGATATTACTCAAGGTTTGCCAAGAGTTGAAGAGTTATTTGAAGCCAGACCGGTTAAGAAAAAGGCGGTTTTGGCTAATCATAGCGGAGTGGTTAATTTTACCCAAGAAGACGAACAAAAAAAGATTACAATTAAATTTAAAGGGAAAAGAGTCGATACATATGTTTTGAAACAAGAAGAAGATAAAGAATGGAGGATAAAGGTTAAGGACGGAGAATCAGTGAAAAAAGGAGATACCCTGGCTATTTTCAATAAAAAGAAAATAGTCGCTAAACACAACGGCGAAGTAAAATTAAATGATAATTTTATTAAAGTATTTTTTGAGAGCGATGATATTGAGGAATATGATGTAAGTGGCTATAATGTTTGGATTAAAGACGGAGAAAAAATACAAGTCGGGCAACAGTTGACCGACGGAAGCCTTGATTTGCATGAACTCTATGAACTAAGCGGACGAGAGGCGACTCAAAAATATATTTTAAAAGAAATTCAGTATATATATTCCTCGCAAGGAAGCAGATTGAGCGACAAACACATAGAATTGATAGTTCGCCAAATGTTTTCTCGCTGTTTAATTAAAGACGGGGGAGACACTGATCTTTTGTCGGGTGAGTTAGTTCCAAAACATTATTTATTAGAATGCAATGATAAATTGAAAGGACAGGATAATAAAAAAATCGCCGAAGCTGACGAGCAATTAATAGGCATTACTCGAGTTTCTCTTTCTACCGAGAGTTGGCTTTCAGCCGCTTCATTTCAAGAAACTTCAAGAGTTTTAGTTAATGCCGCCATTAATGGCAGGCCCGATTATCTAAAGGGGTTAAAAGAAAATGTTATTGTCGGTCGTTTAATTCCCGTCGGCACCGGTTTAGACAAAATAAAGAAACAGGCAGACAAATAGACAAATCAGCCAACTGCTTATCGGGCAGACTTAGACAGAACCTAATAGCAGACAGATCTGCCTTCGTGGTGTGGCTACGCGATGGTTAAAATTATTTTTATATGGTAAAAAAAGAAAATAATAAATTTGTCGTTCGTCTTGCCGCAAAACAGACCAGCCTGCGTCGGCAGACCGTATCTAATAGTAGGCAGGCTCGCCAATTGGCAAAACAAAGAAAAAGATTAGATTTTTCTTTTGTTGGGCAGACTTGGCGTTTGATTATCGCTACAATTTTATTTGTGTTAGCGATAATTTTATTTTTAGGTTTAACCGACTTAGCTGGAGTGGCCGGGGAATTTTTAGCTCTTATTTTAAAAAATCTTTTTGGTTGGGCTAGTTGGGCAATGCCAATCGCGTTATTGGCTTACGCAGGTTTGATTTTGAATTACGAGAAAATAAAGATAACGGAAAATACGGAAAATAAAAAATATCCCACATTTTTTGCCCGTTCGTTAAGTTTGTTTCTATTGGTAATGATATTGGCTGGTATTTTCCACATTCATTTTGTTAATGACAAATTAGCTTTGTCGGAATATCGCGGCGGCGGTTATATCGGTTATGGTTTAAGTTATTTATTAGTGAAAACATTCGGGGTTTGGGCGAGTTGGGTTATTTTTACCGGCGCTTTATTAATAATTTTAATTATTATTTTTAACGGTTTAGGCGGTCTTGTGAACCGAGACGAGCGTCAGTTGAGTTTATTTAAAGAAGTTTTAGGTAAATTGACGCCGGCTTTTATTAAAAAAGAAAAATTAACTTCCTCTTTAAAACAGGAGCAACAATTAGCTTCCGAGCCCGAGGAAGAGCAAACGTTGGCGGAATCAATTTTTAGATTTAAGAAAAAGAAAATTTTTTCTGTGGCGGATAAAAAAGAATTTAAGTCTCCTGAAATATCATTTTCCTCAACAAAATCATACAAAAAGATTGATTTGCCATTAGCTTTATTGGAAGTAGATTCTACGAAGCCGAACGCGGGCGACGTTAATGCCAATAAATTTATTATTCAAAAGACTTTTGAAAATTTTAACATTCCGGTTGAAATGGGCGAAATAAAAATTGGACCAACGGTCACTCAATATACTTTTAAGCCGGCGGATGGCATAAAATTATCGCAAATTACCAGCCTGCACAATGATTTGGCTTTGTCTTTGGCGGCGCATCCTATCAGAATTGAGGCGCCAATTCCCGGGCAGTCATTGGTGGGAATAGAGGTTCCAAATCAGAAAGTGGCGATTATCAGGTTGAAAGAAATTTTAGCTGATGATATTTTTAAGAAAAGGAAAAATAATTTAAGCATTACTTTGGGACGTGATGTTGCCGGCGATGTTTGGTTGGCTGATTTGGCGCGAATGCCTCACATGTTAGTGGCTGGCGCCACTGGTTCAGGTAAGACGATATTTTTAAACACGGTAATTATCAGCTTGCTTTATCAAAATTCGCCCGACGATTTAAGATTTATTTTAATTGACCCTAAAAGAGTTGAACTTACTTTGTATAATGATTTGCCTCATTTATTGACGCCGGTTATCACTAATGTTCAAAAAACCGTTAATGCTCTGCGTTGGGCAACAGTAGAAATGGATCGTCGTTTTGATGTAATGGCCGAAGCAAAAAAAAGAGACATAGCTTCTTATAATCAAGCTAATCCAGATAAAAAACTTCCATATATCGTGATTATAATTGATGAGTTGGCTGACTTAATGATGACGGCGGCTCAAGAAGTCGAGGCTTGTATTGTCCGTTTGGCGCAAATGGCGCGGGCAACCGGTATTCATTTGATAATGGCGACTCAACGGCCGTCAGTTGATATTATTACCGGTTTGATTAAAGCTAATATTACAGCTCGCGTGGCTTTTTCAGTGGCTTCTTTAATGGATTCAAGAACTATTTTGGATTTTAGTGGAGCGGAAAAATTACTTGGTCGCGGAGATATGTTGTTTATTTCCTCCGAGTTTTCTAAGCCAAAAAGAATTCAAGGCGTGTATGTTTCAGATGAAGAAGTTAAAAGAATAGTGGAATATTTAAGAAACGTAGCCGAACCGAATTATCAGGAAGACATTACCGCAAATCAAAATGCCGGCGAAGAAAGCAAGGATTATGGCGGACTACAAGGAGATGAGTTATTGTCTCAAGCTAGGGAAATCGTAATGCAAAGTGGAAAAGCTTCTGCTTCTTTGTTTCAACGCCGTTTACGCGTAGGCTATGCTCGCGCGGCGCGGTTGCTTGATTTATTGGAAGACGAAGGAACAATTGGTCCGTCTGATGGCGCTAAAGCGAGAGAAGTTTATCGTCAAGCCGGAATTGTTGCGGCTGCGGCCGATGACTTATTGGCGGCCGGTGATCAACAGCAAGACGATTTATTAGAGCAGGATGAAAGTGAAGACGAAGAAGATTTAAATAACAACGAAGACGAGAATACTGCCGAGGATGGAGAGAATGGCAAGAGTGAGGAAGTTGGCGATGGAGATAATAACGAAGATAATGACGAAGAAGATAAAAATAATTAAAATTTATTTGGTTTTTTATAAAATTATAATGTGAAATGTCTTTTACAAAACGCGATTTAAAAGTTCATACCATCGGAGGTCTTTTTAAAAAAAATCGTCTTTTGTTAAATTTGGATCTGGATGAAGTCGCAAGAAAAATTAATATTTCATCGCAATATCTTGAATATTTAGAAGAAGACGATTTTTATAAAATACCAGGTCCGACCTATACTCGTGGATTTTTAAAACGTTATGCCGAGTTTTTGGGATTAAATTCCGAAGAGATTGTCCGGCGGTGGGAGCTGAAATCAAAGGCTGATCAAAATAGAAATCCAATCGAGAGTTTAAAAATAAAAAAGAAAAAAATTAAATTTAATTTTCGGTCGGCAATGATTTGTTTTGTTATTTTTTTATTTTTATTTTATTTGGGCTGGGGGATTAGGAAAGTTTTATTTCCTCCTAAAATAGAAGTTTTCAATTTGGAGAAAGAGTCGGTGTCCGAAGAACAGACGTTAATAATTAAAGGAAAAACAGAAATTGGGGCGGAAGTTTTTATCAATAATCAATTGATTGAGCGGATAAGTAACGGATATTTTGAAGAAAAAATAGAGCTCTTAAGCGGCCTTAATGTTATTCAGGTTTCGGCTAAAAGAAAATATTCCCACCCGCGAACATTGGAATTTAAGGTTGTTTTTATGAAATAAAAAAAGTTTTGACGGGGTCCGACCCCGTCAGAGCAAATAAATCTATAGATAATTGACAATTAAATTGTTTATTTTATACTGGTGAATGATAAATAATTTATAAATTTAATAAAATAAAAAATATTTATATGGTTAAAAAATTAGAAGCGCAGTTGAACATTTCGCAACTTCGCCAAAAAGCCGCTGAATCGGCAGTTGAACAGCTTAAGTCAAAATTTGGCGAAGGCGCAATAATGAGACTAGGCGAGGCAGAAAAAATGGAAGTTGAAATCATTCCCACTGGTTGTCTTTCTTTAGATTTGGCTTTGGGCGCCGGCGGAGTTCCTCGTGGACGAATTATTGAAATTTTTGGCCAGGAAATGAGCGGTAAAAGCACCTTAGCCCTACATATTATTGCTGAATCTCAATCAAAAGGCGGAGTGGCGGCTTACATAGACGCTGAGCACGCTTTAGATCCGGAATATGCCAAAAAAATAGGAGTTAATATAAACGAATTGTTTATTTCTCAACCCGATGATGGAGAGCAGGCCTTGGAGATTGTTGAAACATTGGTGCGTTCAAATGGAGTTGATATTATCGTAATTGATTCAGTGGCGGCCTTGACCCCCAGAAAGGAGATAGAAGGTGAAATGGGAGACCAGCACATGGGTTTACAGGCGCGCTTAATGAGTCAAGGACTTAGAAAATTAACCAGCATTGTCAGTAAAACAAAAACCGTAGTGATATTTATCAATCAAATAAGAATGAAAATCGGCGTATTTTTTGGTAACCCGGAAACAACTACCGGCGGTTTAGCTTTAAAATTTTATTCTTCCGTCAGAATTGAAGTTCGGCGTTTGGCGCAAATTAAAAGAGGGGAGGAGGTGATTGGCAATAAAGTGAAGGCAAAGATAGTCAAGAATAAAGTTGCCCCGCCTTTTAGGACTTGCGAGTTTGAAATTATTTATAACGAAGGAATTTCTTGGACCGGAGATTTGTTGAATTTGGGAGCCAAATATAATTTAGTTAAAAAAAGCGGTAACACTTTATCCTATCAAGGCAATAAATTAGGCGTTGGCTGGGAGGCGGCGAAAAAGGCTCTGGTGGATGATAAAAAAATGGCGCAGGATTTAAAAAAACAAATTCTTGAAGCCATAAAAGAAGAAGAAAAACAAGCCAAAGAAAAGGAATAAAAATAGAGAAATTTGCAGAATATCAAAAATCGCCCTTATGATCTGTACCCCAAAAAGTGGACACAAGTAAAAAACAACTTTTTAGGCTCTTAGCGTTAGAAGATGATCCCTGTATTCAACGGGGGTCATCTTATTTAATCCCCACTGCG
>Ga0066637_10002435_pt1 | contig 12421 bp, 13 predicted proteins | sample CryGeyCG2014_020_FD_62737 | JGI IMG/M metagenome (GOLD analysis project Ga0066637, IMG submission 62737) | Groundwater microbial communities from aquifer - Crystal Geyser CG08_land_8/20/14_0.20 | ecosystem: Environmental > Aquatic > Deep subsurface > Groundwater | place: USA: Utah: Grand County...
CTAAATTATCCCAACCGGTTTATTCAAAAGCGGACATTTCTATTTTGGCGAAGGCGGACATTTCTATTTTGGTGTAAGACGACTTTAACAAGTAGTTGAAATTATATAAATTAAAGTGTATTCTAAAAATAGAATGTTGAATAAAATTATTGTAATTATTTTTGCTGCGTTGTTGTTGGTTGTTGTAGGAGAGATAATCTATTATTTTGCGATACAAAAAAATATAAAGGTACCCTCCTTTGCCACAAACAATACTATTGCAACTTCAGCAGGTACTGCATCATTATGTAAAAGTGCACAACAATTGGCCAAAGCAGACAAAGAACTTTCTAAAATTCGGACACAACCACCAGAATATTACCTAGTTGACAGAAGCTTTATAAATTTATATGCTCTTGCTACTAAAGATCCGGGACAGAGAATGTACTCAGTCATGGAAAAAGTAGGCATTGTACAAAACCTCCAGTTAGACAATGCGAAATCTCCAGAACGTTACTGTTTTACACTAGTAAATGGAAAGTTAGCTGATAACTACTGTTTTAATAAAAAAAGAGATGTTGTTTTTTATGAAGACTCATCAAATGGTCAAAAGACAGTATCCTATATAACTTTAAAAAATAATGATAATGTTAGGCTCATTGTGAAAGAAGATATGGGCAAACCAAATAAAGACTCATTTGTAGAAACAAAGCTGCAAATTCTCAACAACCCATGAAAAAAAAATATTCAAAGCCAATCATATCAAAAAAGAATATAAAATTAACCTATTTCTCCCGTACGAGTTCATCATTTACTCCCTTATCGGATCTGCTTGCTACTTGTCAGACATGTACTGGAACTATACGCGTAGGTTCATGTCGGGGATGTGGTAATAGTGGATGCTATGACGGTAATTGCATTTCTTAAGAAATACTTTCATTAATTAGGTTTTTAAAGAAGATATATTATTGTATAACTCCCTTTTATTTTTAGCGAAATATAAGGTATTAAAATGATGCAAACGATTTAAAAAGTTAAACAACCAATCAACAATTTGAAAGTGACGATGATCAAAGCCCAATATGGCATTGGTTATGAGTTGAGAAGCAATGAGATTCACAATTTTTGTCTTATCATCAATTCTTGAAAGTTTGAAGTTAGCCGACTTCTTCAAGAAGTTAATCGAACCGATTTTATATCTTTTGCTTGTTTTTTTTATCTTTTTATTTTTTTCGATTAGTGGAGATTGAAAATAGCAGTACTGATTATTTATATTCCTTATGATCCCAGCATCATCAGACAAAATGGGGCATTTTGACCCTAACAATGAGGCGATTGTTGACTTTCCGGCACCATTGGTCCCAGTAAAGATGTGAGCGTGATCTAAGTAGTGAATTGCTGAACAATGGAAATAAAAGCCAGATTTAGTTTTATTTAATAAATAGGCCGTCACCTCCCTTATTGTACTGCTAAAGTGAAAAACACTTATGGTGTTTGGCATATAGATAGTTTTTGAAGGCATATGTATTCTAAACATCTCGATACAAGTCGTGTTAGCCCTCTTAATCCTTAATTCTTGTTGTTTTTCCCTTATCAATATCGAAAAATCAGGAGCTCTCTTTGAAGGGGGAACTATAAAACCTTTAAAAAAAGATTGTATGTCGCGATAAATCTTAAACATAACGATGGAGTACTCTGCCTCTCCAAAGTTAATATAAATCGTAAAATCAGCAATTTGCAGGTAGAAAGAGGGGCATTTATTCATATATAGATTAAAAAAATTACCTCTTCATATTATCATAAAGTCCAATTTTTGGACTTGATTAAGCAATTACAAAGTACAACGACTAATTTACTTTGTATGTCATCCTAATGTAAAAAATAGGATTCATATATACAGAATTAATATGTCCGGGAAAATATATTACAGAACATATATTGATGGTGACCATTAGAAAAATATATGAATAGCTAATCAGGTTAACCCATTTAGGCTTGAATACAGTCCAACCAGTTGCGATAATGAAACCAAATGGTAATAATGATGAAAATAAATATCTGCCCTGAGGTGAAAATCTAATCCAATTATATGAGAAATATATTAGCAATACAGATACGGAGTATCCGATAAATATTATCAATATTACTGGGTTGACCCTCTTTTTTTTAAGTATGAATCCAAACAATCCAAGAAATATAAAGAGAGATATAATTATATAAATAGATTTAGGAAACGGTTGACGAAGAGCGTTAAAAAAACCCCAGAAACTGTACCATCCAATGCGAAATACCAAGTATAAGTACTCAAATGCTGAAGTGGAATATTTTGCCGACCATTCGCTAAATCCTGGCTGGATCTTACCCCATATTTTATCTATAACAGCAGTTTTTAAAGCATCGCCATAATATATTTTATTTAACGCAAACCACCAACCACTGATTATAAATTGCAATCCGCAAGCAAAAAAAATATATTTCACCCTTTTTCTTAATGAAATTCCGAACTTCCTTCCTAATATCCATAAAACTAGGATAAGGATAGGGAAAAGTCCGATAGTTGTGAGTTTTGTACCAATGGATAAGGCTGTTATAAAGAAAAGGAGATAGATTTCAGATTCTTTTAATTTCAACTTATAAGATTTTATCAACAGGTAAAGTGTGAATGTAGCAAAAAATGCAGAAAGAATCTCATTACCGACTGCAGCTGATAACGGGATAAAGAATGGGACGGATGAAACTATGAAAGCAGTCATTAACGCGATATTCGTTTTATTTGTAATCAAACGAACGGTTTTGTAGGAAAGAAATATAATTCCCAGTCCGCAAAACACAGAAAATATGCATAATACATAGACAGCAATTATATAGTTGCTTAATGTTTTGATAAGAAAATAAATAGGCGATACAATCAGGTAGTAATAAGGTTGTTGAAATGAAGGGGCGGAATATTTTGGAATAAATGGTGGGAAAGTTTTATATTTTGCCATATAATCGATATATGCAATATGACTCCATTCGTCCGGATTAAAATGACTCCAAGGGTTAGGCGATTGGGTGGGGACTGGGATCCGGAATACCCAAAGCAAAGCCAAAATAGAAAAAAATACCAATACTACAAAGATTAACCCTTCTCCATTTGATCGAGCAATTTTCATAACATGTTTTAAATTCTTAATTACTATTTATTCATATCCCTGCTTTTAGATCTTGGAATATTTGGCACAGGTGCCGTTTTTATATTTTTCTAATGACTCACAGGCAATATGGTTTATGTTTACTATTAACTATGAACTTATGTATGGTAATTATAGACTGGTCCCGATTTAATCGGGAGACAGAAAAGCATTAAATAATTACCTGTTGACATTGGATATACATTGTTACCAAATATTTTTGGTATGAAAGAGTTGAGGTTTAATAAAGAAAAAGATCGTTTATTAAAAGAAAATAGAAAGATTAGTTTTAAAGATATAATCAAAAATATTAACAAGGGTAAAAGGATAGAGATTATTGATCACCTGAACAAGAAACGGCACCCACACCAAAAATTGTATCTTATTTTTAAAAAAGATTATGTTTATGCTGTTCCCGCGGTTGAAGAAGATATTTATATTTTTTTAAAAACAATATATCCAAGTCATAAATATACAAAAAAATATTTAAATAAAAAATTAAAAGTTAATAAATAATTATGAAAATAAATAAAGCAAAAAAGTCGATTTATGAGCCACTGGACGACGAAGAGAGACAGTTAATAAAGGATATTGAGAACGATGTTTTTGTGCCTGTCCCAAATCAAAAAGAAGAAATAAAAAAATTAAGACTATATGCGGAAAATTATTTAAAAAAAGATAAAAGGATAACTCTTCGAGTGGCAAAAAAAGACCTTGAAAAAATTCAAGAAAAAGCCATTGAAAGCGGAATTCCTTATCAAACTTTAATTAATTCTCTTATTAGGCAATATGCCAACGGAAGAATAAACATAAATGTTTAGGGTATGTTAAATTTTATTCATACCCCTGCTTTTGGGCCGCATCCATTAATAATACGATCTCTATTTCGGATGAAGATCTTGAAGTATTTGGCATAAGAGGCGTTTTTATATTTCTCTAATAACATCAAATCCTTTAAAACTTCCGACCAAAGTAAAGCCATAAATTTTACAACTTTTTCCCATCAAAATTCTTATTTTCTTGGCTGTTTCATTCATAGTCGAACCTGAACCAACTGCATCATCAATAAGAAGAATGTTTTTAATATCATTAAGTCCATTTTTAATAACAATAGTTTCCCGGGCATTGACTATTCTTTCTTGGAGAGTAGAGAGGCTTTTTTGGGCAACAAAAATATTATTTTTATAGACCTTAGCAAGATTAATTTTTGGCAACCTGGTATCTATCAAACGTTCATATTCTTTTAAAAATTGAACTTTTCTCGGTATAGTATGAGGGATGAAACAAATATAACCTATTTTTTTTATCCGAATAAGTTTATCTAATTTGTTTTGACTTAATTTCACCAGCTCCTTTATTAAGAATAGATTTTGAGACTGTTTAGCGTAAAGAACCAGTTGTCCGATCTTTGTTTTACCAAATTTAGGTAGACTGTAAAAATCCAAATAGAATAGTTGGTTGATAGCTAAATCGTTTGAAAAAGTCTGCTTGAGTTTGTCAGTAGCCTCAATTAAACCCTTTTTTTTGTATTGATGATTAATTTTGTTTAGAAAAGCAGAATATTCATTGATTAAGGGTTTAAGATATTTTTCTTGATTTGTTTTTTTAACCCACTGTAAAAATCCCGTTAGTCCATATAATAATTCTCCGGAAGGTGAAATATACAAATAATTTTCATTGATTTGATCAATAATTTTTTTAGACAACTCATTTAATTTGATAGTTAATGTTGTTTTTTCCGGTGCAAGCTGATAGTAAACTAATGGAGGCCTACCGATTTTTGTTAAAAGGCCAACTTCAATAAGTTTTTTTAGTTGTTTGTGGACTGCTACAGAACTAATCCCAAGATAAGAATAGAGGTCATGAGCTCTTGATCTTTGATTATTTTTTATATGTTCGATGATTTTTTGACGAGTGTTTGTTTTCATGGTTTATAGTTTACTATTAACTATTAACTATGTCAAGTCAAGTGATTTAATGATTTTATTCATATCCCTGCTTTTGGGCCGCATCCATTAATAATACGATCTCTATTCCGGATGAAGATGCGGCGCACCCGTAATCGTCCCGATTTAATCGGGACGAACGAGCCCTTAGATCTTGAAGTATTTTATCAGCATTACAAAATCTCGCGGGGTTAGTATTGTCAATGATTTCGCAAAGCCTTTGACTTTAGGAAGTAAAAAATCCTTTGTATTGAATGTGATTAGATAATTTACTTTACTTTTTATGGCTGCGGCAAGAATCGGAGCATCTTTTGGATTTAGAACTTCATAACAAATTTTTACTTCGTCCGTGGTAGGATTTTCGACGATATTAAGATTAGACTGTAAGATATAGAAGTTTAACCTTTGCTTTTCTATCTGATCAAATTTTTGTGTGGCATTTCTTTTAATTTCGCTAAGTACGTATCGAGAAATAAAGCCTTTTATTTTATTTTTTCGACAGAAACCTAAAATGAAAGCGGAAGCTCCAATTTTAGACAAACAGGCAGAAAATAGAACAGAAGTATCAATAAAGACGGTAATCATGGTATATCCGACCAGATAGTTTGGGCTTTTTTAGCTAATTTAACCGGCAATTTGTCATCTTTTACCCATTGCTTAATTTCTTTATTTGTAAAAAATCTATATTTTGCCGATTCCCTTGGTTTAATGACAATTGAGTTTCTCAATATATTTATCTGAGCTACATCTCCCTCTTTAATGCTAAGTTTTTCCCTTATCTTTTTTGGTATGGTAATAAGCCCCTTGGGTAGGATTTTAATCCACATCTCCTCTTGAATGAAAGGTTGTGGTAATTGCATATTCTTTATAGAAATTCTAACTTTCTATATTATAGATTAATAATTTAATTCTGTCAACATGAAGTTAAATTTATTATTCATATCCCTGCTTTTGGATCTTGAAATACTTGGCATAGGTACCGTTTTGAGAAACCAGGTCGCGATGTTTACCTTGCTCAACAATTTGACCGCTCTTTAAGACGTAAATGTGGTCGGCAATTCTCACTGTTGAAAAACGGTGGGAAATAAAAATCAAAGTTTTATTTTGATAGGTTTTTTTTAAATTACTAAAGATTTTAAATTCGGCTTGGGCGTCGATATTGGAGGTCGGTTCATCAAGGACGAGTATTGGGGCATTCCGGTAAAGAGCCCTGGCAATCGCTAATTTTTGCCACTGGCCAACCGAAATTTCTTCTCCATCTTCAAACCAGCGGCCGAGAATTTGATCGGTCTTTTTCGGTAAGTCAAGAAGATCATTAGCTTGGGCATTAGACAAAGCTTGCCTGACACTCTTCTTTCTAATGTTTTTTTCATCGCCAAACTCAATATTTTCTTTGACAGTCAGATAGTATTTGGCAAAATCCTGAAAGAGAACTCCTAGATGCCGGTACCAATCTTCGAAATTAATCCTTTTCAGATCAATTCCGTCAATCAAAATTTTTCCGCTGGCGGGATCGTAAAAGCGGAAAAGAAGCTTAATCAAAGTTGTTTTTCCGGCTCCATTAGGACCGACGATGGCGATATCTTGGCCGGTTTTTATTGTCAGATTAATATTCTTCAAAACTAATTTTTTGCTTCCAGGATAGGTAAAAGAAACATTTTCAAATTTTATTTCCCGCGGAGTAATTTTTTTTAATCTTTTGGCGTTTTTATTGCTGATAACTTTATTTTTTAGATTCAAAAGTTTGAAGTAATCATCAACATAAAGATTATTTTCCACGATTCCTCCGAGGCTAACAAGGAGGCTGGATGTCTGTCCGGTAAAAGTAAACATGGCATTAAGAAAAAAAGTAAAATCGCCAAGGGAAAACTTTTGACTAAAGATAATTTGATTAATAAAATTTTTTAGGAAAAAAAAGATGACCGCAGGAATAAAAAAGGAAGCTAAAGTTGACAAAAATATATATTTAATAATCGGTTTTTTGTATTGGTCAACGACTTCATTTTGAATTTTTTTTGTTTTATTAAGAAAAAAATTTTTTAGATCATAAATTTTTATTTCTGCGAGAGTATTAAAATTGGTGAAAAGATAGCGCATATACCAGAGATAGTTGATTTTTTTGGAGTTTTTAGTATAGATTGACCAATAGATATTTCCGTATTTGGCCCGGAAAAAATATAAGGGCGCTGAGAGAAAAAACAAAGCAATTAAGTAAACAGGATTAAATCTTAAGGCAACAAAAAAAGCCAGAATTAATGAGGCAATACTATAAATCATAAAATTTATTACCCGGAGATTTTCAAATAATCGCCAGTTGTAAGTATCTTCGACCTTGGCAATCAAATTTCTTACTTGACCGTTTTCCAGATTGGAAAAGTCCAAACGAGCTAATTTTTCCATAAATTTACGAGTTAGGACATTTTGAAATTTTGATCGAAGGATATATCCAAAATATTGAGAGTTTAATGTATTGGTAAAAAAACGGGAAAGATACTCTGATATCAGATAAGAACCAACGATGAGAAAAACAAAAGTAATCTCTTTATTTATCAAACTTTTAAAGACTTGATCAATCATCAGTTTGTATAAAAAGAAAACAACAAAAAGAAAGATGGCAGATAAAAATGAGGTAATAAAATAACCCAAGAGAAATTTTTTATCTTCATCCCAGGCGATTTTGAGGAGGGAAAAAAGGTTGTTGATAATTTTCTTAGTTTTAGACATGATTATTTTAATTTAAAAGCTTGATACCGAAATTTTTTGACGGAAAACTACAACCGCAAAAAATTTAATATCTGCGCTTTTAATAATAAACGATCTTTAAATTGGCTCATCTATTATAATATAATTATGATAAAAGCTGATAAAAGGCCAACGTGGGATGAGTATTTTATGAACTTAGCCAATGTAGTTAAAAGCCGGGCTGACTGCTTGCGCCGCCAGGTTGGTTCGCTAATTGTTAAAGATTTTCGGATTATTTCTACCGGCTATAATGGCACTCCTCATAAAATAAAAAATTGCAGTGAAGGAGGATGTTTACGCTGTCAGAAAAGAGACAAAGGTGAAATTAAAGGGTACGAATATGAAGAAAGCTGTGTCTGTATTCATGCGGAACAAAATGCCATTATCCAGGCGGCTTACCATGGTTCATCGACCAAGGGATCGACTCTTTATACAACCGCCAATCCCTGTTCCAGTTGTGCAAAAATATTAGCCAATGCGGGAATTGTGAGAGTTGTTTGTAGAAAAGAACACCATGATTTGGGAGGGATAGAACTACTTAAGAAAGCAGGGATTAAAGTAGAAATAAAAAAATAATCAAATAAACAAATGAAGAAATAAATAATCAAATATATTAATGATTGAATTCATTCAATTCATTTTTTCATTTATTTAATTATTCCTTTATTTCATTATTTGATCATTATGATTTATCGTTTAATATTACTAATTACTATTCTATTTTCCCCACTATCTGTTTTTGCCGCTAACTCAAATAATAAATTTGGTATTCATCTAGCCCAACCTAACATTGAAGAATTTTCCAAAGTTAAGGATTTAGTCAATTCCAACGGCGGAGATTGGGGATATATAACCTTGATTATTGAGGAAAAAGACAGAAATAAAGATAAATGGCAGGGGATATTCAATCAACTTCGTGCACTTCATCTTATTCCAATAATTCGTTTAGCCACTTCGGCGGTTGGCGAAAACTGGCAACGGCCGGAAAAAAAAGATGCTCAAGATTGGGTAGATTTTCTTGATTCTTTAAACTGGGTCGTGAAAAATCGCTACGTAATTTTATTTAATGAACCCAATCATGGCAGTGAGTGGGGTGGGGAGATTGACGAAAAAAGTTATGCCGAAGTTTCTTTTGAGTTTGCTAAAAAGTTAAAGGAAAAAAATCCGGATTTTTTTATCATGTTGGCCGGGTTTGATGCTTCAGCTCCATCTTGGGCACCTGGACTTGAAGATGAAGAAGCATTTCTAAACAAAATGTTTAAATCCGAAACTCGAAACTCGAAACTCGAAACAAATTTTAATTTTAAAAATTCAAATTTTGAAAATTGTTTCGAATTTAGCGCTTCGTGCTTCGAATTTTTGATAGATGGCTGGGCGTCTCATTCCTACCCAAATCCCGGATTTTCCGGCAGTCCGTATGCGGTTGGACGGGGAACGGTCAGAACTTATGAGTGGGAGTTAGGGTTATTAAAAGAACTGGGAGTGTCGAAAGAATTACCGGTGTTTATAACAGAGACAGGATGGAAGCGGGGCAGTGAACAAATAATAGCTGATAATTTTCAGACGGCTTATAACCAAATATGGTTACCTGATGATCGAGTCAAGGCGGTGACTCCATTTATCTTTGATTATCAAGGGCCGCCATTTTTAGAGTTTTCCTGGAAGCCCCCCTCCGCTAAAGCTTCGGAGGGGCAAGAATTTTACCAACAATATTATTCTGTTCAATCAATGTCAAAAATAAAAGGCGAGCCGGAGCAAAGAGAGAAAGGCTGGATTAGTTATCAATTACCAACTGATTTGGTAGTTCACTCAACCTATCATTTTAAAGTTCAGTTGAATAATTTAGGCCAGGCGGTCTGGGATAAGGATTCAAATTACGGATTACGGATTACGGATTACGGATTAAAAACACCGGAATATTTGTTTGACGACCTGAAAGATGTCAATCCGTTTGAGGAAAAGGATGTTTATTTTACTTTAAAAACGAACGAAGATTTAGGTAAAAAAAAGATTAAATTTATACTGCAAAAAAATGATGAAAACATCTTGGAAAGTGAGGATTGGAACATAAATATTTTACCACTACCCTCTTTAAAATTTGAAACTTGGGGTAGAGGAAACGACTATGAAATTCAAATTTGGGACGTAGATGACAGGATAGTTTTTAAGAAAAAAAATATTTCAATCAAACAAGGAGCCGGCGAACTAAAAAATATTCAGAATATTGCTTTGGACGAACTCTACCGGGTTGTTTTGTTGAAGCCTTATTATTTACCCAGACAAGAATTTGTCGTTTTCAAAAAGGATAATAATAAAGTTAAATTCAAATTCCTGCTGCCATTTGACTTTAACAACGACGGCGCCTTTGACTTCAAAGATATTATCTCAATATTTAAGAAGCCCAACTAAATGTCAAAATAATAAAATAATTAAATAAATAAAAAAATAAGCAAATGTATTAATTAAAGCATTTAATTATTCAAACATTCATTTCTTTATTTGTTTATTTGATTATTCTTACATTTATTTTCTTATCTTTTCGACAAATTTCTCTAAACGGTCGAGGCCTCTTTTAATATGTTCCAGGCCGGTGGCAAAGCTTAGACGGATATAACGGTCGTCACCGAAAGCAACGCCGGGAATAGCGGCTACATAAGCATCTTCCAATAATTTCTGACAAAACACCATTGAGCCTTTCACCCTCCGATTCGGAGGGTTTACCTCTTCACTATAAAATTTGAAGACATTGGCAAAAACATAAAAAGCAGCGTCGGGCCGGGAAGCAATCAGGCCATCAATCCGGTTTAAACGCTCCATCATAAAATCGCGGCGCTTTTTGTACTCATAGACCATCTTGACCACATGATCTTCCGGGCCGTTCAGCGCGGCTAAGGCCGCTTTTTGGGAAATTGAGCAGGGATTTGAGGTGGTGTGGTCTTGAAGCCGGGTAGCCGCTTTAATAATTTCCTCTTCAGCAGCCGCATAGCCAATCCGCCAGCCGGTCATCGCATAGGATTTTGAAACGCCGTTAACAACGATCGCTAATTTTTTAATTTTTTCATTGACTGAGGCAATGCTGACATGTTTTTTCCCGTAGATTAATTTTTCATAGATCTCATCACTTAAAATATAGATATTGTGCTTTAAACAAATTGAGGCAATCTGTTTCAGTTCTTTTTCTTCGTAAACTATGCCGGACGGATTGGCCGGTGAATTTAAGATAAGCATTTTTGTCTTTGGCGTAATCGCTTTTTCCAGATCTTGAAGATTAATTTTAAAATTATTAGTCTTTAAAAAAACGCATTTACCATCGGCAATTTTTACCATTTCCTCATAACTGACCCAGTAGGGAACCGGAATAATCACTTCGTCGTTCGGATCAACCAAAACCATAATTATATTAAATAAAGCTTGTTTGGCACCGGTTGAAACAATGATATTTTTTGGCTCATAATCAAGCCAGTTATCCCGTCGGAGTTTGGCGCAGACGGCCTCTTTTAGTTCGATAATTCCTGAACAGGCGGTATACTTGGTAAAACCTTCGTCAATGGCTTTTTTGGCCGCTTCTTTGATATGAAACATGGTGTCAAAGTCCGGTTCGCCGGCGGCAAAAGAAACCACATCCAAACCTTGCTTTTTCATTTCTTTGGCTTTGGCGGTAATTGATAAAGTGAGGGAGGGATTGAGATTTTGAGCTCGTTTAGAAAGTCTCATATTGTATTTAAGAAAAATTTATAAATTGTAAAAACTCGCCACTAAATTTTTTATAGAAGCTCTGTACCGTATTTTTCGACCGCCTCACCCCAAAGGGGCCCCAGGCGATTGTCTCAAAATACTAGTACCTCGCTTTTAGAATTTATTTCTTAGTTTGATTTTTGATTTCCTCAATTACTCTTTTTACTTCTTCATCCGTCGCCAAATAATAATGTCTGATTGATTTTAAATTTTTATCAAGTTCATAAATTAAAGGTATGCAGTAGGGGATATTAACGTCAACAATCGCCTCATCCGAAAGTTGATCAAGATATTTGACAATGGCTCTTATAGAGTTGCTGTGACCGGAAGTAATGACTTTTTTTCCGCTTTTTATTTCCGGTTCAATGTTTTCTTTAAAATATGGGATGACTCGCTCATAAGTATTTTTTAAGGATTCGCCGTTAGGAGACGCTACGTCATAGCTTCTGCGCCAAACCTTTACCTGTTCTTCACCATATTTGACTATTGCTTCAGCTTTGTTTTGTCCTTGTAAATCTCCATAGTTTCGCTCATTTAAATGCCAGTCGCGGACAATCGGAACATTTTCTTGACCTAAAACCTTAAGGACTATTTCTAAAGTTTTTACCCCTCTTTTTAAAACAGAAGTAAAACCAAGATCAAAACTATATCCTAATTCTTTTAATTTCAGGGCATATTTTTTCGTTTCTTCAATCCCCTCCGGCGCCAGATCAATATCGATCCAGCCGGTAAAGCGGTTGGACCATTCGGTCAGGCCATGGCGGATGATGACGAATTTAAACATATCAAAAATTTCTAATTACTAATTACCTAATTTCTAATAAAATCCCAATAACCAAATTCCAA
>Ga0066637_10002436_pt1 | contig 12418 bp, 9 predicted proteins | sample CryGeyCG2014_020_FD_62737 | JGI IMG/M metagenome (GOLD analysis project Ga0066637, IMG submission 62737) | Groundwater microbial communities from aquifer - Crystal Geyser CG08_land_8/20/14_0.20 | ecosystem: Environmental > Aquatic > Deep subsurface > Groundwater | place: USA: Utah: Grand County...
TGAAAAACTCATCGCGAACCAGAATCATACCCTTGCTATCGCCCCCGCCGGATTGATAACACCCTATCACGTTTGCATTCTGACCCAGGACGCTCGACTTCCCTAGTGCCAGGCCATAAACGTTCGAGTCCGCTCCGAAGGACAGATATGGGACGACAAACCAGTTTGTTTTCTCCTTGACAATGATGCGCATCGAGCCTTTTGCGCGCGTCACATTGATTTTAGAAAACATGCTCGTTGTCTGCAGGCGCCGCTTCACATCCATTGCGGAGAGCGTTGGGTCCTGGTCGATGCCGCTCATTTTTATGATCGAAGCGTCATCGAGGGCGTGGTTTCCATAAACCACGACCCTCAGCGGCGGGGGCTCCGCGGCGAGGCTCGTTACCGCCGATAGTGTCATGACAAGAAGCGCGACAAGAACTCTACACATAGGCGCCTGACGGCAAGGATAGTGCGGAAAAGGGAGGCCTGCCTTCGAGCGACTGCTTTGTTGCTCTGCCAGGTCCGCTTTGCGGACTGTCACGGTGTCCTTAGCCCGGCACCCCGACAGTGAAGTCCACTCCTCGCTATATACCGCCGGTATGCGGAGCGCGAACCACCGGTTCATTAAGTGCCGTGAGTTATACGAACGGCCTCGTTCGCCCCATAAAGGGGGGCTGTCCCGTTCCATAGACGGTTTAAGGAGTGGGACGCCTCGTATTCATCTCTAGCCTCTGGCTGTGCCGTAACAAGAGCTATGCTCATCAAACGGCCGAATCCAGGCCTCCGAATATGGCATTACTTACGCCGGGTTCAATAATATAGCTTACTCCTTCCGGCTTTTGGCCGCTATACGGAATTGTACTCACGGTTATAGGCAAAAACCCCGAAGTAAATGGAATCAGCCACCATTTAACGCTCCACCTCTTTCACCCCAAAACCATCGCGGCGAAGAAGCAGAGGCCCAGGCCGGCGCTGGACCAGGAAAAGACCGTGTCGGGACCCCTGTCCCGCTCGTCCACCAGCTCTCTTTTTCCCCAATCGGTCTCCAGCATGGTGAGATACAGCGGAAGGAACCATACCAGCCCGAAAAGTATTCCCGACAACCCGATTTTCATACATCCCCCTTAAAAAGGTACCTGGTACCTTTTTATGGTACCTTTTTATAGTTTAACAGATGTCCGCGACACCCCTATGGCCGTCTGATGAGCACAATGAAATAGCCCCTCTTTATGGGATGGGGTAGCTCTTGATACGGCACGGGCATTGCCCAGTCGCGTAAAATAAAGTCAGTCCGGGTGGGATAATCAGGCTTATCGTAAATGGGCGGGACAACACGATAACGAACCAAGTTATTCCAAGAGGCCCGGAGCGGGTGTGACGGCGGGATTACCCGGGCGCCCCCGTAGCGGAGAGGGGTCTCTTTACGGGTCGCAGGGGCGGAGCGGTAACCCGCCGGCAGGCCCCCAAGCGACTTTAGAGTTTTTCAGGAATTATCCGGCCTGTCTTTTTCGCAGGCGGATAAAAGTATATAATTAATATCATGAATCTTACAAATTTAAACCCTAAACTACTGAAAGCCCATTATGCCGTGCGCGGGAAGATAGTCGCCCGGGCGCAGAAACTCGAGAAAGAGGGCAAGAAAATAATCTACTGCAACATAGGAAATCCCCAGGCCCTCAAACAGCAGCCGCTCACCTTTATCCGCCAGCTTCTCGCACTCGTGGAATACCCCGAGCTCATGAACCACCCGGAAACGCTTAAAACATTCCCCAAGGATATAGTCGAAAGAGCGAAATTCATACTGAAGGAAAACCCCAAAGGCATGGGCGCCTATACCCAGAGCGAAGGGATGCACTTCATAAGGGAGGCCGTGGCCGGCTTCATAGAAAAAAGGGACGGGATAAAAACCGACGTCAAAAGGATAATGCTCACCGACGGTGCCTCGAAAGGCATACAACTCGTCTTCACCATGCTCCTGCATAACGAACAAACCGGCTTCATGATACCCATACCGCAATACCCGCTATACAGCGCCACCATAGACCTCTACGGCGCGAAACAGGTGAACTATTACCTCGACGAGGAGAAGAATTGGGAGCTGAACGAAAGCGAACTGAATTTCAGCCTGGCCAAGGCCAAAGAGAAGGGAATCGCCACGGTCGCCATAGTCGTCATAAACCCCGGCAACCCCACCGGCTCAGTGCTTTCCAAAGAGAACATAAAGATGATCATAAATTTCTCCGCCAAAAACAAGCTCGCCATACTCGCCGACGAGGTTTACCAGGAAAATATCTACAACAAGGCCCTCCCCTTTCATTCCTTCGCCAGCGTCATGGAGGAAATGGGCGAAAAGAACGTTCCCCTTTTCAGCTTCCACTCGATCTCCAAAGGCTTTTTAGGAGAATGCGGGCATCGCGGCGGCTATATGGAAACGAGGAACGTTTCCGACGAGGTTTACGAGCAGATGGTAAAACTCCAGTCCATAGGCCTCTGCTCCAATACCGCCGGCCAGATAGCGACCTTCGCCATGGTGGCCCCGCCCAAAACCGGCGACGAGAGCTTCGACCTGTACGAGAAGGAAAAGAACGGTATTTTAGCCGACCTCAAGGAAAAGGCGGAAATACTCGGCGCGGAATTAAACAAGATACCCGGCATGCATATAAAGGTGCCCACCGGCGCGATGTACGCTTTCGTTAAATTCGACCTGCCCGCCGAAGACGGCATACACCCGGAAAAGATGGGCGAGGAAGAAAGGTTAAAACACGAAGCCGCCCGCGACACTGACTATTGCATGAAACTGCTAGAAGAAACCGGCATCTGCGTAGTGCCCGGCTCCGGCTTCGGCCAGAAACCCGGAACTTTCCATTTCCGCACCACCTTCCTGCCCCCGAAGGACGAAATAAAGGCGCTGGTGGAAAAATTCGGAAAATTCCACACCGCCTATACGGCCTCCGCCGGCAAAGCCGCGGTAAAGAAATGAGACCCGAAAATTTCGATTGCACTAAAACTAATTCTTTTTCCGAAATTTTCCCTTCACAGAGTTCAGGAGGACCTTGTCCTAGGCCAACGCTTGCGGATTCGGCATGCATAGCCCCCGATCCGCAACCCGCCAAAGCGGGCTTACGGCGTGGTGCGCTTTTTTGTTTTCTTTTATTTACTTTATTGATATCGGGCCAAAATCTTTCTTTCGCCTGGTCAGGCAAAAACGCCTTCGAAAGCTACGGCGATATAACGCAGATAGCGCTCCCCGCCGGCGCCGCCCTCTGGACCGTCCATAAAAAAGATTATAAAGGCGCTTTACAGCTCGGCGAAGCCTTCGCCCTGGCCCAGGGAACCACTCTTCTGCTGAAAAATACGATAAAGGAAGAAAGACCGGACGGAGGCGACCAATCTTTCCCCTCCGGCCACACCATGGCCGCCTTCACCGGCGCGGCCTTCCTGGACGAAAGATACGATATAAAGACCAAGCACTGGTTTTACGGGGCGGCGGGACTGGTAGGCGTCAGCAGGGTCACGAGCGACAGGCATTGGACCCACGACGTATTGGCCGGGGCGCTTATAGGGATTTTATCTAACAAACTGCTGGTAAAACCGCTGGGAAAAGAAAAACTCGCCCTCGTCCCGTTCTGGGACGGGAAAAATTTTTACGCGCAATTATCTATTGGATTTTAAATCGTAAAACGTGAAGCGGAGAGGAGTTAGACGGCATAGATGCGTAGATGCGTGGATGTATGGAAGAAGGATTTTCCTTATGAGACCATACTTCTAAATCGCTATACCTCTATGCCTCTGATTTGCTGCGCTTCCAAGTTGCTATGCGTCTACGCCTCAATCTTTGCCAATCCTCTATCTCGTCTAAAACTTCTAATTCGTCTATTACTTCCATCTCGTCCATATCTTCTATCGCTTCTTTACTTGCGACTTGAGACCTGAGACCGGTGACTTGTGACTGCCTTTCTACCGGCACTTACCCAGAACCTCAAGCACTTTGGGAAATTGCTTTCCTTCGGCGACATCGCAGGCGGTTTTCCCCTCTTCGTTCTTTAAATACTTGTTTCCCCCGTAAGAAATTATTATTTTCGCGGTGGAGCCGTGTCCGTACCAGGCGGACAGGATAAGGGGACTGTTGCCGTCTATGTCGCGCACATTGACGTTCGCTCCCCTGTCAAGCAATATCTTCACCATTTTGTCCCGGCCCCTTAAAGACGCCCACATGAGAGGCGTCCAGGAAAGCGTGTCGCGCGCCTCCAGGAAAGCCCCTCTTTTTATCAGATGTTCGGCCAGCTCCTCTTTGCCCCAGCGCGACGCCAGGTGTAGCGGGGTCTGCCCCTTTTCGTTCCTTTTCTGTATGTCCGCCCCTTTTTCGAGCAGGAGATCCACCATTTCGGTATTGGTCCTGAGTACCGCTATCATGAGCGGGGTCCAGTTTTTTTTATTGGGATTCAATTCCAGGCCGGAAGATATCAATTCCCTGACTTTTTGTTCGTCGCCTTTTCTTATGGCGTCGGCGAGCACATCGTAAGGGTCCCGTTCTATCTCGCACGAAAAAGAAAAAAGACAGACGAAAGCTATGAGAAGGAAACGCGCCATATTTAAAGTATAGCTAAAATTATCGGAAAATCAAGAGCGAATAGAGGGTATAGAAGCGTTGGAAGTTATAGAAGGCATAGAAGTTAACAAAAATCTTAAATCCCCCTAATCCTTCTACTTCGTCCATACCCTCCACGTCTTCTATTTCGTCTAATGCTTCCACCCCTAGTTTGGCGAGTCCGGGTTGTCCTCGTCGCCGTTCACGTGCGACAAAGCCGTGTTTTCTCCCTCGGCCTTGCTTATGCGCCTCATTATGGTCTGCCAGGAAGGCCTGTCGCCCATGGCGACCGACCTGATAAAGGTGGAGTCCACCGCGGCGCCCACGTCGAAAGCCGCGCCTATGCCGGTGGTTATGATATCGAGGTTTTTAGTCCCCTTGGGATCGGAACCGGTCTTCTTCAGCCTGAAGAAAGCGCTGTTGTAATAGGCGTAGGTGGAACAGCCCTGGAAAACGAAGATCTGGTATTTTTCCCTGGGAAGAGTGAGCGCGGAGCCGGAGTAGGCGGCGAGCCTTTCCGGGTTCAGGTAGCCGCCGAGGCCGGAATGGCCGTCATAAATAAAGATGTCGGCGGTCTTCATCCCGCGCACCGCTTCCACTGCGAAACCCGGCGAATCGGGGTTCAGAAGCAGCATTTCCACGGAAACATTCTGCCTTCCGTTGTTGAAATAAAGATTTTTTTTGCGGGCCTGGTTCACGCCGGCTTCGAAACCGGCTTCCGTTAAATATTCGAAGGCGTTATTGAAGGTCATCCGGCCGAGGTCGCCGCTCTGGAAGCCCTCGTCCACGCCGACCAGGTAAACGACCTTAAGCTCTCCGCCCCGGCCGAGCCTGGAATAGTCGGGGTAGGTGTCGCGGGTCATGGGAATAGGTTTGAGGTCGGTCTGAACGGCCACAAGGTCGCCGCCGTCCAGCGGACAGCCGTCCTGATAGGGGTTCCAGAAATACCAGAAATCGCCTTCGCTGTCGTAATGTTCGTCGGTGCAGCGGTTTTTCCTGCCGCCGGAAGGAATACCTTTTTTATAAACATTGGCCGGGTCCCTGGGCAGAACGAATTGTATCCTGGAACTTCCACCTGAAAAAAGATTGGAAGAGAAAACGACTATATCGTCGTAGGAATAGTCTATCCTGGCGTAATTTTCTTCCGGCGCTTTTTCCGAGCCCAAAAGCGTCATCTTGTAATCTCCCGAAGGGATGCCGGGATTGTCCACGAAACCGGGATGGGTGGTGAAAGCGCCGTACATATGCTGAAGCTGAAGGTCCACCAGTTCCCGTATCCTTTCGCTGTGGTAAGGGTCGGACAGGAGGTCGGAAACGTCCCCGTCGTAATCCTCCGGGAGCTCGTAGTACATATAAGAATTGAACCGCATCCTGGCCTGGCGAGAATCCGCGCCGTACCACCTGTCTCCGGCGGCTTTCTCCGGGCCTGAAAAATCGTAATTATCAGCGGCGGCCGGGATCGGCAGGGCGGCCGACGGGGCGAGCTCTTCGAGGGCCGCTTTACCGGTATTCAAATCGCTAAGTTCGGCGCCGTTCGCGCCGGTCGCCGTAAACGCCGCTATTAAGAACAATACGGTCTTTTTCATATTTCTCCCTAATTGCCTTGCGCCTTTTGCCTTCTGCCTTTTGCCTTCTGCCTTCCGCCTTTTGCCTTCCGCCTTTTGCCTTCTGCCTTTTGCCTTCTGCCTTCCGCCTGTTCCTAGAACTCGTTGAAATAAGAAACCTTTTCATTCCCGTCCCGGTTGATTATCCAGTGTCCCGCCGTGCTGCCGCGGGAATCGCCCTGTATCTCCACTTCATATTTTTTGGCCACGCGGTCCAGAGTATCCTGGGAGGTCGGACAGGAAAAAGCCCTTTCCGGGGTTTTGGTCTGCAATTCCGCCAGGGCCTGCTTGAATTTCTCGAGGCCGCCCCTGGTGGCGAACTTGGAGCAGTTCGTGCTTTCCTGCATGGTTTCGTCCACGTAATTGGTGAAATCTATGGGCTTTTCCTGGTTGCGCGTCCATTTGCCCTCTTTGCAGAGGACATAAGGCCCGACATTATACTGTTTGCCCAGGACGTCGTCCCTTTTCTGCAGCATATGGTTCCAGAATCTCATCCCGTTGAAATTGGCCGCGAGGTCTGCGTAGGAGAAGATGCCGGTGGCGAGCATATTGCCGCCGAGAAAGGTCTTCTCGCTGAAGATGCCGCCTTTAAGGACCGGCACGAGCGCCTTGCCCTCCAGATAATGCTTCTTGAAATATCTCAGGCCCATGCCGAACATGTGTTCCAGCTTGTCGCCGCCTATCACCACGTCGCCCACCTTTATCAGGGGGAAAAGGGCGAGAGGGCTCTTGCCCGCGCCGTTCCTGCCCAGGAGAAAACCGTTGAAGATGGACCATTCGTGATAAATGGACTGGTCCAACGGTATCACCGTGCGCTCTATCCTGCCGTCGCGCACGGCGTTTATAAGCTGGCCTTTCTTGTGATTGGAAAAAATGTCGGTGAGCGCTTCGTAAAGCCGTTCTTCGCTCTGCTGGGAAGAATCGCAGGTCCCGCTGCCGTTAAGTTCGTCGAGCTTCTGCTGAAGGCCGTCGTTGGCCATGGCGTTCACCTGGCTGGTGACGTCGGCCACCTGCGCGTCGCCTATCGTGTAATGGTCGGCCTCGGCCGCCTTCAGGTTTGAACCGAAAACAAAAAACAACGAAAAAACCGCGCTTAGAATTTTCATTATTGTCCTCCGGGAAAGCTTTGGCATATAAGAATTCTATTACTTTCCCGGATATTAATCTTGAAGCATAAGACCTTTTTTTGAAAGTTTTTCGGCCTACACGGAAGTAGGCGGAATGGAGGGTAAGGGTATAGGTCTAAGGCGTAAGGGACAGGCGTAAGGCATAAGGCAGAAGGCATAAGGAGGTAATAGCGAGGAAGCAAGAGTTGGCGAAAACAGCTAACAGCCGGGACTCGGGATTCGTTATTCCCGGATTTTTGTTTTACGAGTTACGATTTACGGATTACGATTCACGGCAGTTTATTTCTTTTCCAGTTCCTCGATGGGGTCGGGGACGTAAAAGCTTATTTTCGACGCGCCGGACCAATGCCCGGCCGAAAGGCCGTCCGAAGGCATTACCCTGGCGTGATAGGAAGCCTCCTCATTCAGGGGCAGGCCCGAGACCTTATAAGAGCAGGTGTCCGTGAAGACGTCCAGGAGCGGCGAGGAAAAATCCTCATTCTCCGAAAGCTGCAGCCGGTAATAAGGCGCGTAGGAAGGCCCCCAGCGCAGAAGCCCCTTCCCCGGCTTTACCGCGACCTTTTTGCGGGGAGATTTCATGACCGTGGCTTTCCCCGCCTTGGAAACGGCGAAAGAACTGGCGTCCGAAAATTCGCTTTCTCTGGTATCTCCCATATTAAGCCTCATGACCGCGGAAACGCGCCAGTAATACACCCCGTCGGGCCAGAAAGCGGGCAGTATCATATACGAGTTTTCCGGCAAAAGGGTCTCGAGAAAAACTTTCTCGAAGCTCCCGTCCCGGCTTATCTGCAGGCGGTAAGTCGAGGCCTTCATAACCTCGTTCCAGGAAAGAACCTGTACTTTCCCTTTTTTCTCCGAGGCCACTTTGAGACTGACCACAAGGGGAGCGACCGGCGGGTCCTCCAGGAAACGTTTGTTCCAGGCGTTCACGGCAAAAACGGCTTTTTCGCCGTAGGCGGAAAAAACGCTCCAGTCGGAGATTTTTTCGCGGTACACGCTTACCCCGTATCTCGCCTTCAGACCGGCGTCCGCCGCTTCCGGCACATAGCCCGTGAAAACGTGGGGCGGCCAGGAACCCAGTATCCTTACTCCCTTTTCGGCCAGATAGGCCTGGAATTTGGCGTCGAAAGCGGTCTGCACCGAGGAAACCAGCAGGAGAGCGTTGACCTGCGAATCGTCTTTTTCCGCGGCCGCGCGGAAAACCGGAACGGCCATGAGCAAAGCGGCGAGCCCCGTTAGAAACCACAATCGCTTTGCGGCTAAGGACGGAGGCATTAATCCACCGTCTCCCAAAGAAATCCCATACCGCCTACTCGCGTTGGCGGCCGGCTCTAACGGGGCGAGCGGCGTTTTTAAAAAATTTTTCTTCATAAACGTTCTCCTTCCGGAAAATTTACCCCGTTAGAAATTCAAGACTTCGGGGCCGAAGATCATATGGCACTGGAACGATATTTTTTATACCCCGGAGATCTCCCCGCCCTCACCTGTAAATCCTCGGTATTTTGGAGCTGGCGGCCGTGCGCCTTATGGCCAGCGAAACGGCCGAACCCACACCCGCTTCCGGAATACCGGTGATGTCTATCAAAGTGTTGGAAATGGCGGATTTGGAAATGAAAGGGGCTTTTTTCCCGTTCACGACGCCCCAGTATTTGGAGCCTTCGGAGATCTTATAGGCGTTCTCCTGCGGCTCGAGCGTAAGCCCGTCCGAGTAGCCGGCCGCTATGGTGGCCACGCGCATATTTTTAACCGCCGCTATTTCGTTGGCGTAGCCGAAGGTCTCGCCTCTCTTTACTTCCTTCACCGAGATTATTTTAGCGAAAAATTTCCAGGGCCGCTCTATCCCCTTGAGCGGCGGGCCCTTGGTCTTTTTATGATACACGTCGGCCGGATAGATGCCGTAAATGAGGTTGCCTATCCTCGCCATGTCGAACTGGAACTCCGGGAAATCGCAAAGGACAAGGCTGTTGGCCGCGTGGGCCAGGACGCCCGGATATCCCGCCTTTACTTTTTCGGCGAGACGGCCGAACGATTTGAGTTTCTCGTAGGCATCGGTCATATTCCTGTAAGGGGTGTAAGCTATGTGGGTGGAGAAGGAATAAAATTTGAGATTGCCTAATTTCCCTATCCTGTCCAGCCACGCCCCAAGCTCGGAAGGCTTTATCCCCCATCTTTTAAGCCCGGTATCCACGTCCAGGTTGAACCTTAGGTTCCGGCCCTTTTTGTTCAGGGCCGCCAGGAAATCCGCGCTGTCCGCCGTAGGGATGAGTTTATGCGCGGCTATTTCCCCTATCTCTTCCTTAAGCGAGGGGGCCAGGAGCATGATATCGGCTTTTATACCCGCCTTCCTCAATTCCGCGCCTTCCGAAGCGTTCATCACGCCCAGCAGGTCCGCACCCGCGGCCAGCGCCAGCCGCGAGACTTCCGCCGCGCCGTGGCCGTAGCCGTTGGCCTTTACTACGGCCATGAATTTGACGCCCTTTTCGAGCTTCGTCCCTATGGCCCTGACGTTCGAGGAAATTATTTTTCCGTCTATTTCGATCCACTTGAGCATAAAATAAATTATACAATTTATAGGTAGTCGGGCAAGTTAAGCGCTGAAGCGGAAAGATATTAGGGAAGTAGAGATTAGGAAATTAAGTTTTTCAAAGGACGCGCTTTTTGTGCTTAATAACTCAATCTCTCAATGACTCAATCTCTCTTTGTATGAAAACTTTTAACATTTCAGGCATCCCCAATCTTTCCTCAGCGGCCCATTTCGTTCTGGAGACGCTTAAAAAAACCGGCGGGAACTCTCTTTTCGTCGTGAAAGACGACGACTACGCCGGGGAAGCCGCCGGCATCTTCCGCGCCGTCAACGAGAATTTTTTCGGCCTCAAGACCGAGATCCTGCCTTTCGACCTCGACCGCAATTCGCAGGACGCCGCGCTCAAAAAACTCTACGAAAACCCCGATAAAAATTTCCTCTTCGTTCTGTCCGAAGACTCCCTGAAATCCGAGGTGGTCTCCCGGGAAGCCTGGCGGAAGCTGAAATTCACGCTCAGCCACGGCCAGAGGATAGCCCGTTCGACTTTACTCGACAAGCTCTCGGCGCTGGGCTATTCGAGGACCCCTTTCGTGGAAAACCCCGGCGAATTCGCCATGAGGGGCTCGGTAGCGGATTTCTTCAATTACGGGGACGAGTATCCGGTGAGGATATACCTGGGCGACGACATAGAAAGCATAAAAAGATTCGAGATCTCCACCCAGCGGACCTTCGACTTCCTGATGGAGGTTTCGGCCTACCCGGGGAAGGCGGAGCCGGTAAAGATAGGCGAAGCCGCGGCGCCGAAAACCGTTTTTTCCTTCGAGACCGGGCTTACGCCGGGAGAGACCGGGGCGGAGACCTTTTTCGACCTGCGGAACTCGCCCGAGGGCGAAGCGGCGGGTTATTTCGCGAATATAAAGTTCAATTTCGATCCAGCCCTGCTTTCCAGGGAAATAACCCGCCTGAAAAAGGAAAAATACAAAGTCATCGTTTTTTCCGATAACGCCAGGGAGGCCCTGCGCGTGGAGGAATTCTTTTCCGAGCACGGCGTCCCCTCCCCGGCCGAATTCGCCGTAGGACGGCTCGGCGACGGTTTCGTCCGCCCGGAACTGAAGCTCTGCCTCGTTTCGGCGGCTGAAATCTTTTCCAGGCCCTTCGCCGGTAAATTCAAGGCGCCGCCGAAAAAACTCAAAACCTTCAAGTTCACGGACCTCAACCCCGGCGACTTTATCGTGCACGAGGATTACGGCATAGGGAAATACCTCGGCATAAGGAAGATCTACTACTCCGGCCATGACGAAAGCGTGCAGGAAGCCGACTGCCTGGACCTGGAATACGCCAGGGGCGACAAACTGCTGGTCCCGCTCTACGAGTTCAAGAAGGTGCAGAAATATACCGGCTCCCAGGGCAAGGCGCCCAAACTTTCGCATATGGACACCAGGACCTGGCGCGAGATAAAGGAAAAGGTCAAGAAAGAGATACAGGATATAGCCAGAGACCTGCTCAAGCTGGAGGCCGCGAGACTTACCCTGAAGACGGAACCTCTGCCTTTCGCGGGCGAGCTGGAAAAGGATTTCGAAGCGGCCTTCCCCTACGAAGAAACGGAGGACCAGCTTAAAGCCATAACCGATGCGCTGGCCGACCTGGAAAAAAACTCGCCCATGAACCGGGTGGTGGTCGGCGACGTGGGCTTCGGCAAGACGGAAGTCGCCATGCGCGCGGCCGCGAGGTCCGTCCTGAACGGAAGACAGGCCGCCGTGCTCTGCCCCACCACTATTCTGGCCGAACAGCATTACAGGACCTTTACGAAAAGGTTCGAAGGTTTCCCGGTAAGGATAGAAGTCATTTCCAGGCTGACCCCGGCAAGCCAGGCGAAGAAAATCATCGCCGACCTGCGCGCCGGCCTCGTGGACGTGATAATAGGCACGCACAAACTTCTTCAGAAAGACATAAAATTCTCGAAGCTCGGTCTCCTTATAATAGACGAAGAGCACAAGTTCGGGGTCAAGGACAAGGAAAAACTCAAGGGCCTTTCCCATCACGTCCATATCCTCATGCTTTCCGCCACGCCCATCCCCAGGACCCTTTACCAGTCCCTCTCCACGCTTAAAACCATGTCCGTCATAGAAAGCCCGCCTTTCGGCAGACTGCCGGTTTACACCAAGGTCGCCGACTACGACGAAGACCTCATAACAAAAGCCGTTTCCAACGAGCTCTCGAGAGGCGGCCAGGTTTATTACGTCTATAACAGGGTGGAGACCATAGAGAACAAAAAGGGGAAACTTTTAAAGCTGATGCCCCATCTCAGGATAGCCGTCATTCACGGCCGGATGGGGGCGGAACAAATAGAAAAGACCATGATGGATTTCCTGAACAAGGATACGGACATGCTGCTCGCCTCCACGATAATAGAGTCCGGGCTGGACATCCCGAGCGTGAACACGCTCATAGTGGAGAACGCGCATGCCCTGGGCCTGGCCCAGCTTTACCAGCTCAGGGGCAGGATAGGCCGCGAAAAGCAGAAAGCGTATTGCTTCCTCTTCTTACCCTCGTGGCTAAAGAAAAGGCAGAAGGCAGAAGGCAAAAGGCAGAA
>Ga0066637_10002437_pt1 | contig 12417 bp, 16 predicted proteins | sample CryGeyCG2014_020_FD_62737 | JGI IMG/M metagenome (GOLD analysis project Ga0066637, IMG submission 62737) | Groundwater microbial communities from aquifer - Crystal Geyser CG08_land_8/20/14_0.20 | ecosystem: Environmental > Aquatic > Deep subsurface > Groundwater | place: USA: Utah: Grand County...
CTCGACCTCGACGAACCCCAAAAGCTCCAAGCGCTTCAATAATCGCGAAATTTTCCAGGAAGGGAGCCCCGTGGCTAGGCATAGATCTGTCTGACTAAACCCTCCGTTTGAAAGGAGCTCCCTTCCCAGTGCTCGAATAGGCGTTTCCATGGTGGCCACCATTTTTTCGCCATTTTTCTGCACTCTAATCTTGTTTTTGGCGCGTTTAAGTCGGGAAAGCTAATCCAGCCATCACGGCCTTTCCCGAAACCTTCTAAAACGAAACGACCCGATCGCTTAGACTAGGCGGTGTCGGATTTTTCCGAAACCTTTTAAAAGAAAGTGAACTTGCTAAAAATGATCAAAAATGGTCAATCGACGAGTGCGGCCGCAATGACAGTCATCGAGCACTTTTTGTACTTGATATTGATCAGGAATTTCATAAACCGCTTTTGTCTTGTTCGCTAAAAGCGAACATTTATAAATATGAGCGAACATGTTCGTTTAAGGCGAACGTATATGAATAAAAGCGAACGACGGGCAAGCGATGTCTTTAGCAGACGTGCAACACGAGTTCTCAGGGGCCTCTTATCGAACCCGGGCAGTACTTGGACAGTGAGGGGCATTGCTAAAGAAGCAAATGTTTCCTTGGGCTTTACTCACGCCGTTTTGTTAACACTTCAGCAACAAGGTTACATCACCCGCGACGAACGATATCGTATACTTCTCGTTGACCCAATGAGGATGTTGCGTAGATGGGCAGCCTACCACCAATACACGAGCGTGAACAAATTTAGTGAATACTATACTTTTGACCGAGAGGTAGAGGTGTTTCTTAAGAGGGTTAAAAAAATCGCTGAAGAGTATGCCCTAACATCTCTCGCTGGCGCTTGGTTGGTTGCACCGTATGTGCGCCCCGCAACTGTGGATATTTACGTCCCAAATGTTGATGCCAGCTCGCGAGCGGCCACTGCACTGCAGCTCCAACCGGTTGAAAAGGGCGGAAACGTCCGATTAGTTGTTCCCCACGACGAGGGAGTTTTCTACAAAATACAAATCATCGACCAACTTAGAGTAGTTTCTGATATTCAGCTCTACGTCGACCTTTATAACTACCCTACAAGGGGGGAGGAGGCAGCGGAGAAAATACTGCCGCGGATAGAAAAATTATGGCTAGAACACTCTCTTGGTGATCGTGGTGTATGAGCGGACCAAAACAGAGATTTCCAAAGGGGCGCTTGTAGAACTCATTTTAGCGTTAGATATCTACCACGACGACATAGTCCTTGCGGGTGGGTGGGCTCCTTACTTCTTATCACGACCGTATGTCGATCACTGTGGCTCCATAGATATAGATCTTGTTCTACGCCCGTCTATCATTCTGCGCTACGAGAGCATACGGAAGCTTGTAGAATCCATCGGGTACCTCCCTACCGAGAATCCCTTTCGGTTTACTAGAGAACTAAAAGGTCCTGATGGTAGACCATTCGACATCGATTTGGATTTTCTAACGGAACCCGAAGCCAAGCGACACATAATGCCCCACATATCGGTGCAAGCGGATTTACAAGCCGCTCTTATACCTGGTTGCAGCATCGTCTTTACCTTCAACTATGTGGGGAAAATCGAGGGCAAGATTATGAACAAGGGTAGGGCGATGACCGATGCAAAAGTTGCGGATCTAGTTGGCTCGCTCACTATGAAAGGTCTTGCGCTGGGCAGGCCACGAAAGCTCGAAAAAGATAGCTATGATATCTACGCTCTGGCTGGTTTTTGTATGGGTTCCCCTTCCGCAGCCGCGCAGGAGTTTAAAAAACTTGTGACGAAGAAGAACAATGGGCGGATGCCTGAGGTCACAAAACGCGCACTTCAGAAAATTGAGATGGGTTTTGAACATCCCAGCAGCGTGGCGCCCCAAGCCGTTTCGCGCTTCATTGGATCTGACACCAGCTTAGACGCCTCGCTACGTATCCATGCATTTTTGGAGAGGTTGAAAAGTTCTCGGTAAGTTGGTTCTGCGTCTTCTTTGGGGGGGACGCTGGCGCGGGAAACCCCCTGAATTGTTACCAACTCGGGGATGAGATAGCCGCCCCAAACGAGCGGGTGAAACAGACATCGGTTGCCCTGATTGAGATATGTCTTATTTTCCCGAAACGTTTTAAAAGAAAGTAAACTTGCTGAAAATGATCAAAAATGGTCAATCGACGAGAGTGCGGGTAGTTCGCTCAAACCGTCAGCAGGCACGGGCACGCCGGAAAGAATACCAGCGCCTTGTCGCCCAATACCATCTGTTCAAAAATGTCTTGGTTATCGCGACTGCAGCTACCATGAGTTCTTCCCTCTGCACGCCGTCCACCGCTCGGGCAGGGAATCTATTTAACCATTCATGCCCAAAATCATCATCGGTGGTGGGAATGGCAGAAATAGTCGTCAAGATTCCCGAAGAGCTGGAAATCGGGATAAAGGAGCATCGTCTGGACGTGTCCAGGGTAGTCGCCCAGTCGATCGCGGATGAGCTGTCGAGGTTTGTCGCGCTCAAGACGATAGCTTCGAGGAGCAAGTTGACCGAGAAGGATGCGGTAGAACTCGGCAGAAAGCTCAAGGAAGGCAGGTTCGAGGAGCTGAAGAAAAAGGGCTTGCTGTGAATGTTGCTCGTAGTGGATGCAAACGAGCTCTTCGCGGCGGTGATCGCGAGGGGCGTCGCGCTGGATTTGTTTTTCGACGGCAGGTTGGAGCTGGTCTCCCCGAGGTTCATCTTGGACGAGTTCAGGGAGCACAGGCCAGAAATCGTGAAAAAGTCCGGATTGAGCGAGGGTGACGTTTCCTCCTTCCTTTTGCTGCTCTCGCCAAAAATCAGGTTCTTCGAAACGGAGGAGTTCAAAGAGTTCCTGCCGGAGGCCAAGCGAATTTCCCCCGACCCGAACGATGTCGAGTACTTCGGGCTGGCGTTGAAGCTCAACTGCCCCATCTGGTCCGAGGACGGAGAGCTGAAGCGGCGGCAATCCACGGTCAAGGTGTTTTCGACCGCAGAGCTGATCGAGCACCTCGGGCCGTGACCTCCCTGCACCAGCAGGCCCACGCGCTTTCTTCCGGATCTCGACCTACTCTTGAGTTCTCCCCGCTGCACGCCGTCCGTCGCTTGAGTTGGGAAGTTATTTAACCGCTCCCGACCAAAATCATCATCGGTGGTAGGGATGGTCGAAATAGTCGTCAAGATTCCAGAGGAGTTGGAAATGGGTGCCAAGGAATTGGGGGAAGAGGAACTGAATCGAATAGTCAGCGAAGCGCTGAAGACGAGGTTGAGTGAAGAGTACATGTTCAAACTTGCAGACGAGCTGTTGAAGGAGAGCAGGCTCACGGACGAACTGGCATCGAAGCTCGGGGCCCAACTGAAGGAAAGAGTCGCCAAGAGACACGGTCTGTAGGGCGTGCAGATGCCGTCCAAAATTCCCAGACTTTTAGTCGTCGACGCCAATATTTTGTTTTCGTTCTTCAAGAAAGATTCCACTAGAAGGCACCTCATCAAGGGGTTGTCAAATCGCGGTTCCAAGCTGGTTTCCCCGGATTTTGCCATGGAGGAGCTGCTATCGGACAGAGAGAAGGTTATGGAGTTCGCGGGAATCAACGAGCTGGGATTCAAGTTTTTGTTCTCGCTGCTGGAAAGAAGGATCGAAACATTTTCCAAGTCAGAGTATAAAGAATTCCTGCTGGGAGCTAGGGAGATATCACCGCACGGTAGGGATGATCCGTATTTTGCTTTGGCTTTGTCCCTCAACTCCGCAATTTGGTCCGACGAGAAGGCTTTCAAGAAACAATCCCGGGTCAAGGTGCTGTCGACCGAGGAATTGATCGAACTTCTCGGACCATAAGTTTCGTCGATCACCCTTGACGTAGATGTCAGTTCCACCTTCTTACGCCCGGACTCGTCCCGCCTCAGTTTAGCCCAGCTACCCATCTCCCTCACCCACCAGCCCCCGCACGGGCCGTAGAGGGGGCGAGGCTCTCGGCACTGTTCTCATCGCTCGCCCCCACCAGCCCGCGCGCGGAGGAATCGACTCCTTTGATCGTGAGCGAGTCAAACCGAGGCGCTTCAGCTGCTTGAGCGCTTTGATATCGGCTTGGTCGATTTTGACTCGAGCCGCAATCAGCTCGTCCGGCGTTCGCTTGCCGATGCGCCTCGTCTTCGGCTCGTTCACAGCGCGCTCGAGACGCTTTAACAAATGAGAAGGATTCCAAGAGGAGAGCCCCTGGGCTGGACGTGGCTTTGCTTTAGAAAACTCGCCCGCCAAGGGCTCCCCTATAGAACCAAACGGTCTTTGCATGGTGGCCACCAGAAATTCCGTTTCCACTTAAACCTCTGCTCGGCGCCCTTTCGGGGGCTTCGGGGAAGGGAGTTGTTTCGGTTGCAAGCGAAACAATAATAAGCTAAATTACTATGATGTTTCGCGAATGGGGACTTGTCCTTCCCGCTCCACGCCGTCCGCATGGTGAGCTAACAATCCTTCGATAAGTTTATAAGTGGAGGAGTATACTTGTATACTAGTGGTAAAGTGGCAACTACTGTGAAGATGGACGAGGAGCACAAGGAGAAGATCGAGAGGTTCCTGGCCTCCCATCTGCTCAAGCGGGGTGAGAAGATCCCGATGCAGCGCGCGTTGGGCATGATGGTGGACCACGCCTTGGAATGCGAGAAGTTCGTTGAAAAGCTCGAGGAGTTGCCGCCCCTGGAGGAGGACCCGGCTTGGATCGCACTTCATAAACCGATACGGACGGGGATCAAGGACCTCTCCGAAAATATCGATAAGTGGGTCTACGGCGAGTGAATGGCTGTCTTTCTCGATACAAGCGTTTTGGTCGCAGCCAGAAACGTCGATGACAAAAACCACGCTGGGGCAAAAGAGCTGATGAAGTCTATGCTGAGAGGGGAGCACGGCGAGATTTATACTTCCGACTACGTGATGGACGAGGCCGTTACCCTGATGCTGAGGCGAACGAAAAGAATCGAACTCGCGATCAATGTTGGGGAGTATGTCTTGCGTTCGCCCAGGATAAGGAAGCTGCGGGTGTCCGAGGATGTCTTCAACGCGGCGTGGGAGAAGTTCAAGTCGCTCAGGAAGCCCATGAGCTTCACGGACTGCACCTCGCTCGCGCTCGTGGAGAAAGGCGGGATCGGGAGAATTGCGAGCTTCGACTCCGGCTTCGACGGGTTGGTAGAAAGAATAGGTCAATGAAGCGTGTGGGGCTTCAGGCGTGCGTGGAGGTAAAATGCACGAACTGAAGTGTCCGTACTGCCGGGTACTTGGGGGAGTGAAAATTTTGAACCAGCCACGTAATCTAAGTGTTTCGCAAATGACCGAAACATAATTTAAGCATGCCGCCCAAATAGTTGCGGTGTCCCCACGAGAAAAATCGACCGAATCCTGCGCGAGACCCTTAACCGTTTTTACACCAAGGGCGAGCGATTTTTCAACCAGAAGGGGCTCTCCAAGAGCTGTGGGCTCTCGCTGGGAACGATAAACCCTGTGATCACACGGCTCGAGCAGTTCGGGGCGATTGAGCGCAAGCCTCTCGGTTTCCGCCTCATAGACCCCAAGCGGGCGTTGCTTTACTGGGCTGTCACCCGTGACCTTGCCAATGACATCGCCTACAGCACGTTCGTCGCGGCGACTGTGGATGAGCTAGAGCGCGAGTTGCCCCCGGGCTCGATCTTGACGGCTTACTCGGGCTTCCGGGCGCGGTTCGGCGTGACGCCGGCCGACTACGAGTGTGTATTCGTCTACGCGAGCCTGGAGGAGGTCAAGCGGAGGTTCAAGCCGACTCGAAGGGAGAAACGCAATTTGTTCGTGCTCACCCCCGACGAACACCTCAAGCGCTTGAGCGAGGGGGGCATCGCTCCGCTCCCGCAACTTTACGTGGACCTCTGGCAGCTCGGGGCGCTGGCGAGCAGGTTCGTGGAGGAGCTCGACCGCGGACTTGCTCCAGCGGCTGTGCGGGCGCTCGAGGAGGTTGCGAAGGACCTTGGGGGCGAGCGAGCATGACTAACGCCGCTTGCAGTTTCCAAGGTAGAGCTGCATCACTTCTTGGCGAGTGCCGCTGACACCAGCTCCGCAAGCTGGTTCGGCAACCTCGCGGAGGTACTCGGCGTCACCTCAAAAATCTCAACGTCGCTACGGGCTTTCACCTCACCTACGAACCCCGTCGTCGTGCGCTGGTGGATTATCGCGAGCAGGGGCTTCGGTGAATCGAGCGCTGCCTGAACCGCGCGCTTGAAACCCTCGCTGTGCATCTCCATCGGTGCAATCTCGTCGATGACAATAAAATCGGCTTCACCGAGAGCCCGTTGAATTGCCACTTCACTCATTTCATCTACATTTTTTACGTTCACGCGATACTTGCTCACTTGGGGGCCAGTTGGTTGGTTGACATGCGCCAAGATGCGCTCCTCTCCCGTCATGAGGTCTATTATCTTGAAACCAAGCCTCTCCAAGCCCTCTCGGATCTCAGGGCAATAGAGCCCGCCCGCCTTGAGGCCGCGCTCACGAAGAATTTTGATAGCGCCTTCGATGACTGATGTTTTACCACTGCCGGGGCGTCCCGTGACCAAAAAATTGTTCGGCATGGCGCCACCGAACTATGCTCTACGCGACCTGCGCAGCTAGGATAACGTCTTTCGTCGCGGACTCGTGCAGCTCGTACTCTAGAATAAGCTTGCCGGCGTCCTCGGTCACCCGCATCATGTAAATCGGAGATGCCGTGAAGTTCCCGAGACCCGCACTTTGTGCGCGGTCCAAGACATCGTTGACGTACTCTTGCCAGCCTATGGTTGCTGCCTCGGCATCCCCCGCCGCTGCCGCCTTGATGGCTTCCCACACGTTCGTCGAGTACGAGTACGAAGTGGTGCCATCCGCCAGAGTCCACGCTATGGTGGCGAGGTCGGTGGTGGAATATATCACGCTTCGAACCGTCGCGTTCCCATACAAGGATGTCATGCTGCCGGTCGTTGAATCGTACACGTAGATGTTGACCACGGAATTCGCTCTAATGGTTGGGGTCCTGGCAAAAGTGTCGGTGACTGGCACCTCGACGTAAACGGTGTTTTCAAAGTCCATTTTATACAGGGTTGACCAAATGGAACTTCCAACGAGTGCGAGCGCGTTGTCCCTCGACATAGCCTCCCAATACGGCGAGCTGTTGTGGCGCTTCATGACGATGTTTTCCCTCATGCCTGAGAGGAGCTCTGTGAAATAGCCCCGCCAGGTGGAGGTGGCTTGGGTATCGATGGTGCCTGAGAGTTCGTAATTCTGCAGCTCGGTGAGGGTTGTCTTGGCGTTTATCTCCGTTGCGAGAGTCGTTGCAAGGGTTGCGAGGGCCGGCAAATCGGCGGTTGAGTGATAAACTCCTGTGACCGCGGTGGTGACCTTATCAAGCAGACTCTTTCGCTTCAGCTCGCGCTGGTAGACCGCTGCCGCCTCCGCCTGAATCGAGCTCACTTCGCTCTTTGATCCTGCCGCCTGAATTTGTGTGCTAAAACCCGAAATCGTGATCGACGCTTGGTCCGTGCCGACCGCGCCAAGGGTTTGGCTCATGCTGCCAAGCGCTGCTGTCTTGGCCTGCTCGAGTTCGGCCGCGGCTGGTCGAGCAAACCCAAAGTAATAGACACCGAAAACTGCCGCACCAATAATAGTGAACACGACCACTGCGCCAACTACCGCATGAACGTCAACAACATCTGAAATCCTAACCACTCCCCGATTACCAAAACTAATCTGTGGCTCGATATATAAAACCAGCGTGGGCAAATTTCGTCGAGCGATGCGTTTAAGCAAATGTCGGCCCTTGCTAAATTGAGGGAAAATTATGATAGCGGGCGTGGACGAAGCTGGGCGAGGCCCCGTGTTCGGAAATATGGTTCTCTGCGGTGCGATGTTTAAGCTAGAAACACTTGAAGAACTCAAAGCGGCGGGCGTCAAAGATTCCAAGCTTCTCAGCCCGGGCAGGCGCGAAACGCTCGCTAGGCTGATAGAGGAAAAAGCGCTGAAAATCGAAGTTATTGAGCTTTCGCCTGCGGAAATCGATAATCTCAGGCTGGTCAAAAAAATCAACCTCAACGAGATCGAGGCGATGAACTTCGCGAAAATCATCGACCGCCTGAAGCCGAAAATCGTGTACGTGGATTCAACAGACCCAAATCCCGAGATGTTTACGGAAAGGCTCCAGCGACACATGCGAACGAAGCCGAAGCTGGTGGTCGAGAACTACGCCGACCGCAAATATGTGGCAGTTTCGGCCGCTTCGATCATTGCGAAGGTCAGGCGGGACCAGCGCATCGCGGAACTGCACCAACGCTACGGTGACTTCGGCTCGGGCTACAGCTCTGACCCGCGAACGATCACCTTTCTCGAGCGGTGGGTGCGGGAGCATGGCGAGTTGCCAGAGTTCGCGAGGAAGTCATGGGAGACCGCACAGCGTATCGCGGAACAGGCGAAACAACAAAAACTACTTTAGCGGAAGATTTATAGGTATGTAGGTAGTTAACTCGGCATGATAGAATGGAATTGCGATGCCGGCATTGTGGCCACCGTTGGAACTACAGTGGTAAGAGCAAGTATTATGCCTCATGCCCGCGCTGTCTGTGGAAAGTACCCCTCCAGACTAAGAAAAAACAGGAGCCCCCTACCCCTAGTGCGGTCGGGCCAGAGCACATCGATGCCGTGAAGTTTGTCGACGATTACATTGGAATGCGAGATTGGCGAGTCCGCGAGAATGCGAATGTCGCCTACTCTTTTTCATCCCTTTTCCTCCAAGCGGCGGGAGAGACGATTGCGCGCTACACGCTTTCAAAAGTCTATCCACGTGAGATAGCTAATGCACACATCGAAGGCGATTTCCACATCCACAACTTGCAATTTGGTCTTGTGGGCTATTGCTTAAAGCCAGATACCTTGATTCTCGGAGATAACAAGCCGATTTCTCAATACAGACCTTCGGATTTTGTTTTTGGTTCGTCCGGCAAGCAAAATGTTCTGAAAACGTTCAGCAGACAATTCTCTGGTAAATTGATCAGGTTGCGCGCTTGTGGCATCCTGCCGATTGAGGTGACCCCTGAACACCCAATACTAGTGGCTGTTAGGCGTGGAAAGCCTTGCGAAAAGAAAGGGATCGATTTCCGGTGGATTCCAGCCTCCAACGTTGTACGCTTTGAGGGACGCACCAAGGGACGCAAACTCTGCTACTTAATCATACCTAGGCTCAGTGGAACTGACACCACAAGTGTGCTTGACCTCACGCCGTTCGCCATGAGGAAAAGCAAAAACATTAAGCTGAAACAATTACCCCTAACAACAAGTACCGCTTGGTTGCTCGGTCTCTACGTGGCTGAGGGATATAGCTATGTCAGTGACCGTGAAGCTAGGACTAGTATCTCGATAGGAAAGCACGAAATCGAATTGCGCGCAAAGTTAGAAAAGGCCCTAGCAGACTTGAACCTAAATTACTGCATAGTTGAAACAAGAACTGCAACCCACATAGAACTGCGGTACAGTGTTTTAGGGAGAGCGCTCAAAAAGTGGTGCGGCAAAAGAGCCACGGAAAAAAGAATACCAGAGTTTGTTCTCCTCCACGAAAATCCCCAAATTCTCAAAGCGTTTCTGTCCGGGTACATAGCGGGGGACGGCAAGAAAGAGCAGCAGGAAAAGTGCGGAAAGAGCTGGTATGGGGCGCGCACGAGGATGTGGACCGTTTCTAAAATTCTGGCCCTTCAGCTCCAATTACTTTGCGCGAGACTCGGAATTTTTGCCAGCGTTTGCGTGACGAGGAAAGGTGGAGAAGAATTGATTGAGGGGAGGAAAGTGAACACACAAGATCTATTCGAAATTTCGTTCTATTCGCACGGTTCCAAGTATGCGCAAATCCTACCAGAAATGATTTTAACACCCTTGCGCGAAAAAGACGAGGTGCCGTACGAAGGGACGGTCTGCAATTTGGAAACCGACAATCACACGTACTTGGCTTCGAACGTTGTGATTCACAATTGCGCGGGATGGTCGATCAAAGACCTCTTGCTACGCGGGTTCAGCGGCGTCCCTGGACGAACCGAGTCTTCACCCCCGAAACATTTCTCTTCTGCTTTGCTTCAAATTTCGAATTTCTTAGGAAGCATTCAAAACGAATGGGCTGGCGCACAGGCGGTAAATAGTCTCGATGTTTATCTTGCGCCGTTTGTTCGAAAAGATAAGCTGAGCTACAAGCAAGTGAAGCAAGCGATGCAGGAGTATATCTACAACCTCAACATAGCTTCGCGATGGGGTGGGCAGACTCCGTTCACCAACGTCACTTTTGAACTTAAGGTTCCTGAGGACATGAAAAAAGAATCGGCGATATACGGCGGCAAAGCGCTCGATGAAACTTACGCTAATTACCAACCAGAAGCCGATACGATCAACCGGGCCTTCCTCGACGTGATGCTGCACGGAGACATGCGTGGGCGAATCTTTACGTTCCCCATCCCGACCTACAACGTGACGAAAGATTTCGACTGGGACTCCGAGGTTTCTGACCTGCTCTTCCAAGTCACGGCGAAGTTTGGAATACCTTACTTCCAGAACTGCATAAAAGGCGGTATTGACCCTCGCGAAGTCAGGGCGATGTGTTGTAGGTTACAAATAGATTTGAAAGAACTTCACCGCAGGTACGGCGGCTTCTTCGGTTTTTCAGAAAAGACCGGTTCTGTCGGGGTCGTTACTATTAACATGCCTCGGTTAGGCTACCTTTCAAAGGATGAAGACGAATTCTTCGAACGGCTCGGTCGGCTGATGGAACTCGCTAAAGAAAGTCTAGAAATCAAGCGAAAACTCGTCGAACAGAACATGAAACGTGGATTGCTACCGTTCTCAGCGCGCTACTTGGGCACGCTCAAGTTTCACTTCTCCACCATAGGCCTTGTGGGCATGCATGAGGCCTGCCTGAACCTACTCGGCGAAGGTATCCAGACGAAGGCGGGCAAAGATTTCGCCATCAAGGTACTCAAATTCATGCGCGAACGGCTCGTTGAATTCCAAGATGAAACCGGCAACATCTACAACCTAGAGGCTACACCTGCAGAAAGCAGCTCCCACCGCCTTGCAAGACTCGACAAGAAGCGCTACCCCAAAATCATCACCGCGGGCAAAAAAGTTCCGTATTACACGAATTCCACTTGGCTCCCAGTTGGATACACTAACAACCTCGTCGAAGCGCTCCGCCATCAGGGCGACTTACAAACCCTCTACAACGGCGGCACGGTCTTTCACGGCTTCCTAGGGGAGGCGATCAGTAGCCCGGAAGGGTGCAAATCACTCGTGAGAAAGATTGCGAAAAACTTTAGGATTCCGTATTACACGATAACCCCAACTTTTTCCATCTGTATGGAGCACGGATATCTGCGTGGCGAGCACTTCAAGTGTCCGAGGTGCAACAAGCCAGCAGAGGTGTACTCACGTGTCGTCGGATATTATCGAAGTATTGCAAATTGGCACGTTGGAAAGCAGGAAGAGTTCCGCGAGCGGCTTGAATACGATGAGAAAGTTAGCATGAAGGAGATTTGATTGAAGTTTCGCTTGATGGGTATAACCGACTTATCGACCGTTGACTGGCCCGGGAGACTCGCCGCGGTCGTGTTCTTTCAAGGATGCAACCTCCGCTGCCCTTGGTGCCAGAACGTGGATGGTGTCGACCCAAAGGGGGGAAAGATTGCAGAGGTCAAGGCCACGGTTGAGCACGTAAAAGGGCTCAAGCCTATGATCGACTCAGTCGTGCTCACCGGGGGCGAACCGCTCCTCCAGCCGGAAGCCTGCCTCGCGCTCCTGAAGGCGGCGAAAGGGGCTGGGTTGAAATGCGCAATTGAAACGAACGCGACCGACCCTCAGGCGCTCGGACGTTTGCTGCCCTATCTCGATCTCGTTGCCATCGATGTGAAGGCGCCTCTCAGCGACTCTAAGCTCTACAAAAAAATCACGGGTTCGGTGGAAATATATGGGTTAGTCAAGAAGATCAAGGAGAGCCTGAAGCTTGCGGTCGACTCAAAAGCTGAGGTGGAAGCGCGAACCACGGTGGTGCCCACGCTGAACGATGACGAGAAGATCATCGCGCGGCTCGCCAGCGACATCAAGGGCGTCGATTGCCTGAGGCTCCAGCAGTTCAGAAACCAGCGGACCCTTGACCCTAGTTTTCAGAAGCTCCCCATGCCAAGTAGAGAAAGACTCCTCAAGCTCGCGCGCGCAGCTAAGCAGAAAGGAATAAAAAGCGTGAAAATTTTCACCGTCGAGGGCGGGTTAGAAAAAGTTTGAAATTGGCCCCCGATGTTCCCGACACAACTAACAGCGAGCTTCATTGACTGTCTTTTCGACGTCCTTCACCCGCTAACCCTCGATGACGGGTTTTCTCGGGGGCCTCTGCCAGTGT
>Ga0066637_10002438_pt1 | contig 12417 bp, 7 predicted proteins | sample CryGeyCG2014_020_FD_62737 | JGI IMG/M metagenome (GOLD analysis project Ga0066637, IMG submission 62737) | Groundwater microbial communities from aquifer - Crystal Geyser CG08_land_8/20/14_0.20 | ecosystem: Environmental > Aquatic > Deep subsurface > Groundwater | place: USA: Utah: Grand County...
ACCCTAACTAAAAGTGAAGTTTGTGCACTAAAAGATTTTATATACATATTATACACTTTTTCGTCGGAAAGTCAAGTATTTTTAATTGTCAAAGAGCCTGTTTTCACGCATTTTTCAGGTGCAGCTGTAGCATCGCTTGAGAAATTGGCCAGTGGGGGAGGGTCAAAATAAGAACCCCTTCGAGAACCTTGTTTCTCGGAACAAAACGTCGTGGGTGTGTCAAAATAAAAAAAGTTTTGTGCTTGATTATTTTAATTGGATTATTGCATTTTTGTGTTCCTGTTCAGGCATTTGAACTTAATGCAAGTCAGGGACAGCATTATCTTTTTTTCTGTTCCTGGTACATTATGGGGTATCACACACTTTACAATGGTTTCAATTTTTCCAAGGAGGATGCTTCTAAGTATTCTGCACTTACAGCAATCGGCGCAGCAGTCGTAAAAGAAATTATTGATATCTACAGGACGAATGAGAAAGATAGAAACAATGCTTTCTGGGTGGACACCTCACTTGATTTAGTTTTTGATATGCTTGGAATAGGGACAGGGATTGGGTTAGTTCTCCTGTTTTAGAAGAGGAATAGATGCGTATGATTTATGGAGATTCAATTGTTTCTACTGTCGCAAAATTGTGTATAACAGCTAATTATAAATTGCGCACAGATGTTAAACAATCCCTGAAAATAGCAGGGAGAAGAGAAAAAGGATTGGCGAAATACGCTCTAAAAACAATTTTAGAGAACATAGATATTGCCGCAAAAGAACATATTCCCATATGCCAGGATACGGGAATGGCTGTTGTTTTTTTAGAAATAGGACAAGATTTACAAGTTAAAGGTAATTTGATTGAGGCAGTTCAGGAAGGCGTAAGAATTGGATATAAAAATGGATATTTGCGTTCTTCAGTGATTGATGAACCTCTTGGAGAACGAAGGAATACAGGAGACAATACACCGGCAATAATTCACACCAATATTACAGCAGGTGATAAGTTAAAAATTGCAATTTTACCCAAAGGTTTTGGTAGTGAGAACGCAAGTGCCTTGCAAATGTTTAAGCCAACTGATAGTATGAAAAAAATTGAAAATTTTATTATAGAAACTGTTCGAAAATACGGACCAAATGCCTGCCCACCCCTTATAATAGGTGTAGGAATTGGCGGAACATTTGAAAAATGTGCAGAACTGGCAAAGAAATCACTCACAAGACAAATTGGCAAATTAAATAAAGATTTAAATTCAAGAAAATTGGAAAAAAGATTACTTAAGAAAATTAATTCTCTGGGTATTGGTCCGGCTGGACTTGGTGGCAAAACCACTGCACTGGCGGTGAACATTGAAACCTACCCAACCCACATTGCAGGTTTGCCTATAGCAATCAATATTTCCTGCTGGGCACTGCGTCAGGCACAGGCAGTTATATGAAAATAAGAACCTTTCGGTCGCCTTGGGCGACCTCAAGAACCTTGTTTTTCGTGGGTGAAGTCGTAGGTGTGTCAAAATGAGAAAAATTAAACTTCCCTTGGAAGATAAAGTTTTAAATTCTCTTAAAATCGGAGAGATTGTTTTGCTTAATGGAATTATTTACACTGCCAGAGATGCCGCACACAAAAGGATGATTAAGAAATTACCCTTTGATATAAGAGGGCAGGTTATTTATTATGCCGGTCCAACCCCTGCGCCACCAGGAAGAGTGATTGGTTCCTGTGGACCAACTACCAGCGCAAGGATGGATATTTACACCCCCCTGCTACTGAAGATGGGCCTGAAAGGGATGATTGGGAAAGGAAATCGTTCAAGCGATGTGATAAAAGCAACTAAGAAATATAAAGCAATTTATTTCGTTGCCATTGGCGGAGCAGGAGCATTACTTTCAAAGAAAATTAAATCTGCAAAAATTATTGCTTATAGAAATTTAGGTCCTGAAGCAATTTATAAATTGGAAGTGGAGGATTTTCCAGTCATTGTAGGTATAGATTCTTTTGGCAAAAACATTTTTAAAAAAAGTAGTGGCAGAGTTTACTCTGCCTTTTAAGAAAGAGAGGTTTTATGCGTCTGGACGGAAGATTGAACGATAAATTGAGGAATATAAAAATTACCAGAAATTTCATCAAATATGCTGAAGGTTCTGCCCTTATTGAAATGGGTAATACAAAAGTTATCTGTACTGCAACAATTAATGAAAAAGTTCCTCCATTTTTAAAAGATACAGGAGAAGGTTGGCTGACAGCTGAATACGGGATGTTACCCAGGTCAAGCTCTGTCAGGATTCCCCGTGAAAGTTATGGAAGAATTGCTGGACGGACTCAGGAAATTCAGAGGTTAATAGGGCGGGCATTGAGAGCAGTAACTGACCTTAGAACTTTTGGGGAAAGGACTATAATAATTGACTGTGATGTTTTTCAGGCTGATGGTGGAACGCGAACTGCTTCAATTACAGGAGGTTTTATAGCACTCGTAGATGCAATTAACTATTTAAAAAGGAGCGGGATACTGACGAGATGGCCCATCTATGATTTTGTAGCAGCAGTGAGCGTAGGTATTATGAAGGAGAACTTATTGCTCGATTTATCATATGAAGAGGATTATAAGGCAGATGTAGATATGAATCTTGTGATGACCGGTAGTAGTGAAATTGTAGAAATTCAGGGAACCGCTGAAGGAATGCCATTTAACAAGGAACAAATGGATAAACTTCTTGTGCTTGGTGAGAAGGGAATTAAAGAAATTATTACAGTTCAAAAAGAAATATTAGGTGAAATTGAAATGGCAAGGCGACAGAGTTTTTAATATGGAAATTGTGCTGGCGACAAATAACTTGGATAAAGTCAGGGAAATAAAGCGTATTTTACAAGGTTTAAATGTAAAGATTCTAACCCTTAAAGATTTTTCCTCTATACCAAAAGTGAAAGAAGACGGCAAAACTCTGAGAGAAAATGCAATTAAGAAAGCAGTTACAATTGCGTGCAAAACCGCAAGGATTGCCCTTGCAGATGATTCTGGTCTGGAAGTGAATGTCCTTGGTAGTAGGCCTGGAGTGATTTCTTCGAGGTTTGCAGGGTCAGGATGCACCTATAATGACAATAACAGAAAACTCTTGAGGTTGATGCAAGATGTGCCATTTTCTAAAAGACAGGCTCGTTTTGTTTGTGTGATTGCTATTGCCAGGCCAAACGGCAAAACAAGAACTGTAAAAGGAATTTGTAGAGGGAAAATAGCAATGGAAATTCGTGGCAGACAAGGTTTTGGGTATGACCCTGTTTTCATCCCTTGCGGATACAAAAAAACCTTTGCAGAGGTGGGTTTAAAAATTAAAAATAAAATTAGCCACAGGGCAAAAGCATTGCTGAAAGCAAAAAAAATCCTGGCAAATTTTTAACTTGATTTATTTGATATAATGTGGTATAATTATTTCATACGGGGTGTGGCGCAGCTGGCTTAGCGCGCTTGCTTTGGGAGCAAGAGGTCCCCGGTTCAAATCCGGGCACCCCGATTTAGGAAAATGGGGACAGGGTCTATTTTGAGCATTTCAAGAATGTGCGCCTGTAGCTCAGCTGGATAGAGCACCTGCCTTCTAAGCAGGTTGCCGGGCGTTCGAGTCGCCCCAGGCGCGAATTAAATGGTGAGCGTAGCTCAGCCCGGTTAGAGCACTTGGCTGTGGCCCAAGCGGTCGGGGGTTCAAATCCCCTCGCTCACCCCAGTCAAAGAAAGAACATAAAGTGCGCCTGTAGCTCAGTTGGATTAGAGCGGTGGCCTTCGAAGCCATAGGTCGGGCGTTCGAGTCGCCCCAGGCGCGCCAAAATATAAGGCGCTGCTAGCTCAATGGTAGAGCAGTTCCCTCTTAAGGAAAAGGTTGCAGGTTCAAGTCCTGCGCAGCGCACCAAGCGAGGGTGGCGGAATGGAATACGCGTACGGCTTAGGACCGTATGCCGAAAGGCTTGGGGGTTCAAATCCCTTCCCTCGCATTTGCCCAGATAGTTAAGGGATTTGAAGCCAACCCGAGCGCCACTGGTAAAGCGAAGCGTCAGTGAGGGTGGCCGGCTTCGGAGGAGGAGTGGAACGACGGGGGAGAAGAAATCCCTTCCCTCGCATTAAGAAATATATTGAAGAGGTGCGGGAGTAACTCAGTGGTAGAGTGTCACCTTGCCAAGGTGAAAGTCGCGGGTTCAAATCCCGTCTCCCGCTCCACTTTCAAACTTAGAGAGGGATTTGAAGCCAACCCGAGCGCCACTGGTAAAGCGAAGCGTCAGCGAGGGTGGCCGGCTTCGGAGGAGGAGTGGAACGACGGGGGAGAAGAAATCCCGTCTCCCGCTCCATTTTACAAATGTCAGGAGATAAAAATGAATACATTTTTTCCATTGTTAAAGGTAGAAAAAATTATTGAGAAAAAAGCAGGGAATATTTATTTAGCAAAAAGGGAGAGAGGGAAAGAGAGGACTTCTAAAAAAAAGGTATCTTCTCTTTTGGAAGTTTTAGAAAAAGTTAAAAAAGAACATTTTTCAAGAAAAAATAGAGAACTTAGTTTACTGAAATCTCTTAAAATAAAAATTTTTGATAAATTACCTTTTATTTCTGAGGTGGATTTGGCAAATAAACAAATAAGTTTTGATGAGGAATTTTTCAATATTTTAAAATCTATCAATCCTGATTCTTTACTTTTATTCTATACGCTCTCGCTATATCATGCAATTCTTTGTTTTTCCGGGAAGAATCAAAACGAGGCGCTCCTTGAAACTTCCAATCTTTTTGATAAATTTTCTGATGAAGACAAAAAAATTGTAAAAAATGCATTAAAAAATTCTCTGATTGATCCGGGAAATATATTCTTGAAATTTTTAGAAGCAGAAGGAAAAGAAAAATTAAGAATTTGTTCTCTATTAAAAGTCCGTGCCTTGATAGACCTTTCATATGATGGCGAAAAAATTGAGGAAGTAAGCAAGAGGTGCGGGGCTGATCTGCAATTATTGAGAACTCAGATTTTACAGTCAATGGCTTCTACCTATGAGCCGAAAGTAGATGAAAATAATGCAAAGAGAGTTTTTGAGCACTGCCTTGAAAGCGATAAACGGCTTCTTGTCTGTCGTTTTGGCCGTGCTTTTTATACGGATGCTCTGCTTATTGCGGATTCCCGTGGAATAAGAGAAAAGGAAATAGACGGGGATATTAAAAGTTTGGAAAAAGGATTCAAAAAAGTTTCTTTAAAAATAAAAGACCTGGAGAAATTGGGTCCAGAGCTGCAAACGATTTTTAACCTGAAAAGAGAAAATTGGTTTTCCCTTGCACAAATAGAAGGTGCAATCGACAAATTGAAGGAAGAATTAAGGAAGATAGAGCTTGAGTTTTTAGAGAAAAATGACAAGTTCTGCTCCTACTTCTACGAAGAAAATTACTCAAAAATTCAAAATTTCCGTAAAAATATCGATGCGTTTAGAAAAATTGTCTATAGGTTTGAACAAAAAATATTATCTTCTCCCAAATTTGAGCCTGCTTTTGTTTCTTTTCTTTCCCGTATACATGAGCTTGATGCAATAAACATTGCCCGCGTAAACGATTTACTTGATCCATTTTTTGGAGAAAATCCAAAAGTAGAAAAATTAATTAGAGATTGCGGACACAATACTACGATTACACCTAATTCGGTATGGCTCCAATATGCCCAGGATTGGGTGGAAGCCCTTCCTGCATTTGCCCATTATTTTATTATTCCAAAAGATAAAGGGTATGAAGTTATTGCTCTTACTGAAAGAGAGGTGCTAGAAATAATTTACAAGACATCTGCAGATTGGTGGGCAAAAAATATTGAGGATGTTATGATGAGGGAAAATGTTGATATAGCCAGACGTCTTGTTGCAGCAAAATCTAATTTAAAAGATGAGAACGAAGAAAAAATTATTGCATTTATCAAGAAAAATAAAAAAGAAAAAGAAGTAGCATCCCTTACGGTTTTTATAGAAGAATGTGCACAGAAACGTGCGAAAGAAATTTCTTCCTTGCAGTCAAAAGGTTCTTCCCGATATGAAGCAATTTTAAAACTGTGCAAAAATTTAAAATTGAAGGAATCAAAAACAGAAAATAACAAGAGAGCTGATTTTTATCTCCCTTATGTTTTGCAGAAAAAAAGACCGATTCCAACTGTTCATGTGCTGACCACTCTTGGCCCTACTGAAACTCAGGTAAATATCGCAAACTGGTTAGAGGAAGCCATTTCCCTTTACAATATTGAAAGGGAGTATCATTTAGAGAAAGAAGTTGTGGATAAAATGAGTTTCTACAGGAAGGAAATAGGAAAAATTGCCTTAGAAATAGTGGAAAAAGAAGAATTACAGGGGGAGATGCTTAAAGTCATTGCTGATTCAGGATTGAGCAATTGTGAGGATGATATGTGCAAAGCATCATTGATGCTGGCAGGTTTCCATCCTGAAATTTCTGCTCTTGTCAATAAAATTTCCGCCGAAAAACTTAACCTGAACAGCAAAAATGTATTGAGAGATTATGTTGGTCCGCTTGCCAGATTCAACGCAAGAAGAGAACTGGTTTCCAGGAAGGGATTGGCACATCTTTTAAATGAGGAGAAATACCGTTATGATTCCTCAGGACCCTGCAAGAGATTTAATCTGGTTTACGCCCCAAGCCGTGTTGACTTAGGGCCTGAAATTATTGAATCCGTAAGAACTGTCCCTAAATGGGTAGGGGGAGATGGAGAAGATGCGGCCAGGAGCGGAAAATCATTGTATTCTCTATTTAATATTGCAGGTGTTACAGCGGTTAACCGACCACAGATTGCAGAATTCTTGAAGGTAGGAGAAAATTTCTTCACGCGAGGCGGCGTTTATTATCTTTCTTTGTGCGCAGGAACAAATATCAATACTTTAGGGGTTGGCGATTTTGAATTCTTCCGCAGTGAATGGAATAAAAGGGGTGACCGTATGGTGCTTCCCAGCGGAGAAACATATGGTGGATTCTGTGTTCCTAAAGAATTTTCTCTTCTTTATGCAATTATAACAAGGGCGTTAAATCCTGAAACAAAAGATGAAATTTTTGATGGTTTCGGCATTCCCGGAAACGAACAATTAAGAGAAAAAATCACTGCAGATTTATACACAATTCTGAAAATGCGTCGTTCTGTACCGGACGAAAAGGAATGGGAAGAGAAATCTGTTGAATTATTGAGTTCCCGTTACAAAGAGTATTTCTCTGTCCTGGGAGAAAAGAATGCATATCTTACCCGCCTCCCAAGACTCGCAGTTACTTTAAACAAAGCAGGCGTTCTTTATGAAGACGAAGAAGTAAGAAATAATTATGTTATCACAAACTGGAAAAACAAAAAAATGTTAGGCAGCGAAGAAATTAACAGGGCAGGTGTCTTTGACAAGATAAGACTTATCCACCTTCTGTACAATGAAGCAAAAGATAAAAATCACAAAGTTACTGGGGCCGACGAACTAATTGGTATGATGGCAGCTGGCTATAAGGAAGATGTTACCGATGTTCGTTTTTCTGCCGGAGCGCGTAAATTTGAAATTTTCTGCGGAACAGGAATAGAACATCTTCTTGAGGATATAGACCCTGAAGGAAGAGAAATTTATGCAAAAATATTTTCCCAATATTCTTATCCTGCAGATATTAGAATGGTTGGACTGTGCACCGCAAAAGACATGTTCGGGCATGTTCCTATGGACTTTTCTTCTTATGCGAGGGAAGGTTATGAAATCCTTTTGAAAAACGGTTATGACAGAAAATGGATTGATGAAAATGTAGAAGAGTCTGGCGTGGATTTAGGAAGCTGGAAATGGAAGATTAAAGATGAAACAGTATTAGCGCAATTAAGAAATAAAGTTATATTTATGGCATTCGGTGACAACCTTGCTCAGATTTCACAAGCTGTGAAAAATAGACTGTTGAAGTTTGGATTAACCGGGCAAACAATCAAAGCAAATGCACAAACATTCGGAGGAAATTTAAAAAAATGGAAGGGAATAGAAGAAAAGCCCTCAGAGATGAGAGAAAAAATAATTAAAAGTATTGGGCCTGCAATTCACGTGCTTGTTTTAGAGGAGCGTGGAATTTATTCCAAGGAAAGATATCCTGTTGCTATGACTTCCTGCGATTTTCTTGACCTTGGAATTCCTGATAAAGAATTGCTTGTTCTTGTTGATAACCTTCCCAAAATTATTTATTTAATGAAAAAGGATTACAATAACAGCGCGCTTATTTTTGCTGACGGTACATCAGGTGCAAGAACACCCACTTTTGCTTTCCGCTATCCTTCCTGTAAAGACAAAGTAAAAGAACTGTTCGCGATTGAAGAAAATGCTGTTTACGGTTGTATGGGAATCGGAAAGGAAACAATTGAGGAGTGGAAAAGAGAGATGATTAAAGAAAGAGAGATGGCACAAAAATTACTTGTCAGTGTCCTTGAGAAAAGATTATTAGATGCTTCCCTCATCCTAGCGGAAATTTCAAGATATATTTACCAGAAAGAGAAAATAGAAGAATTAATAAGCCTTGAAATAAAAGCAAGAGAAAGAGGGCTGGACACTAATTTTTACAAAATCCAGCGTGAAATTCTTGGAAAAATTAACAGAGGCATAAATCTGAAAGAGCTGGACTTCGGTGCATTTTTAGTTATAGGAGGAAGATATATTTTTAATGGAAAAATCTCCAGTGATGAACTTTTGCAGATAAGGGAAAATTATGAAGATATATTAAAACAGAAATCCGCAAGATTGAGCAGTAAAGTTATAGACTATGTATTCAAGGAAAAATACACTCCGCAGGAAGAAAAATTCTGGGAAATCTCCACCGGCGTTTCAGGTTCTTTGAAAGCAGTGGAAGAATTGCATCTGAAGCTTGAAACAAAAGAAATCAGGAGGAAACAGTATTTAGAAGCAATAAGATTGGGCAAGAGAAGAAATTCTTTTAGTGAAGAGATGAAAAAACAGGAAAATAATATTCAGGAAATTTACCGCAGTGCAATTCCTCTTTCTTCCTTCTTTTTCAAAGAAAAGGACCCGGAGAAATGCGAAGAGATATTTGGAAAGTTTCTTGCCAAGAACAAAAAGGCATGGCAAAAGTTAATTACCAATTTTTCTGTTTCTCCTGAAGAAATTACTCAAGAAATAGAAACTGTTTTCCGCGGAGGGGAAATCCTTGAGAGTGAATACCAGGGACTGGCAAAAAGAATAGGAAAGTTCTTTGAGCTATGTAAGGATGATAAAGCCATTGAAAATGTAGCGAAGGTTGCAGAGTTGCTTGACATTGCCCTTCTCATGCAGGAAACAATTAAAATTGAAGACGAGCATTCTGCGTGGGTTGCCTTTGCCAGGTTCTTTGACCTTACAATAAATAATCACATTTTTGATTATTACCCCTATCATTATTCAATTGAAAGGACTTCAGCATTCAAAAACTGGTCAAGAGATAAAATCTTTAAACTCGCAACACTGCATCACAGAATTACTTATCAATATATCCGCGCAATCATAGAGAAAAAAACAGAATTTAAAGACAAAACTACCGCGTCTAAGAATCTGTGGTTTGGAAAAATCCAGAAGGGTAAGATTATCGAGCAGGCAATAGGAATAAAAGTAGAAAAAGAAGAAGAGAAATTCTGGTTTTCCTATGCAAGATTCAGGGACATTTCCACATTGATACATGACGGTTATCCAATTCCTGAAATAGTTGATTCATTTGACCCTGAACTAATTAAATTCAGGGAAAGAGTGAATATCGGGATAGTATACCCGTTAGGAAACACTACGGTAAGTGTCGCTCTGGAACAGGGGCCAAAACTTGCAAAAGACAATAACATAAACCTCTTCCTTGTTCCTTTCCCGGAAATAGAAAAAGGATTATTGAAGGCAAGAGAAGCATTTTTCCGTGATGAAAATAATAACTGGAAACTGGTAAGATTCTCAAATCTAATTGTCCTGCACGCATGCTGGCTGCATTTTACGCATCCTTTAAGGATGGAGATTGAGCAACTTGGACTTCCGCTAATTCAACCATTCCTGTGGGAATCTGCAACTTATTTAAAATGCGAGTATCCGGCAATGCTTAAGGGTAGCGGAGTAGCTTTACCTAAACAGGAGAACTGGTACAGGAAAGATACAGAGAGATTTAATGAAAAAGCAAAAGTGAAAATAAGGAAAATTATCAAGGACCTTGCCAGGGACTGCGAAGTTATAATTGTTAAAGCAGAGAAAGAATCCGGTGGTAGAAGGTCGAAAATTCTTCCCGTTAGAGACGGTAAAATATTTTATGCAGATAAAATAGAAGAGCTCGTAGAAATTAGTTATGATATTTCAAAGACCGACAATGTAGTTATACAGGAGGCAATTAAATCGAATGTCCGTGAACTTTACACGAATAAATTTCTTGAAACTCTAAAGGAAAGATTTATCAGAGAACTTGGAATCGGCATTGATGTGGATGCTCCGCTCTTTTCTTATTTCAGGGTAATTTTGATGAAGAGACCATCCGGAGAATTCATACCTACTCATTACATCACAGTTGTAAGTAGTGCTGCAATTGCAAATGTAGGGCAGGGAGGTCGACTTTTTGAATACCGTGATGAAAAAATAAATGTAAAATACCGCGAAGACTTGAGAAGAGAAATGGAAAGAGTGTCTCCATCTTCAATTAAGGCCGAAGAGAAATATATTAAAAATAACAGGAGGAAAATAATTGAAAGCTACCTTGAACTGCATCCTGAATTTGCCAAGGGTGTGAGCTTCGAGGAAAAAGTTAATAAAATCGGCGTTGCAGACTGGAACATTCTTTATGAAATGGGCGATTACATTCCTGTTTTTTTAGTAAATAGGAATGATGAAGTTGTTAAAGTGTACGATGAGGAAAATGAAGTTTTTATCCCTTTATCTAAAAATGTCCGCCACGGCGGATCTACCTCGGGTATGATAAAAATAAAAATTTATGATGATAAAGGAAAGGTGCAGAATCCACCGGTAAAACTATTTGAGGGTGATAAAAAAAGGAATCTCTTCTGGAGCTATGCCTGGGAAAAAAAGAAGAAAAGAAAAATGAGGTCTTTAGCGGTTGTTAAAATTGAGCCAAACCCTGGAGCAGGTTTGTGGAGACCACACAATGACCGTGTAAAATTAGCAGGAAGAGATGGCGAGGGTGTTTACCTCGTTTTCAGTATTTTGGGAGAATGGGGAAAAAAATACAAGGATTTGACAAAATCCAAAAAAAGTATATAATTAAAATTGTAAATTTAATCGGGACCGCTACAATACTTCTGGGGGTTTAATAATTGCTATACTTGATTGTTTTTAATGCTTCTCTGGAAAATCTTGAGGATACTCTTTATTATTTTCATTGTGACATTCGTGAATACAATTTAAAAAATGGAATTTCTACCAGGGATGCTCTGCCATCTTTTGTTTTCGGGGTTTTGCCTTCTTGCATAGACAAGAATTTAAAATTTAAAAAAGCTTTTTATTTTAATAAAAAAGATAATCTGGAAGAAATTGAGTTTGATTCTCCTTTAAAAGCCGACATTGTTCACTTTCTCTTTCTTAATCCTTTTCAGGAATCCAGATTGCATCGTTTATTGTCTGACTCTTTTGGTAAGGGAAAAATAGCGATGGTCAATCCTTATAACAGGGGGGTTTTAAATTGCGAAAGTAAGTTCAGGACTTATGAAATTCTTAAAGAAAATAATATTCCAGTTCCTCTTTGTTTTAAAATATCAAAATTTAATAAAATTGGTCTAAACAGTCTGAAAGAAATTTTAGAAGACATCAAAAGTGACGGTATTTTTATCCAGCCGGAGCATGGGACAGAAGGAATTGGCTGCAGATTTTTTAAAAAATCTGAGATTAAAAACATTTTTGAATATATAAGTAATAAAAACGAGGATTTAATAATTAGAGAAAAGAGGGGAAGCACAAGGAGAGCAGGTTTAGGAGCCGATTTTTTTGTTTTAAGAATCAATGTAACTTATGATGGAGTTTATCAGGCGGATAGCGGTTATGTAATGCAAGGCAGGGAAGAGGTTGTCAGTGCAATCAGGAAGGCAGAGAAAAAAAATATCAATGAAATATTAAATTCTTTCGAAAAAGAGGAAATAGATTGTATAAAAAAAACTGCCTGCGAATCAACGGAAAAAATTTTTCAGGGCAGCAAGCCTTCCCTTCTTATTGGTATTGATGTAGTTGTGGAAGACAATATTCCTTATATTATCGATGTTAATCCGCGGCCTGTAGTTGTTGGTTCAAGGATTATAGGGAATAACAAAATAAGTCTCGGTGAGAATTTTGGCAAAGGAGTAATGCAAAGATGGAATGGGAAGATTTGATAAAAAAATTTAAGCAAATCTACAACGATGATAAAAATCTTATTTTTTTATCTGTTCCTGGAAGAGTAAATTTATTAGGGATGCATGTCGACCATCGTGG
>Ga0066637_10002443_pt1 | contig 12411 bp, 11 predicted proteins | sample CryGeyCG2014_020_FD_62737 | JGI IMG/M metagenome (GOLD analysis project Ga0066637, IMG submission 62737) | Groundwater microbial communities from aquifer - Crystal Geyser CG08_land_8/20/14_0.20 | ecosystem: Environmental > Aquatic > Deep subsurface > Groundwater | place: USA: Utah: Grand County...
AGTGAAAAGTTCAAAGTGAAAAGTTCAAAGTTGGGTGGGAGGTGTTTGTTAAAAGTAATTTTTAATTTTGCACTTTTAATTTTTAACTTAATTAAGAGGCCTGTGTACGTTTGTACCGTTTCTCTATAAAAATATATAAGAGAAAGTGGGTGTACAGGCAGGCCTCAACGATACGCTGGAGTGAATTGTAGGCGCAATGTAAATAAATTAATTGTGCCTACATCTCCCTGCTTTTGGGGTGGAGAAAAAGATTGATTTCTCCGCCCCGGGCTTTTGTTTTGATTTTGGGAGAAATTGGTTTTGGGTAAATTTGTTTTGATTTTGTTTTTTTAAAAGCAGGGGGAAAATCACTGATGGTTTTAAAAGAACGGGTGCTTGAGTAATCTGTTAAGTATAGCAGGTTAATGACCCTAGATTCAAGTGTTGCATTGGGAATAAGGGAGTCTATTATTTTTTTTGTTAATTTAACTTTTAAGAACCTTATTTTTATGCAAGTTTATCTGGATCACGCGGCGACCACTCCTGTGAATAAGCGAGTATTAGAAGTGATGTTGCCTTATTTTCAAACCGAATTTGGTAATCCTTCCTCTATACATCAGTTTGGACAAAAGGCGCTTTGGGCGGTTGACCAAGCGCGTCAGACCATCGCGGAGGCGCTAGGTTGTTCTGCCGGTGAGATTTATTTCACAAGTGGAGCAACCGAGGCCAATAATCTAGCGATCAAGGGTTACGCGCGCGCGCATCAAAAAGAAGGCAAGCATTTGATTACTACAGCTTTGGAGCACCATTGTGTTTTAAACAGCTGTGAAGATCTACAGCAAGAGGGTTTTGAGGTTGATTTAATTCAACCAGACTCAAGTGGTGTGATTAATCCACATGAAATTGAAAAGCGTATTCGTCCCGACACGCTTCTGGTTTCCGTGATGTTTGCCAACAATGAGATTGGCACGCTTCAGCCTATCGCTGAAATCGGACAGTTTTGTCGTCAAAAGAAAATCTTTTTCCACTCTGACGCGGTACAAGCTTTTGGTTACGAAAAGTGTGAGGTTAATCAGCTGCAAGTAGACGCGCTTACTCTCTCCGCGCATAAATTTTACGGTCCTAAGGGAGTTGGTTGTTTATATCTGCGCAAGGAGACTGTGCTACGGCCAATTTTATCCGGAGGAGGGCAGGAAAACGGTCTGCGTTCCGGTACACATAATGTGCCGGGGATTGTGGGAATGGGCAAAGCGGTGGAACTCATTGAACAAGAGAGAGAAAAAAATACGCGCGCGGTGCGCGAGAAGCGCGATCTGCTTTGGGATTTATTGCGGAAGATTCCGGACGTGCGTGTCAATGGCGACTTAGAAAAACGTTTGCCCAACAATCTAAATTTAATTTTTACGGAAGTAAATGGCGAAGCGCTTTTGGTCAGACTGGATCTGGAAGGCATTGCCGTTTCCACCGGTTCGGCTTGCAGCGCCTCTAGCACTAAACTTTCCCACGTGCTTTTGGCATTGGGATTGGATGAAAAAAGTTGCAAAAGCAGTCTGCGGGTTACCCTAGGCAAAGATAATACCGAAGAGGAAGTAAGGTACGCGGCAGAAAAAATTAAGCTGATTGTGGAGGAATTGCGTTCTTTAAGACTTTAAAGTATGGCTTACTCGGCGATAGTTTTGGAGCATTTAAAACACCCCCGCAACACAGGTCAGTTAGAAAACCCTGATGGTGTGGGGCAAGCGGGGGTGCCGGGTTGCGATGATTTGGTGCGGATTGCCGTAAAAGTTGAAAACGAACGAATTAAAATAATTAAATTCCAAGCATTGGGTTGCGTGAGCGCGATCGTGGTGAGTTCCGCTTTGACAGAATTGGCTCAAGACAAAAGCGTTAAGGAAGCGCTACAAATAACGCCACAGATGATTTTGGATTTTCTGGGAGGTTTGCCGGAAGACAAAAAACAGCATGCCGAGATGCCACTAGAGGCGTTGAAGAAAGCACTAGAAAATGCGGGAGTGATAGAGTGATGGAGTTATAGAGTGACGGAGTGGCGAAGAAAGTACAAAGTACAAAAGACAAAGTACAAAAGGAAAAGACAAAAGACAAAAGACAAAAATAAGTAATTCCATTTTTTGTTTTGCCAGCGACTAGCTAAAACCGACGAACTGTTTAACCGCTAACCGACCAACTACTTTATTTCCGCGAAGAGAATCCCTAGTTTTTGATTATTCACAATCACATTCAATCCGGGATTAGCGTTGAGATATTCCAGCAGGTTGTAGAATTTTTGCGTGAGGGTTTTATCGGGAGTTTGATCAATCGTGGCGGTGTTCAGGTCCACCACCAGAAACCTGACACCGGAATATTTGAGACGTTGGTTGGTCAGATTTTGATTATGTTCGGAATAAAGGTAAGTGAATTGGTCCAGCTGGGCATCATTAATAACGCGGTTGAGATTATCTTCAATAAAGTAAGTAATAAAAGTGCCAATGCGGTAAACATAGTTGGGATTTTCGGGCGTAGCCGGAGTGCTATTGATGTAGCTATAGATTTGAGGGTAAGTAGGGAGATTGCTCTCAATAAATTCCGTGGAAGAGATTAATCGTCCGGTATAAAGCAAAGCATAAGGATTGTAGTAGGCGTAAAAGCGCACGAAAAAAGTTAAAACGAACCAAAGTAAAATCATGCCGAGGGCTAAGTTAAAAATGGACCGATGGTGACTGAAAGTTTCCTCCAGCAACTTTCGAAGAATTAAAAGAATTCCTGCAAAACCAGGTAAACCATACCAAATCACGCCATTAGCTAAAAAGGTCCAACCGATCCAATAAATTACCGTAAATCCAATGACAATTTTCCATTCCAAGGAGAGTGGACGTGGTTTGATAAATATCAAAAGTCCCACCAAAAGCGCTAAAAAAACAAAGCCGATATCCACATAAAAACCGTAAGTGGTGGTGTTCATGGTAATCTTCCAAGATAAAAGCAGATAAGCGAGAATCCCTTTTTCGTAGCCAAAATAACGCCCCATTTCTTCGCGAAAAGCGTTGCCGATGGCCTGAGGCGCGCTGGGAATAATTTTTTCCGTGAGGGGCGCGGTAAGACTGGGAACATCTTTGGACTGAGGAAACGCGGTATCGTTAGATCCTGTTTCTGCTTGAAAGTTGTTTTTAGCTTGTTCTAGATTTAGGCCGGGGGCATGAAACGTGCCATTGATCAGAGTGGCCGGATTAAAGGACTTAACTTCAAGATAGTGTCTGATTCCCCAAGGCAGACAGGGGATTAAAATAAACAGAAGAAAAACAAGTAGCAATTTCACTTTGATTAAAAACTCTCGCTTGTACCTGATTATTAAGAAGAGAGCGCTTAAGATGATCAAAACAAGGAAGGGGTAAACTAGCCAGTGGGGCAAAGCAGAAAAAAATGTAAAATTAGAATAAGGCGCGATTAAATCAGCCTTATTTAGCAAGATGACACAGAACATCAGCAGGGCGGTAATGACACCTGTTTTTTTGAAAAGCTGGTTAATTAAGATGACCAAGATAGCCAGAATAGCTAAGGTGGCGGTTAATTTGACCGTGAAAGCAGTGCCCAAAATAAAACCACAGAGAGCGAGCCAAACAAGTTTTTTAGTCTGGACCCATTCAAGAAAAACCAACAAGGCCGAGGAAATCAGAAAGAAAAGACCCAAATCCACCTTGAGATCTTTGGCGGATTGAAAAAACACAGCCGGTAAAGAATAAAAGAGCGTAATGAGTATGATGGGCAGGACGGAATATTCCGAGACAGCTTTTTTTAGAAGAACATAAAGAACGATCAGGCTAAAAAATCCACCTAGCCAAGAGAGCAAAAGTCCTACAGTAGCGCTATTAAAAAGCGTGAACCCTAGTGACATAATTAAACTCCAGCCGTACAGGCCATTGCCGGGGATGAGTTCATGAGACTGACTCATTAAACGGGGCCAGTTCAGATAAACCCCCATGTCATCCCAGCCGATCGGGATGGGGCGAATGAGTTCCAGAATATTGAGCGCTAAAAAAGTTCCCAGTACAAAAAGAGCGGCACTTTTGAAAGAAAATAATTTAAAATTAAAATCGAATTTTTGAGTGAAAAAACTACGTAGAAAAAACCATACTTGCTTGTAGCTTAACGCTAACAGCACGATAAATTCACCCCAAACCACGGGTGTTTTGAGTTGTCCAAACCAGGTGGTGAAATAAAGCAGAAGAATTAAAACTCCTATTCCTAGAGCGGAAGCCAAACTAAAATTCCAGAGAGTAAACCCCCCAACCGCAGCACCAGACGGTGCATGGCGAGTCCCCCTTATCAGGGGGGCAAAAACGGGAGATTCCCCTCTTGATAAAGAGGGGTTAGGGGAGATTTTGTTTAAAACAATGCCCAAAACCCTTTCTCCTATCGCGTAGATAGTTGTCACCACAACCAATAACGCGGTTGAGATGAAAGCCAGATTCAAGATCAGACCCTTGAGAAAAATTAAGATTCCCACTGATTGGGCGTTGGGTGATTTCTGATAAAGTCGCAAAACATCAAACTCCAGATTGCCGTTGAAAACCAGGGGATTGAAATAATAAAAATAGCAACTGCCCAAAAATAGGATTAGACCAATTAAAAGCAGATAGACTCGAAAAGGTGTAAGGGTTAAAGAGAAGAAACTTTCTTTTCTCCCCCCCTTAACAAGGGGGGCTTGGGGGGGATTTGTTTTTTGTTTTTTACGCAGAAATAAAGAGATAAGGCCAGCTAATAGGATTAAGCTAATTGGATACGTCCAGATGGGCTTGAGCTTGGTTTTAGTTTCACCAAACTGGTTGGTAAAATGTTCCACACTATGCGCCAGGGCGGCGCAATAATAAGCGTGACTTTCTCTTAATTTGAGCGCCTGATCGGGCGTTTGTTTTGTGGAGCTGCTGAAACAGTCGCTAGTGGCGGTAAAAATACCACTATTAAAAATCTCTTGTTTGAAGGAATGGTTTTGGGTGAATTCGCGGTTGGGCTCCAGGAAATAAGCTCCGATAACAAAGAGAATCCAAGAAACCGTGAAGGCGTATTGTAAAAAGCGTTTCATAATTGACGGAGGAAGGCTAGAGGTTATACTTTGGCCACCGCATTGTAAAAGTGCAAAGTTAAAAGTGCAAAGTTAAAAGTGCAAAGTTCAAAGTGCAAAGTTCAAAATATTATTATGAAAAATGTTTTTATTGTAATACCGGCCTTTAATGAGGAACGTCGCGTGGGCGGGGTGATCCGTGGCTTGAAATCGCAAGGTTTTAAAAATATTCTGGTGGTAGACGACTGTAGTGAAGATAAAACGGCTTTTGTGGCGGAGCAAGAAGGAGCTTTGGTTCTGCATCATTTAGTCAATCGTGGTCCGGGTGCGGCCACTTACACAGGTATCCAAGCGGCCCTACTCAAGGGGGCAGAAGTGCTTGTGACACTGGACGCTGATGGTCAGCATCACCCAGAAGACGTGATCAGGTTAGTTGAAGAGTTAGAAAAGAGTGGAATGGACGTAATCATCGGTTCGCGGTTTTTGGATAAAAAACAGCTTCGCAAAATTCCCTTTCTGCGGGTTTGGTTTAATCGCCTGGGCAGTTTGATTACCTGGTTTTTGTCGGGCATTTATCTCTCGGACAGTCAATCGGGTTTTAAAGTTTTTAGCCGCTACGCGGCGGAACAGATTGAGATTCAGACCAATGGTTTTGAGTTTTGTTCAGAGATCGTGCGCGAAATTCGCTACCATGGGTTAAAATACCGAGAAATTCCCATCGCGGTGTATTATTCTGATTACACCAAAGCGAAGGGTCAAAATTTCAGCGTGGGCGTGGAAACTTTTTTTAAACTCTTTGTGCGTTCTTTGATGAGGTAAACAAAATAAATTTTAGGGTATGTTTTTACCACACTTGTGGTAAAATTTTACCACAATAATTTCTGCCACATGGTTCTAGAGATTCGTTCAAAAGTAGAGGAGGCAATTTTAAGTTATTTCTTCATAAACGAAGAAGAAAAATTATATTTGCGTCAAATTGCCACTCGGCTGGGCTTAGACCCTAGTAATACCTCCAAAAAAATGAAAGAGTTAACCAAAAAAGAGATTTTTTTGTCAGAACAAAAAGGCTTGCAGAAATACTATTATTTAAATCTCCGGTACCCATTTTTTCAGGAACTTAAAAACTTGGTGCGCAAAAATTACGGACTTGAGCTTGACCTAAAGGAGGTTAAAAAGAAAATAGTTAGTGTTGAGACGATTTATATTTTTGGTTCATATTTAACTGATCATTTTGACCAAAAGAGCGATATTGATTTGTTATGCGTAGGGGATTTTGATGCGTTAACTCTTTCAGGCGAGCTGTCAAAACTAGAAAAAAAATATGGCCGAGAAATTAATGCGGTAGAAATGGACACAAAAGAATTCCAGACTAGACAAAAAAAGCGAGACCAATTTTTGAGCAACATACTTAAAAACAAGATTGAAATATGAAAGTAGACAATGATTTTTTTCAAGAATTTCAATATACCAAGCAACAGTTGGAAAAATTTTTATTGAATGCCAGAAATGATTTAAAGATCGCAGAGCACGATAATAATCCCAGTATTATTTACCGTTTTGCTTATGACGCGGTGATTAAATTGGGTGTCTATCTCCTAGCTAAACAGAAGTTGAAAGTACGGAGTGTGATGGGGCATCATTTTAAAATCTTGGAGTTTATCGCGGAAATCTTGGAGCTGAAGGATGAAATAGACTATCTTAATCGAGTGCGCCGGCAAAGAAACCAGGATCTTTATGAAGGAGGAATTGAATTTACCAAGAAAGAAGCGGATTCACTTTTACAAGTAGTGCAAAAAATTTTTACTAAGGTAAAGTCTTGAAAATTTAGCATAGCCAAAGTTTCTGGTGTGCGATTTAAAATCTATTCTATATCACTTTATAACTCTATCACTTTATCACTTCCCTATGCCCCTGTATCGCATTTTTATTCTCCTCTTCGCGGCTTTAATGATTTTTAAGGCCATTAGTCATTTCTTGCGCCATAAAAAAACCCTGCGGGAACTGGTAGTGTGGGTGTTGGTCTGGGGGGGAACAGGAATTGTAGTGGCTTATCCTCAAGTGGTTGATCTGGTACCGGGCTACACGGGTATTAAAAGCGGTGTCAACGCGGTGATTATTTTCGCGTTAGTGGTTTTGTTTTACGTGGTGTTTAAGTTGATTATCAAACTAGAAGATTTGGAAAAAAAGTTGACGGAGATAGCTCGCAAGTTGGCCTTGAGAGATTTTGAAAAGAAAAGATAATTAAGTGATCTTTATGAAGATTCTATTTATAATAGAATTGTATTATCCGCACATTGGTGGAGCAGAGGTGCTTTTTAAAAATCTGGCCGAAAAACTTGTTGAAAAAGGTAATGAAATAACTGTTTTAACCACCCGTTTGAGTGGTTACCAAAAAGAAGAGATAATTGGAGGAGTAAAGATAATTCGCCTAAATTGCGGGAATAGGTACTTGTTTACTTTTTTAGCTTGGTGGCAGGGCTGGAAACTGGCCCGGGAGGTTGATTTAATTCAAACTACTACTTACAATGCGGCACTACCAGCCTGGATTGTGGCAAAATTAAGCAAGAAACCTTGTATTATCACAGTGCATGAATATTGGAGTGAATTTTGGAAGAAAGTTCCAGGATTTACCTTGCTGCACAGAATATTTGAATGGTTTGTAATTAGTCTTCCTTTTGACGAGTATATAGCCGATTCTCGGTATACCGCGAAGTGTCTTTTGGTATCCGGTATTAAAGCAAAAAAAATCAAAGTTATTTATCCAGGCATTGACTACGATCTTTTTAATAAAGACAAGTATGATCGTAATAAATCTAGAAAAAAATTTGAGTTTAAAAGTTCTGATTTCATTTATCTTTATTTCGGTCGACCTGGTTGGGCTAAAGGTTTGGAATATTTAATTAAAGCTACTCCAAAAATTTCTCAAAAAATTCCTAATTCTAAATTTTTATTAATCCTTTCCCATACTCCCAATAAGCAGTATAAATGGATGTTGAAATTAATAAGCCAGTTATCAACTACAAACCGCCAGCGATTAATCATTTACGACCCTGTTCCGCGAGAAAAACTCCCCGAATATTTAAAAATAGCTGATTGCGTAGTTGTCCCATCTTTAATGGAGGGTTTTGGATTTACAGCGGCAGAAGCGTGTTCCTTGCGAGTTCCTTTGGTTGCTAGTAAAACAGGATCTTTACCTGAAGTTGTCAGTGGAAAAGTAGTATGGATCAGGTCTGGGGACGAGAGCTCTCTTGTAAAAGGAGTCACGAAACTTTTTCATCGGAAGTGGGAGATAATTCCCACAAGAAGGTTTGAATGGGATGATTGCATAGAAAAATACTTGGATGTTTATAAATCTATTCTATGAGGATTCTTATTTTGGCTGATGCGATTGATAGGCAATACGCGGGTGTTTACGTGTATGCGTACAGTTTAATCAAGAATCTTTTAAAGATTGACCGAGAGAATGAATATTGGTTTGTACACTTGAGAGAAAATAATTTTTTTAAGGGTTTAAATGAAATAATTTTACCTCAATCCAAGATTTTAGGTATGGCGACCTGTCGAAAATTTTTTCAATTACCAAAATTAATTAGAAAGTTGTCCCCGGATATTGTTCTTGAATTGGAACATCTTGCCCCCTGGGTTATAAGGAACCTTAAAGCCAAAAAAATTGTCACTGTCTATGATCTGACACCGGTGCTTTTTAAAAAATTCCATGTTTTTTACGGGTGGTTTTTGCAAACTTTATTTTTCCCCAGGCTTTTTGAAAGAAGTGATGGATTCCTGGCTATCTCTGAATGTACAAAGAAAGATGTTGAAAGGCTTTATCAGCCAAGTGTGCCCATAGAAGTAACTTATTTAGCTAGCAGGTTTAATTTAAAAGATTTAAATCCAGCCAATAATAAAAAATTCCACGCTAAATATAAAAATATTTTTCCTTATATTCTCTATGTTGGCACACTAGAGCCCAGAAAGAACCTAGAGCTACTAATAGAGGTTTTCAATTATTTAAAGAAGAATAAGGATATACCCCATAAATTGGTTTTAGTAGGCAATGGAGGATGGAAATATAAAAAGATTTTGCAAAAAATTGAAGCATCCGATTTTAAAAGCAGTATCTTGAAGATGGATTACGTTGATACAAGAGAATTATCTTATTTTTATTATAATGCGGGAGTCCTTGCCTACCCTAGTTTATATGAAGGCTTTGGCTTACCTGTATTGGAAGCTATGAGCTTGAGATGTCCCGTGGTTGTGTCTAATACCTCCAGTTTGCCCGAAGTTGTGGGGGATGCCGGTGTATTATGTGATCCAAATTCTGTTGAACAGTGGGCAAATTCCATTTATAGTATTTTGGCTAACAATAATTTAAAAGAAGATTTAGCAAAGAAGGGTTTGGAAAGGTCAAACTTGTTTAGTTGGGAAAATAGTGCGAGAAAAACTTTAGATTTTTTTAAGAAAGTTACTAAGAGCTATGAAAAAGATTGATTCAAATTATGTTGAACTGATTTGGGAGATTGCCAAGACCGATTTTAAGTTGAGGTATTATGGTTCTATCTTGGGATATTTCTGGAGCTTGCTAAAACCCTTGTTTTTATTCCTGGTTTTATGGATGGTTTTCACTGTTTTTATGAAATGGGACATTCCCAATTATCAGCTTTACTTGCTTTTGGGTATTATGCTTTGGAATTTCTTTGCGGAAGGAACTTCAATGGGAGTCAATTCCCTTGTTTCCAAGTCAGGGATCTTGAAGAAAATCTATTTCCCAAGAATCTTTATAGTGATAGCCACTACGATTACAGCTTTTTTATCTTTGTTTTTTAATTTAATAGTTTTTTTTATCTTTAGTTTTTTTTCCGGAATATTTATTTCCTGGCATTTTATTTTGTTTATTCCCGTGATCCTATTTCTTTATTTGATTGTGCTTGGGGTGTCCTTGTTCTTAAGTGCCTTATATATAAAACTTAGGGATATCAACCAGATCTGGGAGGTGATTCTTCAAGTAGGGTTCTGGCTTACTCCAATAATCTATCCGTTGGCTTTTGTTCCGGAAAAATTTCAGTTTTATTTATTTTTAAACCCCATCACGGGGATTATCCAGAATTCAAGATTATTACTGGTTGAACATGTTTATCCTTCTTTCTTAAGTGTAGCTTATATGTTTGGGTGGGCGGTTTTACTTGTTGTAATTGGGTTCCTTGTTTTTAAAAAATTATCACCCTATGCAGCGGAAGAACTTTAACAAAAATACAGCCATTTCTGTTAAAAATGTTTCTAAACAGTTTGTGATTCCTCATGAAAAAAGGCAAACGGTGAGGGACTATATTTTTAATTTTTGGAAAAAGAATGAAAAAGAAGTTTTTCATGCTCTAAGCGATATAAGTTTTGAGGTTAAAGAGGGAGAATTTTTCGGGATAATAGGCAGGAATGGAAGTGGTAAGTCCACCCTACTTAAAATTATCGCCCGAATTTATGAATCAACGAAAGGTAAGGTAGAGGTCAGGGGGAAAATCTCTCCCTTTCTTGAACTTGGAGTTGGTTTCAATCCAGAACTTTCAGCGCGCGAGAATGTTTATTTAAACGGTACTATCCTGGGACTTTCCGGGAAGCAAATAGAAAATAAATTTGATGAAATTATTAGGTTCGCTGAACTTGAACAATTTATTGATCAAAAACTGAAGAATTTTTCTTCCGGTATGCAAGTACGTTTGGCCTTTTCTGTGGCTATTCAGGCCGACGCAGACATCCTTCTTTTAGATGAAGTTTTGGCAGTAGGGGATGCAAATTTTCAACAAAAGTGCTTTGATGTGTTTAGAAAATTTAAAAAAGAAGGGAAAACGATTGTTTTTGTGAGCCATGATATAGGGTCTATAAGACAATTTTGCAATAGAGCACTTTATCTTAAAGATAGTAAGATAGAAATGATAGGTGATCCGAATGAGGTTGTGGATCATTATATTTATGAGGACAAGAAGGATGAGGAAGTCAAAGAAAAAGTGTCTGATGAGAAAATTAAAAAAGAAATAAAGCCCATAGAGATTACAAAAGTCGAGTTTATTGACAAGTTTGGGAATAAAAATAAGACCTATTTATCTGGCGATAAATTTACTATTAGAATTCATTATAAGAAAAACATGAAGGTAGTTGAAGATCCTGTTTTGGGAATAGCTGTCTATCGTGATGATGGAACTCATATATATGGTACGAATACAGATTTGCAGAAAATAGATCTTAATTTAAAGACAAAAGGAGTTGTGGAATTAGTTTGCAATAATCTCCCACTTATTCAGGGAAAATTTGTGACAACACTAGCATTTCATCGTAAGGATGGGGTGGTTTATGATTGGCATGATAGAGAATATGAATTTTATGTTCAAAAAGGTGGAAATAAAGATGGTCTTGTTGATATGGATTTTACTTATAAAATACAAACCTAATGACAAGGAGGAGCTGGATAAAAATTAAAGAAATAATCATTTTATGATAAATCTTTCTGTGAACGTTGATTTAATTGTAAAGAAAATAAGACAAGAAATCGAAGAGAGAAAAAAAAATGGGCTTGTTGATCAGGCCATTGAGTTTGAAGACGATAGAAATTGTAGTAGGCCTGGTGCTAAAAATTCTCCTGTCTATGAAATTTCTCCTATCGAAAAAACCTCTTTCATTTGGGAAGTTGGTGATTATTTAGATAAAAAACTGGACCTTCTTTGGCTTACCAGATTTTTTATCTTTATAGGAGGTAAAATAAGTATTTTTATCCCAAGAAGCAGATCTTATTTTAGCATGAATGATTTTCTAAAATACCACGATTCTGAATTTGTCCATAATGCTTATAAAGGAATTCTTGGTCGTGATCCTGATGAATCTGGATTTTCTGATTATTTGTTTAAATTGAGAAATGGACTCTTAGATAAACTTAGGATCATTTCATTTCTCAGATTTTCTGAAGAAGGAAAAAAGAGAGGCGTTGCCATAAAGGGACTTTTTTTGAATAAATTGATTAGGTTCTTTTATAGTATCCCAATTGTTGGTTATCTTGCAAAATTGATTTTGTATATTCTTCGATTGCCTGTTTTAATTGAGAATATCTCCTCTTCAGAATCGTATTTTCATGAAAAATTTTCTCGATTCGGTGAAAATTTAGAACACGTTGTAAGTAGCGATAATGAAAAATTCAACAATATATCGGAACAACTTTCTTACAAAGTGAATCTAGAATTCTTGGATGTTATAAAATCTCAAATTGACACTAAAGCAGATGAAGATTTGGTAAAGAAAGTTGTTGCCGATCTGGGGACTAAAGCAGATGAAGATTTGGTAAAGAAAGTTGTTGCCGATCTGGGGACTAAAGCAGATGAAGATTTGGTAAAGAAAGT
>Ga0066637_10002445_pt1 | contig 12406 bp, 12 predicted proteins | sample CryGeyCG2014_020_FD_62737 | JGI IMG/M metagenome (GOLD analysis project Ga0066637, IMG submission 62737) | Groundwater microbial communities from aquifer - Crystal Geyser CG08_land_8/20/14_0.20 | ecosystem: Environmental > Aquatic > Deep subsurface > Groundwater | place: USA: Utah: Grand County...
ACCCAAACAGTATTTGCCAAGGGATCAAAACAGTTCTTACAGATCAAGGTTTGAAAAGCCGGTTAGTTCAAAGCGGTTATAAAAGGGCGAAGCTTTTTTCATGGGAAAAGAGTGGACAAAGATTAGCTGAAATTATTTACGGTTAAAGCAGAAATTTAAGTCTTGCCAAAAACCCGATTTTATTGTACTATCAACGCAGTCTTTTTTAAATTGATATTTTGTTAAACAGATAATAAGTTATGGTTTTGGGGCAGTCAAAATTGGAGCAAGCTTTATTGACTATGCTTCAGCATGGCAATTTTGGGCACGCAGTATTTTTTTCCGGGTATGATGAGTCAGCTAATAATTTAATAGCTGAATGGTTTGGCAAAATGTTGGTTTGCCAAGACTTAAAAACCAATGAACCATGTGGTTCTTGCCGGGCATGCCAAAGTTTGATTAGAAACGATGGCACGCTTTTCAAAATTTTGGACTCTGGGAACAGTAATTATACCGTGGATGAAATAAGGGGGCTGAAGCGAGATTTAGCTTTAACCAACCCCCAAAATTCCAATCGGGTGGTGCTGATAAAAAGAGCGCAAAATTTGCGGGAAGCATCGGCCAACGCTTTGCTGAAGGTATTGGAAGAGCCGGCGGCAAAAATTTTTTTTATTTTAACATCCATAAACCCCTCCAGTGTTTTAAAAACCATAAATTCAAGAGTGGTACATTTTGTTATCCAGCCAGTCCCGCGACGCGTTTCCAAAGAAAAGTTAACCGAGCTGGGTTTTTCCAAAACGGAAATCGACTTGGCTTTAGAGCTTTTTCCTGGTCAGCTGGAAAGGGCAAAAGATTTTTTAGAAGATAAGGAAAATTTTGAAAATTTTCAGGAACTCCATGATCATGCCAGGCGGTTATTAGCGGCTGACTTATTGAAAAGAATGAAGATTTCCGGCCAAATTCTTCAGAAACTGGATACTTCAGAGCAAAGATCGCGGATTCAGGAGATATTTAGACTGTTGCTGATTAAAATGAAAAATCAACCTGAATATTGGCAAATTTTACCGAAATTTTTGCAGGCCCATTGGTTTTTAAAGACTAATGCCAACCCAAAGCAAATATTCGAATCCATATTAATGCAGCTGCCATGAAAAAAATTTATTTTGTAGTTTTATTAACAATATTCTTTTCCGCTTGTTCTATTAAACTTAATACTTCCACTTCAAGTTCAAGCGGGGGAGACGGCGGGGTTTTTCTTTCCTCTGATCGGGGCGAAACTTGGCAGCGGAAAGTTTTTGTCAGGCAGGACCAGCAAAAAATTATCAGTATCGGTAATACTAATATCGGCTATTTTTATTTCCATCCTTCAAATCTAGACACGATTTTTGTCAGTACTTTAGAAAATGGTTTATGGAAGTCTGAAAATAACGGGGATACTTGGACTGCAACAAATTTTAACACGGGTTATGTCACCAGTTTTGACATTGACCCGAAAAATAACGACACCCTTTATGTTGGCTTTCAAAATACTGTTCAGAAAAGCACAGACGTTGGTAAAACCTGGTCAGTGGTTTATACCAATCAGCCAGGCAACACCATCAATCAGGTCAGGGTTGATCCTTTTGATAATCGGAATATTCTAGCTGCAACTAGTGGGGGTGTGCTGTTGAAAAGCGAGGATCAAGGTGTTACTTGGAGAATTCTTGAACAATTCCCGGGTAAAGATTTAAGGAAATTAATTATTTTAAAAAATGATTCCAGAATAATGTTTTTGATTACCCAAGATGGGATTTTGAAATCTACTGATGGGGGAGTCAGCTGGGCAGACCAAATGACAAAAGCCTTGGCAAAAGTAACTGCCTTGCCAATTAATGATTTTGTTTTTACTGACAGAAACCCTTCAATCATGTATGTGGCCAGCAATATCGGTATTGCCCGTTCAACCGATGGCGGTACTTCCTGGCAGATTGTACCCACAGTCATTCCCGCCAGTACTGTGGCAATTCAGTCGGTGGCTATTAATTCTTACGACGAAAAAGAAATTTATTTCACGGCCGGTTCAACTTTTTATAAATCGCAGGACAACGGCGAAACCTGGCAGACCCTGAAAACCGTTCCCTCGGCGCGTCTGTTCAAAGCCCTGGTTGCTCATCCAAAAAAACCAGGTACTTTGTATCTGGGCGTTCTGCAGATTAAGAAAAAATAAGATATGAGTAATTTTTCAGGAAAATATGAAGTAGATTTTGAAAAAGTTTTAGGGCACTTAAAGCAGGACTTGCAAAGCATCAGAACAGGCAGGGCAACGCCTGTCATTGTTGAACCAATTATCGTTGACGCTTATGGCACGCCCACGCCTTTAATACAGCTGGCCAGTATTTCTTGCCCAGAACCCACGCAATTATTTATTCAGCCTTGGGATTCGAATCTGATCAAAAGCATTGAAAAAGCCATCCAGGCGTCTTCATTGGGCATAATGCCGGTGGTTCAGGGCGTTAGCATCCGTTTGAATTTTCCACCTTTAACAGAGGAAAGACGCAAAGAATTAATAAAGACCATGAGTGAAAAACTGGAAAAGGCTAAAATTGCCACTAGAAATGTTCGGGAAGTTTCGCAGAAATCCATTAAACAATCAGAGCGGGGCGGGGAAATTTCTGAAGATCAAGCAAAAGTTGAACTTAAACTGCTTCAGGACAAGGTCGATAAAATCAATGAAGCAATTCAGGATTTTGGCAAGCAAAAGGAGCGGGATTTAATAACCATATAGCATTTCATGATAACCATACTCATTTTTCTAATAATTTTAGGTTTGCTGGTTTTTGTCCATGAACTGGGCCACTTTATTGCGGCCAGAGCTTTGGGAGTAAAAGTTGATGAATTTGGATTTGGTTTTCCGCCCAGGGTCTGGAGCGTCAAAGGCAAAAAAACTGTTTATAGCATTAATTGGATACCTTTGGGTGGGTATGTAAAATTGCATGGTGAAGACGGTCAGAGCCGGGATAAAGAAAGTTTTACCAGCCAGCAAGCTTGGAAACGGATAATCATTTTAGTGGCCGGCGTTTCCATGAATATAATTTTAGCGGCAGTGATTTTTAGTTTCGGCTTTGTAATCGGTTTGCCGACTGATATCAGCGGCGGCGTACCAACTGGCGCCAAAGTCAGAAACCCACAAGTCCAAATACTGGAAGTATCAAAAAATTCCGCGGCTGCCGGAGCCAACTTGCAAGTCGGTGATGTTTTAGTCAGTATCAACGGCATAAAAATTAATTCTATTAAAACCGCGCAGGAGATCACCAAAAATGCCGGTGAAAATATAATCAGTTTGCAATATGAAAGATCCCACAAAGTTATAAGCACTGATGTGAAGCTTCAAAAACTCGCTTCAAGTGATCAAGCCGGGTTGGGCGTGGGTTTGGCCGAAACAGGTTTGGTTTCTTTCTCTTTGCCCAGAGCAATTTATCAAGGTTCGTCAGCAACCATAAGATCTCTAGGGATGATTGTTACGGCTTTCGGCAGCATAATCGGCGATTTGTTCAGTCAGCAAAAAGTTTCAGTTGATGTGGCTGGGCCAGTGGGCATTGCCATCTTGACTGGCCAGGTCGTTAAATTGGGTTTTGCCTACTTGTTGCAATTTGCCGCCTTACTTTCTTTAAACCTCGCTATTATTAATGTCTTGCCTATTCCAGCGCTTGATGGCGGCAGGCTTTTATTTGTAATAATTGAAAAAGTCCGTGGTCGGCCCGTAAGTCCGACAGTCGAGGCGAAAATTCACAACACCAGCTTTGCTATACTAATGGGCTTAATTGTCTTAGTAACCTTTAGAGATATTTTCAAAATAGATTTTGTCCAAAATATCTGGAGTAAGATTTTTTAAAATATTACTTAAATGATTCTGGATGGAATTTTAGGCAAATTTTCAAGAGACTTAGGAATTGATTTAGGCACTTCCAGTACTTTAGTTTATGTTAAAGGTAAGGGCATTATGATAAATGAACCTTCAATTGTTTCAGTTAATACCCGCACCCAGCAGATTCTGGCTGTAGGTACAGAGGCCAGAAAAATGGTGGGTAAAACCCCTAGTCATATTATCGCGGCCAAGCCATTGGTAGACGGCGTGATTTCAGATTTTGAAGTGACAGAAAAAATGTTGAAATACTTTGTTGATAAAGTCCACCGCGAAGGTTTTACTTTAGTGCCAAGGCCAAGAGTGGTAATCGGCATTCCTTTGGGTGTAACCGAAGTGGAAAGAAAGGCCGTGGAAGACGCAACTTTGCACGCCGGGGCAAGAGAAGTCTATTTGATTGAACAGCCCATGGCCGCGGCAATCGGTTCCAGAATGCCAATCCAGGACGCTTCAGGCAATATGATTGTGGATATCGGCGGCGGCACCACGGATATTGCGGTTTTGTCACTAGGTGGCGTGGTCACTTGGCGAAGTTTGCGAACCGCCGGCAATTCTTTTGATAATAGTATTATTCAGTATTGCCGCTCGCATTTTAATTTGCTGATTGGCGAAAGAATGGCTGAAGATATTAAAATTTCCATTGGCACAGCAACTGAAGAGAATGACGCTTTGGAAACTAAGGCCAGGGGCCGTGATTTAATTTCTGGTTTGCCAAAAGAAATTACCATTACTGGCCAAAATGTCCGGGAAGCTTTGAACCGAGCTTTGGGCATTTTGGTGGAAAATATCGTAAGCGTGATTGAAAGCACGCCACCGGAATTAGTTGCTGATATTCATCAAAAAGGAATTCTACTGACTGGTGGAGGAGCGCTTTTGCGAGACCTGGCGGATTTGATCCAGAGGGAAACCAAAATTGTCGTTCATGTGGCCGACGATCCTTTGACTGCGGTGGTACGCGGGACTGGCATTGTTTTGGAGGATTTGGATAATTTAAAAAATATTTTAGTGCTTTCGACTGATGATAATAATTCGGGAGGGAAACGATAGCAATGTCATCACCTAGGTTAAGTTTATCCGCCTTGACTCTGCTTTTGGGAGTTGTTGCTGTTTTTATCGTATTGAGTTTAACCGGCACCCTTCAGATATTTCAAAGAATTTCAAAGCCAGTCTTACTGCCTATGGCCAGATTTGCCAGCGGCACTGCCACTAAAGTTGAAAATCTTTTTAAAAGCCAAGACGATCTGAATGCCTTGAATAAAGAGAACCAAGCTTTGCGGGAACGAGTTACGGCTTTGGAAATCCAGCAGGCAGATCTTAACCGGCAGCTTTTGGAAATGAAAATTTTAAGAGAAGAGCAGGATTTTTTAAATCGAAGGAATTTGAAAGGCGCACCGGTCAGGGTAATTGGCCGCTCGCAGACCTCTGCCCAACAAATTTTGCTGGATGCCGGCCGTCAGCAGGGGATTAAAGTTGGTTCACCGGCTTTAGCCGCAAACGGCGTTTTAATCGGATTAATTTACGAAGTCAGCGAAGAAACCAGCAGTTTAAAATTACCAAGTTCAGATGGTATTAATGTTGCGGCCAAGGTTGATAATGAAACAAAATCACCCGGCATTATCAATGGCGAAAGGGGAGTTGGTATTCGTTTAAATCTTATTCCACAAAATGAAGTCTTAAAAGAAAATCAAACGGTTTTAACTTCTGACCTTGACCCTAATGTGCCAAGTGGTTTGATTATCGGCACGATTTCCAAAATCCAACAAACTCCGGGTGCTTTATTTCAGAGCGCTTCTGTCATACCGGCAATTGACTATGATAAGCTGAATGTTTTAATGATACTTACCAATCAATGAAAAAATTAATTTGGAACATTTTAATTATCCTGATCTTATTTGTAGTGCAAATTGGCGCCTCTGTCTTTTTTTCAGTTAGCTGGGTTTTAAATTTATTAATTCCCTTCACCATAATTGCGGTTTGGCTTAACACCCATCAATCCATAAAATACCAGCTTTTACCTGCGGCCATACTAATAGACACCCTTCAAACTTCCAAATTGCCAATCATGACTATTACGCTTTTGGGGGTTTGGCTGACAGTCGCCATTGTTGAAAACCAATGGTTAACTAATCGATCAGTTGCTTCTTTATTCGGCTTGGCTTTAATCGGCGGAATAATCAGGTTTGCTTTGACTGGCGGCCTGATCGGCCTGGCTTATCTTCTGAATTTTTCAAATACTAAGCCTGGTTCGACCTGGTCAGGTTCTCAAATTGGCATTTTGTTTCTCATTGAGTTTGGCATAGTCTTTTTTGGTGGGCTAATTGCCAATTGGCTGAAAAAAAATATAATTCAGAAATCGCTATATGCCAAGACCTGATCCGTTTGAAATTTTGCCCGGTACTGATATTGGCAGGTCAAAAGTGGTTAAATCGTTCAAGGCCTATGAATTCAGCGACCTGACTTTAGAATCAAAAAATACCGAATCGCCAACCCTAAAACAGCAAATAATGCCAAACCGACTGAAGATGGCTGGGTATTTAATGGTTTTCTTGATAGGAGTATTATTTTTTCGAAGTGTTTGGCTTCAGCTGGTAAATGGGAATAAAAATCGTGAATCAGCCGAAAATAATCGTTTGAGAATTGTAACAACCGTTCCGCCCCGAGGAATAATTTTCGACAAAAATGGCAAGCCTTTAGTAAGCAATGTTGCCGAGTTCAGCTTAGGTTTAATCCCGGCGGATCTGCCCAAAGACAATACCAAGAAACAATCAGAGCTGGACGAACTTTCCAAACTATCTGAAATTCCCGTAGAAACATTGAATTCAAGTTTGAAGAATGTTAAAAGCACCGGCACTGATTTTTTGGCAATCAAAGAGCATATGGATTACAACCAGGCCATGAAATTAAAAATTTTATTCAAAGACGATCCGGCAGTAAAAGTTGAAGTCGTGCCAAAAAGACAATATTTAAATAGTTTGGCTTTTAGCCAAATTCTGGGCTATACCGGAAAAATTTCCCCGGACGAATGGCAAAAATTAAAATTGGACGCAATCAATGATTATCATTTTAGCGATATAACCGGCAAGACCGGCTTGGAATCAGTTTACGAAAATGAATTAAGGGGAATAAACGGCAAATCATCAGTTGAGGTAAATGCCCAAAGACGGGAACAAAAAATCATGGCCGCTGAAGACCCGGTGCCGGGTCAAAATTTATTTTTAACCATCGACGCTGATTTACAGAAAATTTTGTACGATGCGGCCGATGAGACTGTCAAAAGACTGAACACGACTGGCGCGGCCGTGGTGGCGATTGATCCAAAAACTGGCGGGGTATTATCAGCAGTTAATGCGCCTGGTTATGACAATAACGCATTTGTTTCCGGGATTACCGCATCAGACTACGACAAATTAGTTAATGACAAACATAAACCTTTATTTTTCAGGGCTATTGCCGGAGAGTATCCTTCTGGTTCAACCATCAAGCCGATTATTGCCGTAGCAGCGCTTGATCAAGGCATTATTACTCCACAAACGACTGTTTTAAGTACAGGCGGAATTAGGATTGACAAGTGGTTTTTTCCTGACTGGAAAGCCGGCGGCCATGGTGTTACCAATATCTACAAAGCTATTGCTGATTCGGTAAATACTTTTTTTTACACTATCGGCGGCGGGACCGAAACTTTTCAGGGTTTGGGCATTGACCGGATGACCCAATACGCCAGGGCCTTTGGTTTGGGCGCTGAAACCGGCATTGATCTGCCTGGGGAAAGACCTGGGTTTTTACCAAGCAAAGCCTGGAAAGAGCAAACTAAAGGTGAAGCCTGGTACATTGGCGACACCTATCATTTTGCCATTGGCCAAGGAGATTTACTGGTAACCCCCCTACAAATGGCTTTGGCCACTGCCACGGTGGCTAATGGTGGCACATTATATAAGCCGCATTTGCTCAAAGCCCTAAAAGACAGTGACGGTAACATTACCCGCGAGTATGAACCAAAAGTTATTAGAGATAATATTGCTAAACCGGAAGCTTTTACAGTGGTTAAAGACGCCATGCGCCAAGCTGTGGTATCCGGAAGCGCCATCAGACTGAATAGTTTGTCTGTGCCGGCATGCGGAAAAACCGGAACTGCGCAATATAGTAATAATAATAAAACCCATGCTTGGTTTATCGGTTTTGCGCCGTGCGACAATCCAACCATTGCCATTGCGGTTTTAGTTGAAGGGGGAGGGGAGGGTCATGCAACGGCTCTGCCAATAGCTGAAAAAGGTTTTAAATACTGGTTTAGCCAACAAAACCTCGCAAAATAAGCTTAAAATGCTAGCTTTTTAGTGGATTTGACAGATAGTTCAATTTCCCTTATTCTTTCGCATATTAACAATTTTTTCTTTATTTTATGGACAAGCAATTCTTAACTCCAGAAGGTTTCGAGAAGCTGAAAGCCGAAATTAATTTTTTAAAAACGGTAAAAAGAAAAGAACTCGCTGATCGGATTCAGGAAGCTAAGGAATTAGGCGACCTCTCTGAAAACGCTGAATATCAAGAAGCCAAAAATGAGCAATCTTTCGTGGAGGGCCGGGTTGTTGAACTGGAAAGCATTCTTAAAAATGCCGTGGTTATAACGCCTTCAAATTCAAATCTTGTTCAGGTTGGTTCAACTGTGGAAGTTGAAATCAACAATAACCTTAAAACTTTTTGCATAGTTGGTTCCAATGAGGCCGATCCGGTTAACGGCCGCGTTTCCAATGTTTCGCCCCTGGGTCAGGCTTTTTTGGGTAAGCAGGTTGGGGAAAAAGTTATGGTGAAGACGCCCAGCGGTGAAATGGAAGCAAAAATCATAAGTATCAAATAGTAATAGTCAGTAATTTTAGAAAAATTGTCATTTACGCCAATAAATGATAAATTTTGAATATGGAATACGATATCAACGATGAAAAAACCGTCAGACTCAAGCGTCTGGAAGAGCTGAAAATGGCTGGCATAAATCCATATCCCAGCAAAAGCAATCGCAGCTCAACAGCCCGAGAGTTAGAAGCCAGCTTTCAGGTCGGGAAAAAATCAATCGTTTTAGCCGGACGGGTGCGGGGCTTACGTAGTCATGGCGGCTCCACTTTTTTGGACCTTCAAGACAGCACTGGTAATTTCCAAATTTTTTGCGGCAAAAACGAAATCGGAGAGACTTATGATACTTTAGTGGTTCGCCTGGATATTGGCGATATTATTGAGGTTTCGGGTGAAACTTTTTTAACTAAAACTGGACAAAAAACTTTGCGCTGCAATGAGATAAGCTTGTTGAGTAAAGCCTTGCGGCCCTTGCCGGATAAAATTCATGGCCTGACTGATGTTGAGCAAAGGTATCGACAAAGAGAATTGGATTTTTTAGCCAACCCAGAATCAAAGTTAATTGCTTTGACCAGGATAAAGACCTTGCAGGTATTGCGCAGCTTTCTGGAAGAGGCCGGGTTTATTGAAGTGGAAACCCCAATTTTGCAGACTGTGGCCGGCGGCGCGAACGCCAAGCCTTTTATAACTCATCATAACGCCTTGAAGGCCGATTTATACCTTCGAGTTGCGCCAGAACTTTATTTAAAAAGATTAGTCATTGGGGGTTTTGAAAAAGTTTATGAAATTGCTCGGTGTTTTAGGAACGAGGGCTTGAGTCCTCAACATAATCCGGAATTTACCCAAGTGGAATTTTATGCGGCTTTTTGGGATTATCAAAAATTAATGAAATTTTGCGAAGGGCTGATGGTTGGGACTGTCGAAAGAGTAAAAGGTAAATTAAGCTTTGAAGTAGACGGAAAATTGGTGAACTTCGAACCGCCTTTCTCAAAAATTTCCTATGTCAATGCCATAAAAGAAGCTACGGGTGTTGATGTGCTGGAAGCCTCTGATAAAGAATTAAAAGCCAAGGCTAAGCAATTGGGCGCAATTATTGACAGTAAAATGAGCAGGGGCAAACTGATTGATGAAATCTGGAAAAGCAAAGTCAGGCCAGACATACATCATCCAACTTTTGTTTATGATTTCCCGGTTGAACTGTCTCCGTTGGCTAAAAGGAAGGCTGATGATCCTAGATTGGTTGAGATGTTCCAGCTGGTTATTGCGGGCATGGAGTTAATAAAAGCCTTTTCAGAATTAAATGACCCCATTGATCAGCGAAAACGTTTTGATGAACAAGATGCTTTGAGAAAGCATGGCGATGAAGAAGCCCAAGGAACTGACAAGCTTTTTGTCGAGGCTATGGAGCATGGTATGCCGCCAACCGCCGGGGCAGGCCTTGGCATTGACCGTTTGGTTGCGATACTAACTGGCAGTCATGGTATTAAAGAGGTTATTTTATTCCCAACTTTAAAGCCGGAAAAAAATAAAAAATGAATTTGTCTCCGCGTACCAAAGCCTTGGCCATCCTTGACGAATGGGTCAAAAATCAAAATCTGAAAAAGCACATGTTTGCCGTTGAAGCCGCTATGCGGGGTTATGCCAGGCTTTATCAGCACGACGAAGAATTATGGGGCCAAGTCGGCTTATTGCACGATTTTGATTACGAAAAGTATCCAGACTTGGAAAATCACCCCTTTAAGGCCGTGGCCGAGCTAAAAAGCCAAGGTTATTCTGAAGAATTCCAAAAAGCAGTTTTGGCTCATGCAGAACACACTGGCGAGCCCAGAGATACTCTGCTCAAAAAAACAATTTTCGCAGTCGATGAATTATCAGGTTTTGTAATAGCGGTTGCTTTAGTCAGGCCTTCAAAAAGATTGTCTGAAGTTACGGTTGAGTCAGTTTTGAAAAAACTTAAAGAGAAAAGTTTTGCCAGCAAAGTAAACCGTGAAGAGATTATCAAAAGCGCTCAAGAGCTTGAGGTAGAACTTCCCGAGTACATAAAAAATGTTTTAATCAGTTTGCAGTCAATAAGTAATGAGCTAGGTTTATGATTGATTATAAAGATTTTCTAAAAAATTCTGATAAATATTTTAAAGCTTACAAAGACCGAGGCGGAGATATTTTGGTTAAAACAGCGAAAGCCGCCCACCAAAAAATTTCTAAGTTGGCAAAATCAAGCCAGCAACATGATCTGGAAACTTTGCAGGCGGAAATAAATAAAGCTAATAAATTGATACCTAGTCTTGACGCCAAAGAAAAAGCCAAAAAAATCTCGGAATTAAAAAAACTTTCTGATAAAATTTCAAAATTGAAAGCTAGCGCCCGCGGCCAGGAAGCTGAAATATTTAGTCAGGTTAAAAATTTGCCAAATTTGTTTTTAGCCGATGTGCCGGTTGGCAGCAACGCGGGCACCAATAAAATTTTAAAAGAAGTAGGGAAAAGGCCTGATTTGGAAAAACCCAAAGATTATTTGAGCCTGGGGATTGATTTGGGCATAATTGATGTGCAACGGGCGTCGAAAGTTTCTGGTTCAAGATTTGGGTATCTAAAAGCCGGAGCCGTGCTTTTGGAATATGCTTTGGTTCAGTACACTTTTAGCAGGCTTTTGACTGATGATTTTGTTCCTGTTGCGCCACCCGTAATTATTAATAAAGAATTCATGGAAGCCATGGGTTATTTGGCCCAAGGCAGCGAAGAAGAGGTTTATTATCTTCAAAAAGACAATCAATACCTGGTTGGAACTGCTGAACAGGCCGTGGGCCCCTATTTTGCCAATGAAATTCTTTCAGAGAGTGATTTGCCCAAAAAATTCATTGCTTTTTCTTCTTGTTTTCGCCGCGAAGCCGGAAGCTATGGCAAAGACACTAAAGGTATTTTTCGCGTGCATCAGTTCGATAAGTTAGAGATGTTTGTCTTTTGCAGGCCAGAAGAGTCTGAAGCCCAGCATCAGAAACTTTTGAATTTGCAAGAAGCGCTGGTTAGCAGTTTGGGAATTCCTTACCGGGTGGTCCAATTGTGTACTGGTGATTTAGGCGTACCTTCAGCCAAGACCTATGATATTGAATGCTGGTTACCCGGCCAAAACCAAGGCAAGGGCGAATATCGCGAAACCCATTCAACTTCCAACACCACGGATTACCAGTCCAGGGCTTTGAACACCAGATTTAAGGCTGGGAATGGAAAAAACGAATTCGTTCATTTGCTCAATGGAACGGCTTTTGCTATAGGTAGGATTTTAATAGCAATTATTGAGAATTATCAGCAGACAGACGGCAGCGTGCTGGTCCCCAAAGTTTTGCAACCATACATGCATGGCATTGAAGTAATTGCAAAAAAGTAAAAATAAAGCTGAAGATGAAAAAACGGTTGTTGGAAAAAAAGTACTATAACCTGAATTATTCCAGTTCAGCCCGCGTCCCTTGGATCATAGCACACCCAAAAATTGTTTTGGTAACACTGGTTCTTATTGTGGTCGGCATGGTCTACTTAATTTACGGCCTGCCCGTCTGGCAATTAAAAAGCCTGAAAGTTTCCGGAAGTTATAATTTTTCAGCAGAAGAATTAAAGCAGATTACCCTACGGCAAATGAACGCCAGGTGGCTTTTATTTTTCAAACAGAATAAATTATGGACTTTTGACATT
>Ga0066637_10002452_pt1 | contig 12380 bp, 16 predicted proteins | sample CryGeyCG2014_020_FD_62737 | JGI IMG/M metagenome (GOLD analysis project Ga0066637, IMG submission 62737) | Groundwater microbial communities from aquifer - Crystal Geyser CG08_land_8/20/14_0.20 | ecosystem: Environmental > Aquatic > Deep subsurface > Groundwater | place: USA: Utah: Grand County...
CACTTTATATCTTTTTTTATATAATGGGTGCATTTTAATTCTATCAACCCTAACAACAATGGTTTTGTCCATTTTATCGCTTACTACCACTCCTTTAAATTGTCTTTTGATTGCCATAAATGTAATGCTAATCTACGAATGCATACGAATAAAGACTATTTGCATAAATTCGTATGGCCTATTCGTTAAGGCTATTCACTTAAAATGGTTAAAATTTGAGCAATAAGTTTTTTAGTTTTTCTTATTTCTCGAACTCTTTTTGACTGTTTTAGTTGAATATCAAAACGCAGGCCGCGAAGCTTTTCTCGGAGCTCCTCCAACAACCTTTTTAATTCGTTTTTTGTTTTCGGACGTAGCTCAGCAGGTTTCATCTTTTCACAAATTTAGTTTTTACTGGCAATTTATGTGAGGCTAATCGCAGAGCTTCTCTGGCTATATTTTCACCAACGCCAGCAATTTCAAAAATGATAGTTCCAGCCTTAACAGGGCTGACATAATGATCAACCGCTCCTTTTCCTCCCCCCATAGGAATTTCTGACCCTTTAAATGTTACCGACTTATCAGCAAACACCCTGATCCAGAGTTTGCCGCCCTTTTTTAAACAATGAGTAATGGCCCGTCGGCCTGCTTCAATCTGGCGAGATGAGATCCAATGGGTTCCTAAAGATTTTAAACCAAAATCTCCAAAACTAAGTCCGGTGCGTCTGGCAGCATAACCCTTGGTCCGGCGCCTGCCCTTCTGCATTTTCCTATATTTTACCTTTTTAGGCATCTGCATAGGACCTTACGAAATTACGAATTTATACTAATTTTACTAATAAATTTATTTGTACTATTTGTACTGATTAGTACTTTAGTAAGGTGCTAGAACCGTTCTCCTTTATAAACCCAGACTTTAATTCCAACACTTCCATAAGTTGTATGGGCTTTTCCTGTAATATAATCAATATCAGCTCGTAAAGTATGAAGTGGCAATTTCCCCGAACTTAATTTTTCACTCCTGGCGATTTTTATTCCATCCAGACGACCTTTAACTAAAATCTTAATTCCCTTAACACCGGCAGATTCTGCCTGTTTAATCACTTTTTTTAACACTCTTCGATAGGGAACTCTCTTCTCTAAATCTTCAATTGCTCTTTCTAAAATAATTCGAGCAGAAAGCATGGGCGAGGTCTCTTCAACAATATTTATCTTTAATTCTGTCTCTTTAGTAAGAAATTTATCCTGCATTTTTTTTCTCAGCTCCTCAATATCAATTCCACCCCTGCCAATAATGAGTCCTGGCTTGGCCGTGTGAATAACAACCTGTAATAGATGGGGATTCCGTTCTATATCTATTTTTGAAATATCGCACTTCTTGAGGGTCTTCTCTAAAAAATTTCTAATCCTGAAATCCTCTTTAAGGAATTGCCTAAATTTATGGCCTTTAGCAAACCATTTAGATTGCCACTCATTAATAAGTGGTGTGCGAAAAATTTTTGGATTTACCTTATGTCCCATAAGCGCTACGCTTCTACTACGAAATACGAAATATTACGAAAGTACGAAAAAATGGTTCGTAGTTTCGTAAGTCTTTCGTAATTTCGTAGTGGTTATATGCTTTTTCTTCTAAAAATCCTCTTAATAACGCCTCCTTCTTTTTTAAGCCTTGTTTTGTCAAGATGCTGTTTTGTCCGGCGTCCGGCCTTACGACGAACATCAAAAATCTCTTTACCTTTTTCTTTTACTAAACTGCGTTTTTCCTGGCGAGGTAATGCTTTTTCCCTAACCTCCTCTCTGGCAACAGCCTCTTTTTTAAACGGCGGCTCAAGAGCTGGTTCTTTCTCTTTCTTTGGCTTTGAAATCTTTATCTCTGGAACTTTCTCTTCTAAGAGAATCCCGAGATGTGAGCTTTTTTTTCTTATAGCACCGGCTCTGCCAAAAGCACGCGGAGTCCATCTTTTAAGTACTGGTCCCTGGTTAACGAAAATTTCTTTAATAAAAAGATTTTCTTTTTTTAAATGAAAATTATGCTCAGCGTTAGATATAGTAGAGTTAAGCGCTTTTAATATCACAGGCGCTGCCTTTTTTGGAATGAATCTTAAATAATCAAAAGCAGCTTCTACATCCATGCCCGAGATAAGACGAGCTACTAATCTCATCTTTTTAGGAGATATTTTTAAATGTTTTGTGATTGTCTTTACCTGCATAAAGCGCTTCGCTAAAATAAAAGATAAAAGATAAAATATAAAATACAGATATTAAAGATATTTATTGATATTTATAGATACTGATGGATATTAATTGTTTACAAAAAATATCTATAAATATCGCGAGTGAAACGAGCAAATTTCTATAAATATCCAAAATTGTTTTTATGTTTTTATGTTTTTGTTTTTTATTTTTTATTTTTTATTTCTCTTCTCCTCCTTTCTCTAATTCTCTCTGCATTTTACCTCCATGTCTAATAAACTTTCTTGTTGGTGCAAACTCGCCCAGTTTGTGCCCGACCATATTCTCAGTAATATGTACCGGGACATGGACCCTGCCATTATGAACACCAATAGTAAAACCAACCATTTCTGGAGTAATTGTCGAAGCTCTGGACCAGGTATTGATAACTTGCTTATCACCCGGAGCCAGTTTGGTTATTTTTTTTAACAATTTTGGATGGGTCCATGGACCCTTCTTTAAACTACGAGCCATGATACTTTTAGATATTTATAGAAATTTGCTCGCTTTGCTCTGCAAAGCTCGCGATATTTGTAGATATTTATTGTAAGCAACGAATATCAATAAATATCTATGAATCTCTATTAATATCTTCTTTTTTTAATTTCTATTTCTTCCTTTTCTTTTTAACTCTCCTCTTAATAATATATTTACTCGTCCACTTTTTTTTCTTACGAGTTTTCACCCCTAAAGCAGGCTTTCCCCAGGGTGTCTTAGGATGTTTCAGTCCAATAGGATGCTTTCCTTCGCCGCCTCCATGAGGATGGTCGCGAGGATTCATAGCCTTTCCTCGAACTAACGGCCTTATGCCTCTGTGGCGCATTCTGCCAGCCTTGCCCCAGCGAATATGCCGCCAACCAGGATTACTAACCTGACCCAGGCTGGCTCGACAGGTATCCGGGACTAATCTTATTTCTCCTGAAGGCATTTTTAATTGAGCGCGACCTTTCTCACATGTCATAAGTACTGCGCCAGACCCTGCTGAACGAACCAACACTCCTCCATGACCCGGTTGGAGCTCAATATTATGAACCATAAAACCAGCAGGAATATATTTCAAAGGCATCCTGTTCCCCTTATTTGGTTCAATCTTCCCCAGGGAACTAATAATCTGAGCTCCCACCTTAAGATTATCCGGAGCAATAATATAACTTCTCTGGCCATCAACATAACAAACTAAAGCAAGCCAGGCACTGCGGTTTGGGTCATATTCAAGCGCTTCTACCCGAGATGGAATGTCAAATTTGGTCTGTCTGAAATCAAGTTTTCGATAGAATCGTTTTTCTCCTCCGCCTTTGTGTCTAACTGTAATTTGTCCCTTGCTTCGACCGGCCATATTTTTCCTGGCAACTATTAACCTTTTCTCCGGCTCTTTTTTAGCAAGCCCCGATGTATCAACTATGCTCATTTTTCTCCTGGCAGGAGTTGTTGGTTTGTAAATTTTCATAGTCGCTTCGCTTCTACTACGAAATACGAAATCGTACGAAAGTACTAAAAAATTTTTCGTAGTTTCGTAAATTTTTCGTAGTTCGTAGTGGTTATTTTTTTACAAATTCTATTTTCTGGCCCTTCTTTAAAAAAACTAATGCCTTTTTCCAATTTTTGGTTCTTCCTACGCTTCGACCATATCTGGTTACCTTACCCTGAACTCGAATAATATTAACTCTAATCGGCCTTACATTATAGAGTTCTTCTACGGCACGGGCTACCAAAATTTTATTAGCCGCCGGGGCAACTTCAAAAGTATAAGCACCCTGGGCCTGGGTCTCAGTAGCTTTTTCTGTAACAATTGGCCTCACGAGTACCTGATAAGCAGTTTTATATTTTTTCTGAGGCAAGGGTACGGTTTCCGGGGTTTTCTTTCCTTCAAGAGCTTCTGCCGAAGAAGGTGGTATTGCCTCCGGGATCTTTTTTTCTTCAATTGGCCGGGGCTTCTTTTTTGGTTTTTCTGCCTTCTCGGCTTTCTTAATTTCTTTAGCCTTTTTTACAACTTTCAGCTTTTCGGGTTCTTTTTTCGGCCTTTTTTTAAAAAATAACATAATCTTTGTTGCTTCGCTTCTACTACGAAATACGAAATCGTACGAAAGTACTAAAAAATTTTTCGTAGTTTCGTAAATTTTTCGTAGTTCGTAGTGGTTATTTTTTTACAAAAAACTACACGTTTCTCAAGTTTTTTAATCCCTTCCATGGTCATTAATAAATATTCATTCTCTAAAAGGTCAATCACGTTTAAATTACTGACCAGAACTGGTTTTATGTTTGAGATATTTCTACTGGACTTTATCAGTTTATCATCTTTTTTGGCCAGAGCAAAAATAATTTTTCCGCCTTTGGCAGAGGCTCTGGGAAGAATTTTTTTAATAATTTCAGTGAAATATTTTGTTTTAATTTCAGGAATTTCTAATTTATTTAAAAGATACAATTTTCCATTCTTCACTTTGTCAGAAAGACACATTAAAAAGGCAAGCCTGCGAACTTTCTTATTAATTTTTTGTTTAAAATTTCTCTGGCTTCTTGGTCCAAAAGTAATCCCACCGCCCCGCCAGATCGGGCTGCGGATTGAACCAACTCTGGCCCTGCCGGTTCCTTTCTGCCGCCAGGGCTTTCTGCCTCCGCCTCGAACTTCACCCCGAGTTTTTGTATGAGCCCAGGGACGACGTTGATGAGTCAGTTGAGCCATTGCGACCTGATGAATCACTTCTTTTTTGGGTTTAATACCAAAAACAGCCGGAGATAATTCCATTTTTTTAATTTCTTTTCCTTCTTGATTATGAACAGTAATTTTCATTTGAACATTGTAACATTAGAACATTTTAACATTAGAAAATTTTACAAAGCAAATTTTTTCCTTATTTGCCCGAAGGACAAAGCATGTTCTCATGTTCTCATGTTCTCATGTTATAATGAAGTAATTTCCAAAAAACTATTCCTGGCGCCGGGAACCGCGCCTTTAACAAGAAGCAAATTTTTTTCTGGCTTAACTTCTAAAACTTCCAGGTTTTTAACAGTTATTCTGGCTCCTCCCATCCGGCCAGCCATTTTTTTTCCCTTAAATACCCGAGCAGGATCAGTGGCCCCAATAGAACCTGGCATTCTTAATTGGTCCTTGTCTCCATGGCTTCCTGGACCACCGTGAAAGCCCCATCGCCGAACCACACCCTGAAAACCCTTTCCTTTAGAATAGCCTCTGACTTCTACTTTATCTCCTTTTTGAAAAACATCTACTTTAATCTCATCACCCAATTTTAGCTCAGATTTATCTTCTATTCTAAATTCTCTGAGCCACCTGATATTAGCTCTTTTTATTTTTTTTAAATGTCCTCTGACAGGTTTGGTATTTCTTTTTTTCCGGCCAAATCCAATCTGAACAGCGCAGTGGCCGTCTTCTTCTTTGGTTTTAACTTGAGTGACAACGCAAGGACCTGCTTCTATAAGAGTGGCTGGTACCACTTTTTCATCGGCAAATACTTGCGTCATCTCTATTTTTTTACCTAAAATAAATGGCATGCCAAAATTAGAAAAACCGGTAGAACCAGACTGTGTTATTTATTTAGCGGATTCTAACCGGCTGAAATAATCTTAATTTATCTGGTTTTTATTTTATTACTTGAATTTAAACCTGCTAATAGTCACAAAATCTTCACTAACACTTCACCCAAAAGTGGTTATTAATGGTGATTAAGTGACAAAAATCTTAAAACCGAGCACCGAGCACATAAATTTATACGGAAACCAGAAAAAAATAATTTTGTTATCACCGTTTAAAAAGAAATTCAGGAACAGGAGATTGGTTAAATTTATGTGCTTCGGTAAAGGTTTTGTAACGAAATTTTCTGCGGTCTACGACCTTGAAAATTTCGACAAAGCCCTTTACATTTTTATTTCAATATCTACTCCGGTTGGTAAATTAAGGCTGGTGAGGATTTCCGTGGTCTTAGGAGAAAAATCAACAATATCAATCAGTCGCTTATGGATTCTGGTCTCAAACTGTTCTCTGGAATCTTTATGGACGAAAGAAGACCTCAGTACTGTATAGCGCTTTTTTTCAGTAGGAAGAAAAACAGGACCAATAACTTTAGCGCCAGACCGTTCAACAGCCTCAATAATAGTTTTTAAGGCCTCGTCAATAATGCGGTGATCGTAAGATTTCACTTTAATACGAATTCGGGGCTTGTATTCAGCCTCTTTCTCTTTCTTTCCGTCCGCCGGTTGACGGAGCGAATTCTTTTGCTTCTTTTCTTGGGCCATTACTTAAAGAACCACCAAATTTGTTAAAATTTATGAGCCCGAAGGGCGATAGAAATTTTACTACAAATTTGAGTACCGAAGCACATAAATTGCAAGACAAAATGAGAATTTTATATTATAACAAAATAAGTTGGTTTAATCCTTGCGAAAGAGTGCTTAAGCATTCTTTCGCTAAGAGATATTTGGCAATCTATGTGCTCGGTAAAGGTTTTGTAATCAAATTTTGTTCGTCCTACGAACTCCAAAGTTTGAACAAAGCCCTTTACTTGATAATCTTGGTTACCACTCCCGCGCCAACTGTCTTTCCTCCTTCCCGGATAGCAAATCTCTGCTCTTCTTCCAGGGCTACTGGTTTAAGTAACTTAATCTTTAAATCAAGGTTATCGCCCGGCATAGCCATTTCTGTGCCTTCGGGTAAGGTTGCCTCGCCAGTAACATCAGTAGTCCGAATATAAAACTGTGGCTTATAACCTGTAAAGAAAGGAGTATGTCTGCCTCCCTCTTCTTTAGAGAGTATATATATCTTCCCCTCAAATTCAGTATGAGGAGTAACTGTAGTTGGTTTAGCAATAACTTGACCTCTTTCCACATCAGTTTTTTTAATTCCTCTCAGAAGTACACCGGCATTATCACCTGCTCTCCCTTCATCTAAGGATTTGCGGAACATTTCAATCCCTGTGACCACTGTTTTTTGAGTTGGCCTCAGCCCTATAATTTCTACCTCGTCATTTAATTTTACAATTCCTCTTTCAATTCTTCCGGTAACCACGGTTCCTCTTCCTTCAATAGAGAAAATATCCTCTATTGGCATGAGGAATGGCTTGTCAACATCTCTTTTTGGTTCTGAAATATAAGTATCAAGAGCATCGACCACTTTCATGATTGGTCCGCAATGGGGACAATCAGCCTTACCGCATCCACATTCAAGAGATTTTAGGGCCGAACCTTCAATAATAGGAATTTTTTCTCCCGGGAATTCATATTTTTTAAGAAGATCTTTTACTTCTTCTTTAACTAAATCAATGAGTTCCTTGTCCTCAACCATGTCGACCTTGTTGAGAAATACTATCATAGCCGGTACTCCGACCTGACGGGCTAAAAGTATATGCTCTCTTGTTTGAGGCATTGGTCCATCAGCAGCTGAAACCACTAAAATTGCTCCGTCCATCTGAGCAGCCCCAGTAATCATATTTTTAATATAATCAGCATGTCCGGGACAATCAATGTGAGCATAGTGACGCTTATCTGTCTCATACTCCACATGAGCCAGAGCTATGGTAATGCCTCGCTCTTTTTCTTCCGGAGCATTATCAATCTGCTCCACGGTTTTCTCATCAGCTTTTTTCCCCTGAGAATGCAAACATTTGAGTATGGCTGCAGTCAGAGTTGTTTTGCCATGGTCAACATGGCCTATGGTTCCAATGTTAAGGTGGGGTTTGGTTCTAACAAATTTTTCTTTTTCTGCCATAATTGTCGAAATTTTAGAGCGTAGCGAATAAAATTTCGCTACAATTATGAGCACCCCGCTCTAATTTTGCTATGCCGAGTAATTAAAATCCCCATTTAGAAAGGCTATTTTAATCCTCGCGGCATAGTGGTCGAATAGACCCGAGTGAGTCCCGACTTGTCGGGACGAGCGAGTATGCCGCCCCGAGAAACCTCGCAAAATTAGGGCGTGGGTCGCCATAACTTTCTAAATTAGTTACAAATTAATTAATTATTATTATAGTACTTTAATTTTATTTGTCAAACCTTACTTTTCCACACCCATTATTTCCTCTGCTATATTTTTAGGCACTTTTTCATAATGAGAAAATTCCAGGTTATGAGAACCGCGGCCTTCGGTTAAGGACCTGATACTAGTAGCATAACCAAACATTTCAGCCAGAGGCACAAAGGCATTGATTATTTTAACCTGTCCACGGTCCTTTGTCTCGCGAATATGAGCCCGTTTACTATTAAGATCGCCCATGACTTCGCCCATAAATTTTTCAGGAGTTACCACTTCAAGCTTCATAATTGGCTCAAGAAGTACCGGATTTGCCCGCTTTACTCCGTCCCGGACAGACCTGACAGCAGCCAGCTTAAAAGCAGCCTCTGAGGAATCAACCTCATGAAAACTTCCGTCATAGCAAGCCACTCTTATATCAATCAAAGGATAACCAGCTAGCACTCCATTTGATATGGCTTCTATAACTCCTTTTTTAATAGCTGGGATATACTCTTTTGGAATTATTCCTCCCTTAATTTCATTAACAAACTCAAATCCCTTACCTCTGGCCATGGGTTCGAGTCTTAACCAGCAATGGCCGTACTGACCGCGGCCTCCTGACTGATGAATATACTTTCCCTCACTTTCCACCATGCTCTCTATGGTCTCTTTATAAGCAACTTGAGGCCTGCCCACATTTACTTCTACTTTAAATTCTCGACGCAACCGGTCAACAATAATTTCTAGGTGAAACTCTCCCATACCGGAAATAATAGTCTGGCCGGTTTCCTTATCAGTGGCCACCTTGAAAGTGGGATCCTCTTCAGTTAATTTAGCCAGAGCCAGACCCATTTTTTCCTGGTCCTGCTTGGTTTTTGGTTCAATAGCCACTGAAATAACCGGCTCTGGAAAAGTAATAGATTCTAAAATAATAGGATGAGACGGATCACAGAGAGTATTACCAGTGGTAGTACCTTTAATACCTATTATAGCAGCAATGTCCCCTGTATAAACTACCTCAATTTCCTCTCGATGATTAGCATACATTCTTACAATTCTTCCTATTCTTATTTTCTCGCCGGTGGCAGAATTTAAAACATAAGAACCTGCATGAAGGCTTCCGGAATAGGTTCTAAAATAACAGAGCCTGCCCATATAAGGATCGGTAGCGATTTTAAAAGCAAGTCCGGCAAATGGTTCTTTATCATCAGGTCTGCGAATCTCCTTTAATTCTCTCTTTGGAAGAAGGCCCTCTACCGGTGGAACATCAAGGGGCGATGGCAAATATTCACAAATCGCGTCAAGTAATAACTGAACTCCTTTATTTTTAAGGGCTGAGCCGCAGAGCACCGGGACAATTTTAGCTTCAATTACTGCCATGCGCAATACTCTTTTTAAATCTTTGATAGGAAGTTCTTTTCCCTCTAAATAATCTGCCATTAATTTATCATCATGTTCAATAATGGCTTCAATGAGTTTTGCTCGATACTGGTTCACCTGGTCTTTCAATTCCAGAGGTATTTCTTCTTCTCTTATTTCTTTCCCCATTTCATCTAGATAAATTCTTGCTCTTCTGGTAAATAAATCAACCACGCCTTTAAAATTAGCTTCTTTACCTATTGGTAATTGAAGGGGGTAAGCATTTTTAGTTAATCTCTCATGAATTGATGCTATATCAGCATAGAAATCAGCTCCCACTCTGTCCAGCTTATTTATAAAGGCAACGAGAGGTATTTTAAATTTTTCAGCCTGATGCCAAACTGTTTCAGACTGGGGCTCCACTCCAGCTACTCCATCAAAAACAACTACTCCGCCGTCAAGAACTCTTAAAGACCTCTGAACTTCGGCAGTGAAATCAATATGACCGGGAGTATCAATGATGTTAATCCGGGTAATTTCTTTGTCGGGCAAACTCCAGAACACAGTGGTAGCAGCTGAAGTAATGGTCACTCCTCTTTCTTTTTCCTGAACCATCCAGTCCATTTCTGCCTCCCCATCATGAACCTCACCAATTTTGTGTTTTTTTCCTGTGTAATATAAAATACGCTCGGTAACCGTGGTTTTACCGGCGTCAATGTGGGCAATAATGCCGATATTACGGGTTTGTTCCAGAGAATACTCACGAGGCATAAAAAATAAAACTTACTAACTTAGTAAGCTTAGTAAGCTTAGTAAGCTTCCTTTAGCCATACTTTGCAAAATGGGCAAAGGCTTTATTCGCCTGAGCCATTCGATAAACGTCTTGTTTCTTTTTAATAGCAGCGCCCTGTCCCCTGAGGACATCTAAAAATTCTGCGGCTAATTTTTCACTCATTGAGCGGCCCTTTCTTTCTTTGGCAGCATTAATAATCCAGCGACTGGCCAGGGTAAAACGCCTGGGACCGCTTACTGGAAAAGGAATTTGATAATTGGCTCCGCCAATTCGGCGAGACCTGACCTCAACCTGAGGAGAAACATTTTCTATAACTTTTTCAAATATTGCCAGTGGATTCTGACCTTTCTTCTTAAGAATTTCAAAAGTATCATAAACAATTCTCTGGGCCAAACTCTTCTTTCCTTTTCTCATTATGTAATTAATAAATTTAGCCACTTTCTCCTGGTGGTATTTTGAATCAGAGACAGTTTTTCTTTTTAGAGCTGGTTTTCCTCGCATATAAAAACGTAACGCGTAATGAGTAACCAGTAACGAGTAATAAATTAAAATTTTAATTACGGGTTACACGTTACGGGTTACGGGTTACTTTTCAACTTTTTTTGTCCCATAAAGGCTTCGACCGGTTTTTCTTCCTTCCACTCCACCGGTATCATAAACTCCTCTAACCACGTGATAGCGAACCCCTGGCAAATCTTTGACCCTGCCTCCTCGGAGCAATACTATTGAGTGCTCCTGCAAATTATGGCCAATGCCGGGGATATAAGCAGTAACTTCCATGCCATTAGAAAGTCTGACTCTGGCAATTTTGCGCAGAGCTGAATTAGGTTTTTTCGGGGTAATAGTAGTAACCTTTAAACATACCCCTCTTAAAAAGGGATGACCCTTGGGAAGTCTAATTCTTTTTCTTTTTAGAATATTAAAATTAGTCGCAAGTGCTGCGGTTTTAGATTTCTTCTTTATTTTTTTTCGTCCTTTACGGACCAGCTGAGAAAAGGTAGGCATCTTTGTTTAGAATAAAGTATTTAGAATAGAGTATTTAGTATACTTGATTCTTAAATCCAAATACTAAATACTATTTTAAACATTTTAAACCTTTTTAAAAAAAAGTCAAGGGGAAGGTGCCAAAAACTTGTTGACAGAGATTTATAACAAATCTAAAAAGTCCGGTAAAAATTGGCAGGCCTAAAAAATTGCTTAGAAAAATAAGCCCGATGAGAATAAGCGGGCCCTGTCTGGTAAGGGCTATTTTAAAATCATTAAATCTGGCCGGGAGTATGGAAAATAAAACTTTGCTTCCATCAAGAGGAGGAATGGGAATGAGATTAAATACCATGAGTACCGCGTTATAAATAATCAGCCACATTAAAAATAAGGGCAGTAAATTGTTCAAGCCCAAAATCGGAGTGACAAATTTATAAATAAGTCCAAAAAAAATAAGACTTAATAAATTCGCCACCGGGCCGGCCACGGCAACTAAAGCTGTGTCACGCCGCATGTTTTTAAAATTCAAAGGGTCAAAAGGAACTGGCTTTCCCCAACCAAATCCGACCAGAAGCAGCATCATAAATCCTATAAAATCTATGTGAGACAAAGGGTTCAGGGTTAAGCGACCATAATGGCGAGCCGTGTCATCTCCCAAAAGGGTAGCCATCTGGGCATGGAAATATTCATGAACGCTTAAGGTATAAAGAATGGCCAGAATAATAATAAAAAATAGATATGGTTCGCGAAAAAGAAGACTTAAAAGCATATGCAAAATAAAAAATTAAATATAAAAAATAAAAAACACAAATAAAAAACTTAAAAACTTTTTTATAGGGAAGACGATTTTTCTAAATTCTTCTTAATCTTCATAATTTTGCGTTTTTACGTTTGTGTTTTTAGTATTTTATTTTTTATTTTTGGTTTTAGCGTTAGTCTTGCCAGAACTAAAAATCTTTGTTATATTAAGACTGTTGATTAATTCAACAGTCTCACCCTGAACCCCCCACCCAACCTTTGGCCAATGGAGACAAGATTAGTTCGGAGAATTCTCGCAGATCCAAACCATAGGTT
>Ga0066637_10002454_pt1 | contig 12375 bp, 12 predicted proteins | sample CryGeyCG2014_020_FD_62737 | JGI IMG/M metagenome (GOLD analysis project Ga0066637, IMG submission 62737) | Groundwater microbial communities from aquifer - Crystal Geyser CG08_land_8/20/14_0.20 | ecosystem: Environmental > Aquatic > Deep subsurface > Groundwater | place: USA: Utah: Grand County...
TTGGGCTACACCTTTGTGGCATTACGCTAAAGTACGTGTAGTACGTGTCGCTTCATGCCACTTCGGTGTAGCCCAAAATCGGCCAGCCAAATGCTTCAGTTATTTCGTTACGCTTCCTTACGCCGCTGATGATGCCCCTTATGCTGTCCTACCTGCTGCCTATCTTCATAGACCTCAGCACGGCTAATTTCGGCATAAAGCTGCTGCTCTACTCCATACCGTTCACGCACGCTTTCATGGCCCCGCAGAACATGATCATGGGCAATACCGCCCAGGTACTTTACGGCATAGCCTACCAGGCGGCGGTGTTCACGGTTTTCGTCACGCTGGCAGCCAGGCTTTTTTCCGGCGACGCGCTGCTTACGCTGCGCTTCAGGTTCCCGGGAGGAAGAACATGACACGAAAACGGCGATTACAGTAATTCTTGTTTAATTTATATAATCACATAAAGGGTGTCCCCGGGAACTGCGAACCACGAAGTTGACACACCCTGCCAGGAGAACATATGACATATGTCTGGAAAGCCATAAAGCAAGTCCCTTTTTTCAAAGGTCTGAAAGACGCCGAAATAGTGCAGGTGATAAAGATTGCCGATTCGCGGTGCTACCGGAAGGGGGAAATAATCTTCCGTAAAAAGGACTTCGGCAACAGTTTCTTCATCGTGAAAGAAGGGAAAGTGAAGATTTTCACCTCCATAGGCGGCGACAAGAAGAAGACCTTCGCTTTTCTCAAACGCGGGGATTTTTTCGGCGAGATGTCGCTCCTGGGCGGCAGGGTGCGCTCGGCGTCCGCGCAGGCGGCCGACGAAGCGGAGCTTTACGTCATTTCCAAGCGCAACTTCCAGCGCCTGGTAATGACGAACCCTGAATTTACGCTGAAACTGCTTCAGACGCTGGCCAAACGCCTGACAAGGGCCGACAGGGAGATAGCCTCCATGCTGTTCCACAACATTCTCGGACGGCTGGCGGAGGCCATACTGGAACTGGCAAAGGACAAGCGCACTTCACCGGTCAAAGTAGCCATCGACCAAAGCGAGCTCGCCCAGTACCTGGGGACCACGCGCGTGCCGGTCTGCCGGGCTATAAACGTGCTCAAACGCGACGGCGTGATAGACTACCGGAGAGGAGAATTGATCATCCTTAACTCAGGACGCCTTAAATCCATGGCGGGCAGCGAGGCCGTGCTGTGATAAGTTCACTGCGGGGATTCCGCGACATCCTGCCGCCGGAGTCCGACCGTTTTGCGCGCATTGAAGCGGCGGCCCGCGAAGTATTCGGTCTTTACGGCTACCGGGAGCTGCGCATTCCCACGCTTGAGCTGAAGGAACTTTTCGTAAAATCCACCGGCGACACCACCGACATCGTTGAAAAAGAGATGTATGCCTTTACCGACGGCGGCGGACGCGAGATAGCCAACCGCCCGGAAGGCACTCCCGGAGTGGTGCGCGCCTACATAGAGCACAATCTCGGCCAGACCGGCCGCAACGCCAAGTTCTTCTATATCGGCAGCATGTTCCGCGCCGAGCGCCCGCAGGCCGGCCGCTTCCGCGAATTCGAACAGATCGGCACCGAACATATCGGCAACCCGACGCCTGCGGCCGACGCGGAGAATATTTCCATGCTGGTGCGCCTGCTTGAAAAAACGGGAGCGGAAGGCTGCTCGGTGGAGCTGAACTCCCTTGGCTGCAGCGAATGCCGCAAGGCCTACCGCGGCGTACTGCTGGCCTTCCTGCGCGAGCGGACGGAAAAGCTCTGCGACCCCTGCCGCGGCCGCCTGGAGCGCAACCCGCTCCGGGCCCTCGACTGCAAAACGGACGCCCCCTGGCTGAAGACGGAAGCGCCGAAACTTCCCCTCTGCCCGGCCTGCCTGGAACATTTCGACGGCGTCCAGCGCCTGCTGGGAGCCGCCGGTATAACTTACAACGTAAACCCGGGCCTTGTGCGCGGCCTGGACTACTACACCCGCACCGTATTTGAAGTGCGCTCCGCCGCGCTGGGCAGCCAGGACGCCGTGGCCGGAGGAGGGCGCTACGACGACCTGGTAAGGTCCATGGGCGGCCCGGCCGCGCCCGCCGTAGGCTGGGCCATGGGCGTAGACCGCCTGGTCATGCTGCTCGGCGACAAGCTGGCTCCGGACAAAGCGCCTAAAGCCTTTGTGATAGCCCTCGCGAAAGAAGCGGGGGACAAGGCTTTTGAACTGCTGACCAGAATGCGCGACGCGCAGATAAGCGCCGATTTCTCCGACTTCACCCTCAGCCTCAAATCGCAGCTGCGCTCCGCCGACAAAAGCGGCGCGTCCTTCGCCCTGCTGATAGGCGAGGATGAACTCAAGGCCGGCACCGTCGCCGTAAAACCCCTGAGAGGCAATGGCGAACAGTTCACCATCCCCGCTGCGGATGCTCCGTCGAAAATAAAGGAACAGCTGAAGGGCCGGGTAGATTAGAGTGGAACAAATTCCCGGAGGGGCGGCCGGGGGGTACCCCGGCGCACCCGTTGCAAAAGGTGAGGCCCGAGCTTTAGAGCGAAGCATAATTATGCTTCGCGTCCGGGCCGCAAGGGCGGAGGCGGTTTTCTGCGTTAGCAAAACCGCTATGCGGTTTATGCGTGGCGTCTCCGCCATAATTTCCCTGGGCGGGGGGAAACCGACGCAAGGGTTTCGAAGCTATGCTAGTGCCGTATCAAAGGGCTATGCCCCCCAGACGGCCCTCTTCCGGGTGCGCAGGGGTACCCCCCGGCCGCCCCGACCAAACATCCAACACTCGGACTTGAGGCAAAAGATAATCTAAATATCCCTATGAAAAACAACAGCCCTTCAAAAGCCACCGCGCTGCGCACTCATACCTGCGGCGAACTCAACGCCTCCCACGCCGGGCAGACCGTCACCCTCTCCGGCTGGCTCGACAGCAAGCGCAACCATGGCGGCGTCCTGTTCATAAATATCCGCGACCTTTACGGAATAACGCAGGTGGTAGCCGGCCCGGAAAGCCCCGTCTTCAAGACCGCCGAAGAAGCCAAAACCGAATACGCACTGCGCGTCACCGGCCTTGTCAGGCCCCGCCCCGGCACCAACGCCAATAAGAACATGCCCACCGGCGAAATAGAGCTGGAGGCCACCGCAATACAGGTGCTCAACGTTTCGCTGCCGCTGCCGTTCGACCTGGGCGAACACGCGGGCGTTTCCGAAGAAACCCGCCTGAAATACCGCTTCCTCGACCTGCGCCGGCCGCCGATGGCCGCCAACCTGGTGCTGCGCAGCCGCCTCGCGCAGGTTATCCGCAATTACCTCTGCGGCCTCGGCTTCAACGAGATAGAGACCCCGCTGCTTACCCGCTCCACGCCGGAAGGCGCGCGCGACTTCGTAGTGCCTTCGCGCAACAACCCGGGCGAATTCTACGCGCTGCCCCAGTCGCCGCAGCAGTTCAAACAGGTGCTGATGATGTCCGGCATGGACCGCTATTTCCAGCTGGCCCGCAACTTCCGCGACGAAGAACTGCGTTCCGACCGCCAGCCCGAACATACGCAGGTCGACCTTGAGATGTCGTTCGTGGACGAACAGGACGTGGCCCGGGTGGTAGAAGGCATGATGCAGGCCGTCCTCGCCCATACGGGCGCGGAGATCCCCGTGCCTTTCCCCGAAATAGAATTCTCCGACGTGATGCTCAGATACGGCTCGGATAAGCCGGACCTGCGCTACGGGCTGGAAATACGGGACTGCTCCGATATTTTCAAGGCCTCCGGTTTCAAGGTGTTTTCCGGCGCCCTGGCCGACGCCGGCGTGGTGCGCGCGATAAAGGGCGAAGGCGGCGCCGCTTTCAGCCGCGGCGATATGGACAAGCTGACGGAGCTCGCAAAAAAGACCGGCGCCAAAGGCCTTGTCTGGCTGCGCTTTAAAGACGGCAAATGGGAATCCCCGACGCTGAAATTCTTCAGCGAGGCCGAGCAGTCGGCCCTGAAGGAGCGGATGCAGGTAAAGGACGGCGACGCCGTATTCATCGCGGCCGACAAGGCCTGCGTAGCGGCGCCGTGCCTGGGCGCGCTGCGCAACGAGCTCATCGCCCGCCTGCAGCCGGCGCCTTCCGGAAAATGGGCCTTCCTCTGGGTACGGCATTTCCCGCTGCTGGAAAAAGATACCGAAACCGGCACCTGGACCTTCACCCATAACCCGTTCACGGCCCCGCTGCCGGAAGAGGCGCATAAACTCGATACCGACCCCGGCAATGTCCGCTCCTGCCAGTACGACCTCGTCCTCAACGGTGTGGAGCTGGGCTCCGGCTCCGTGCGCAACCACACCCGCGCCGTACAGGAAAAGATCTTCGCCCTGATGGGCTACGACCGCGGGCAGGTGCAGCGGCGCTTCGGCATGATAGTAAACGCCATGGACTTCGGCGCCCCGCCGCATGGCGGCATAGGCATAGGCTACGACCGCCTGGTGGGTCTGCTCTGCGGCACGGACTCCATACGCGACGTGATAGCCTTCCCCAAGACCACCAGCGGCGCCTGCCCAATGAGCGACGCTCCTTCTGCGATAGACGAGAAACAGCTGAAAGAACTGCATCTGAAGATAACGCAATAGGCGGCAGCAAGGAATTCTTGTTTCTCCCGCCGGAGACCAAGGCGATCCCACATGACCTTCCCCGATTGGATCTTAACAGAGGTAAGGCGCAGCAAGGCCGGGCTGCGCGCCGCCGCGGCGGCCGGCACCGCGGGGGACCTGGCTGCAAGCCGCCTGCATACGGTCTGCGCCGAAGCCCTCTGCCCCAACCGCGGCAAGTGCTTTTCGGAAGGCGAGGCCACTTTCCTGCTGCTGGGCGATATCTGCACAAGGTCCTGCACCTTCTGCGCCGTTTCAAAGCGCAAGCCGGGGCCGCCGGACCCGGACGAGCCGAAGCGCGCCGCGCTGCTGGCAAAAAAGTGGAACCTCAAACACGCGGTCTTCACCTCGCCCACCCGCGACGACCTGCCCGACGGAGGCGCCGCCCACTTTGCGGACACGGTGCGCCAAATGAAGGAGCTGAACCCCGGCATGAGCACGGAACCGCTCATCCCCGACTTCCGGGGCAGCCGCGAAGCGCTCAGGACCGTGCTGGACGCGGGGCCTGACGTGCTCGGCCACAATATCGAAACGGCCGCCGGCCTTTATGAGAAGGTGCGCGCAGGCGCCGATTATAAGCGCTCGCTGGAACTCCTGGCCGAAGCCAAGCGGCTGCGCCCGTCGACCCTCACCAAGTCCGGCCTCATGCTGGGCCTGGGGGAGACCGGGGAACAGGTGGACCGCACCCTGGACGATCTTCTGGCCCACGGCTGCGACCTGCTGACGATCGGGCAATACCTTGCTCCCTCCAAAACGCATTTCCCGGTGAAGAAATATTATACGCCGGCAGAATTCCTGTCCTGGGAAGAGAAGGCCGGGAGAATGGGATTTAAGGCCGTCCTCGCCGGCCCCCTGGTGCGCAGCTCCTACCGTGCCTTGTGGCTTTATAATAAAGCGGGGGGAACCAATGCCCTCCGCTGAAAAGAAAGGCGGCGCGCTGCGCTGGCTGCAACTGGCCTGGGACGATTATTTCAACGGTTTTAAGACGCTTTTCCCGGTGCTGCTCTTTCTTACGGCCCTGAACGTGCCGCTCTTCTGGCTGGTGCACAGATATAATTCCTATCTCCCGGCGCTTGCTTACCTTCTCCTGGCGGTTACGCCGCTCACTACCGGCGCCAACCTGGTCTATATCCGGCTGGCCCGGGGTGAAAAAACGTCTTTTTATGACCTTTTCAGCGCCTTTCCCGTATACCGGAATGTCGTGGCCGTAAGCGTATGGCTGGGCCTCATCACTATGGCCGGGACCCTGGCTTTCCTCATACCCGGGCTGATACTTTACACCACCTATTGTTTCAGCGAATATGCCGTGGTGGACCGCCGCACCGGCGTACGCGAGTCCTTCAGCCTCAGTTCCAGTATTACGCCGGGCTACCGGGATTCGCTGCTGCTGATAGTGGCTTTCAGTGCGGCGATGGACTTCTTCACGCCTAACCCGGTCGGTATTACCGGCAAGTTCTCTGCCCCGCAGGTAGCTTTCAACCTTAAACCCTGGGTAATAGCGGGCTTCTGCCTGAAAACCCTGGTTTTCCTGCCCTGGCTGCATATGGCCATGGCTCGCGCCTACAATGCCCTTCTGCCCAAAGAGTCCCCGCCGCCCCCCGCAGGACAGCCCTCTTGACCATCGTCATAGGCCTTACGACCCACCCCCGGGGGAACCTTAATGCTCTTAACCCCGCCTTGGCGAAGGCCTATAGTAGTAATAGGAGTATGCGGCTGAGAAGGAGACACAAATGAACAAACTAGCGGTAATAGCGATCACAGCGCTCTGCGTTTCCACCGCGCAGGCGGCTGAACTCAATGGAATTTACGCCTCGGACATCGCGGCGGTCAAAATGGATATTCCCGCGCCGGTCCTTCAGCGGACCGGTACCGACCCCAAGTGCGGCCATGTCACCGGTGAAATAGCCTCCAAGCTGCACCTCCTGGCCCAGGCCGCGAAAAGCCAGCTTTTCACCTACGCGAAGACCGAAGCGGAATTCAAGGAATTCACCGACATGTGGACCCCGATACTGGCCAAGTTCGACATGAAAGTGATAGCCAGGACCTATGATCCGAAGGTAGGCTTCGGCACGCTGCAGTACGTTTCTTCCGACGGCAGCGTAGTGCGCGAATTCCAGGCCGACGGCATGGATTACGACGCCCTCAGCCAGCCGGCCATGGAAAAGCTCAAGCATGAACTGCTGGAGCCGCTCGAAAAAGCCGGCATGACCCCGGTGGCCGTACTCGACATCAGGAACGAGATCTTCAGGCCCACCTTCAGGATCTACTACCTCACCAAGCCCGAAGAGAACGCAGACCACGAAGCGCAGCTCCGCCAGCTCAAGAACGGCGACGACATAGACTTCGAACTCCTGGCCGGAGCCGTGAATATCGTCAAGAAGGACAGAACCTTCTCGCTGGTCTATATCGGCAAGCTGCTCGGCTACAAGTCCAAGCTCGCTACGGACGAACTCAAAGCCGTCATGGGAGCGGCGAAGTACAAGGAATTCCTGACGGAGCAAAGGAAGGAGTTCATAGCCTCCAGGATCTTCAAGCTGGACGAACCCTTCATGGTGGGAGAGCACACCTACAACTACGCGTACAGCGTGTACTTCTTCCAGTAAAGCTTCTTCGCGGACAAAAAAAAGAGGGCCGAATTTCCGCCCTCTTTTTTTGCGCCCCTTCGGGCCCGTCAGAGCCCCAGGTCGGCGGCTACTCCCCGCATGGCCTCAAGACAGAGCCCGGCGAATTCCGGCAGCGGGATGCCTGTCTGCTCGCATTCGCGTATAGCGTCCCTGTCCACGGAGGCCGCGAAGCGCTTATCGCCCATGCGCTTCACCACGGAAGAGACCTTGACGCTTGAAAGCTTTTTATCTGGGTAGACCAGGGCCGTGGCCGTTATCAGGCCGGTTATCGTTTCGCCGGCGGCCAGCGCCTTATGGAAAAGTTCGGAGCGGGTCCTGCCGTGCGCGGCGGCGTTGTGCATCTTGACGGCCTCCACCAGCTCGGCGGGCAGCCCGTTCTCGGCCAGGATGCGGGCCGCCTCGTGAGTATGCCTCATCGGGTCGCCCGCGGTCAGTTCCACGTCTATATCGTGCAGCAGGCCCGTCAGGCCCCACAACTCCGCGTCGCCGCCCAAGCGCGCGGCAAGCGCCCGCATCACCGCCTCGGAAGCAAGGCAGTGCTTCACAAGGTTCTCGTTCTTCACATGCTGCCGCAGCAGTTCCAGCGCTTTATTCCTGTCCATAAACCGTCCTTTGAGAAGTCAAGCTTAAAACTCGGCGTAGCCCGGCACCCGCGGGAAGGCGGTCACGTCGCGTATATTCGCTATCCCGGTCACCAGCATCATCATCCGCTCAAAACCCAGGCCGAAACCGGAGTGAGGCACGGTACCGAAGCGGCGCAGGTCCAGGAACCACCAGTACGGCGCTGCATCCATTCCGAGCTCCGCCATACGCTTCTCCAGCACGTCAAGGCGGCTCTCGCGTTCACTGCCGCCTATCAGCTCGCCTATCCGGGGTACCAGTACGTCCATTCCCCGCACGGTCCGGCCGTCGTCGTTAAGCCTCATATAGAACGAAGCCACTTCCCTGGGTTTATTGTAAAGTATCACCGGCTTCTTGAAATACTGTTCCACCAGGAACCGTTCATGCTCCGAGGCCAGGTCCGCGCCCCATTTCACCTTCAGTTCAAAACGGTCGTTCACCGGCTCCAGCAGCTTCACGGCGTCCGTATAGGCGAGACGCTCATACTTGCTCTCAGTAACGTTTCGCAGATTGTCCATCAACGCCGGCTCCACGAACTTCGCGAACAGTTCCAGGTCCTCCGGGCACTTTTCCATGACGCCTTTGGCAATGCACTTAAGGAAGTCCTCCGCCAGCTCCATATCGTCATCCAGCTCGTAAAAGGCCATTTCCGGCTCTATCTGCCAGAATTCCGCGCAATGGCGGTAGGTATTGGAATTTTCGGCGCGGAACGTGGGCCCGAAGGTATAGATCCGGCCAAGGGCCAGGGCCAGGGCCTCTCCCTCCAACTGCCCGGAAACGGTCAGGAAGGTCTTTTTCCCCAGCAGGTCCTTTGAAAAATCCAGTTCGCCTTCGGGGGTTCTGGGCAGGACCGAAAGCTGCGACAAGTCGAAAGACGTGGCGGTAAATACTTCCCCGGCGCCTTCGCAGTCGGAACCTGTGAGAACGGGCGTATGCACATAGCAGAACCCTTTCTCGTGGAAATAAGTGTGTATCAGGTAAGCCAGCTCGGACCGTATCCGCAGCATCGCCGCGTACTTGTTGGTGCGGGGACGCAAATGCGCCACCGTGCGAAGGAATTCGTCGGAGGCCTTCTTCTTCTGTATGGGATATTTTTCCGGGCAACAACTGCCATGAAGCTTGATCGTCTTGGCCGAAAGCTCTATTTTCTGTCCCGCTGCCGGGGAAAGAACAAGGTCGCCCGCTATTTCCACAGCAGCGCCTGTAACAAGCTCCGGCAGAGCCCCGGCAAAATCCCCGTTTTCCGGGGAAAGAACTGCCTGCAGGCTGGCGCGGCAGGAGCCGTCGTTTATCTCGACGAAAGAACAGGCCTTCGAATCGCGGCGCGTTTTTATCCAGCCGCGCACGACAACGCCCTTGTCGGGCGAGCCTTTCTTGAGAATTTCACGTATGGTAGGAACGACCATGATACCGCCAGTGCGCCGCTGACGGCGGCAGACCGCGGTCCCGCCGCCGTACGACGCTTATTTTTTATTTTTTTAGCTCTTCCGGGATAACGGAAACGGACAAAAGCTCAAGTTCGCAGGTCTTATCCTCCCCGCTGTATTCCTCAAGGATATACCCGGTGCCGGGCGCGTAGTAGCGCACGGATTTGCCCGCGTCACCGCCGGCAAGCATCGTCACTATCTTCATGCACTTGGAGAACTTTCCGGCCTTTATGGACACCTTGTCGGAAAGGGAGACCACCTCGCTGCAATCCGGGGACTCGGCCCACTTCACATCCTCTTTGACCGGCAGGGGGAACTCGCGGCGGCCGCCGGTTATCACGCCGTCCGTGGTGGTCAGCCATTTTGCGTCGCGGGTTATGGTATACGGGGTGGTATGGGAATCGCGCAGTTCGAAGATCATCCTGGCCTGCGCCACTATCTTGCCGTCTTTCTTCTTAACCTCGAGTATGTCTATAAAGATCCTGGCTGTGCCCTCGAACTCGGTGCTGGTGAATTTATACTCGTAGCGTGTCTTTTCTTTAAGCGGGAAATAATCTGTCGGCATTTTTTCTCCACTGGCGTACTCTAAAGATCTGGTGGACGTGACAGGGATCGAACCTGCGACCTCCTCGTTGCGAACGAGGCGCTCTCCCAACTGAGCTACACGCCCTGAATTCTTTTCAGCCGATTACCGGGGAACCTCTTTACTTGCCTTCTTTCGCCGCCAGCTCCACACTTCTCTTGGCCTTCAGGTGCTCTTTAAAACTCGCATTAAAAATATGCTTTCCCTTCCGGTCGGCCACAAAGTACAGCGCGTCAAAATTTGCAGGAGCCAGGGCGGCTTCTATCGAACTGCGTCCCGGGTTGCAGATAGGGCCCGGCGGGAGGCCCCTCACCACGTACGTATTATACGGCGACTTGACCTTCAGGTCCTTGTAGGTGATCCCTTTTTTCCAGTATGTCCGCTCTCTTTCCGAGTAACCGAGCGCATACTGCGTGGTCGGATCGGCCTCCAGCGGCATTTTCCCGCGGTAACGGTTTATATACACCGCCGCTATCAGCGGACGCTCATTTTCATCAACCGCTTCGCGTTCCACTATGGACGCTATAATAAGTGTCTTGGCCTCATCCAACCCCTGCGCGAAACCTTTGGAAAAGAGCGGCCTTACCTGCCTGTCAAATTCTGATTTTAGCAAATTAATAACTTCCTGTGGCGCCATATTTTTGGCCAGGTGGTACGTGGAGGGGAAAAGGTAGCCCTCGAGCTTTTGCGCCCGGGCCAGCTTAAGGAACCCGGCCGCCGGGGTAATGCCGCCGTCCTCCAGTTTTTCGGCCACCTGCTCCATACGCCAGCCCTCCGGGAGCAGCACCTTTACCGAGGTAATGTATACGTTGTGGGTCAGCCGCCACAAAGCCTCCTCGGCCGACATGTATTCGCGCAGCGAATATTCTCCCGGCATTATGCGCTTGCCGGTACCGGTCACTTTTACAAGCAGCTTGAACCAGGTACCGCTCAGGATAATCCCGCGCTCCTTCAGTATCGCCGCCGCCTGACGGGCGGTAGCCCCTTCGGGGATGGCGACCGGCGCCGGTTTTCCGGGCCAAAAAAAATACAAAGCCAGGAGCACTACAGTCCCTGCCGCAAGCTTGAACGGAGTACTAAATTTTCTCATAGAAGCCGTTTAGCGCTGACGATGCTGTACACGGGCCCGCCGGGAGTAAGCGCGCTGCACATAAGTTCCACCGAGCCTACCACCGAAGAGGCCTGTCTTGACCGGGCGTAATCCGAGGCTCTCCGAAAAAAATTCCCGGGAAGCGGGCGCTTTACACGGCCCAGCGTGACATGAGGCTCGAACCTGTCCTCGAACTGTATCCCGCCGCCGGTCAGGGCCGCCGTAAGCCTGCCGCTGATGTCGCGCAAGAAGCTCTCTCCCTCCGCGACCGAAAGCCACAACACCTTCGGGTTCCTGGAGGAGGGAAAAGCCCCCAGGCCCCCGGATACCATCCGAAACGGCCTGCAGCCGTCCAATGCCGCCTCCAGCAGCCTTGAGACGGGCGCGGCATCCGGCAGTTCACCCAGGAAAGCGTATGTAATATGGAAATTCCTCCCTTCCACCCATTTAACGCAGTCCCTGCCTGAATTCGCGCGCGCATAGTCCCGTATGTCCTCCAGGGTCTCTATAAACCGCGGCTCAAAGGAGGAAGCGATAAAAAGCCGCATCTGTCATTCTCCCTGCCGCCCTCCCGAAATTATTCCCGCGCGGCTTTACGGCGGACGCCCTTCCTGGCCGCCGGGCGGGTCTTTTTGCCCTTCTTCTGGCGCGAACCCGGGCCGACCTGCCGGTGCAGCACCTTGCGCTTAAGCGCCGCGTCGCGCAGGTCCTTGCGTGCCGCAGGCGATACCGGCTTCCAGCTCTTCCTCCGGGCGGACAACCTGGAGCGCATCTTGGAGACTCCCGTACGGTACCTGGACATACGGGAGAGCTTAACGGCGCGGAACCGCTTCTGCGCCGGGTTGAAGAAAAGCTCCATGTTCTTCTCCAGGACATACTCCTCGCCCGGTTTGCCGGAATCGTCTAAAGGACTGAGGGTAACGCGCCCTTCGTCAAAAGTGCCGGCGCCTGTATCCTTTCCCAGCAGGGAATATTCCACGGCGAACTCGGACCCGGTAACCGCGCATACGGCTGAAGGAGTGCGCACCTGCGTCGTGTATTTCTTATTAAGGAGGTGTCCTATCTTGCCGGAAAGAGAGCCGGACTTAAGGGTAAAGACGGTCTCGGTCTGGGCTAGGGACGACATCTGGAACTCCGTGTTCCTCCCCACGGAAAGCGCCGCTTTAGCGTCCAGGTACAGTTCGGCTATCCCGTCCGAACCCGTTTTTATCCAATCGGAGGAGTTGAGCGGAATCTCGCCCTCGATCTGGGACCATTTTCCGTCTTCCGAAGGTTTTACGGTCACCGTGCCGGAAACTCTCTTAAGCCGGGCGTCCCAATTTTCCGCCTGGTCCTGGCGGTAATTCCGGGATTTCATGGCTTCTTCCGCCATCGCGCGGTAATCTTTCTGGCTTATCGTCCGGGTTTGGGACTGGGAGTAAGCCGCGGACGCGGCCGCGA
>Ga0066637_10002455_pt1 | contig 12374 bp, 9 predicted proteins | sample CryGeyCG2014_020_FD_62737 | JGI IMG/M metagenome (GOLD analysis project Ga0066637, IMG submission 62737) | Groundwater microbial communities from aquifer - Crystal Geyser CG08_land_8/20/14_0.20 | ecosystem: Environmental > Aquatic > Deep subsurface > Groundwater | place: USA: Utah: Grand County...
GCGGGCAAGATAAGCTTCCTGGACCTTGAGAGCGTGGAGCAGAATTTCGTGGATTCCGACCTGAACCAACTGGACTATGCCCGCTCCGCGCACAGCCGCAAGGAGGCCCTGGAGCAGCTGCTGGGCATAGGCGTGGAGAAATAAGAGGAACATGAATATGAAAAAGATCATCATCGTGCTGGTAATAGCGGCGCTGGCCGGCGGCGGCTGGTACGTTCTCGGCAAAAAGAAGGCCAATGGCGGGCCCAGGTATATCCCCGCGCAGGCCGAGTTCAAGGACCTTTCCGAATACGTGGAGATCACCGGCTACGTGGCGCCGCTTAACCGCGTGGAGATACAGCCCTCCTCGTCCGGGCGCATAGAGGAGATACTGGTGGAGGAAGGCGAGAAGATAGAGGCCGGCGAGGTGCTGGCCCTTATGAGTTCCTCGGACCGGGTGGCCATACTGGACGCCGCCCGCGCCGCCGGCGACGACCAGTACGCGCAGTGGAAGGAGACTTATAAACCGATAAAGCTCATCGCCCCGATAAGCGGCACGCTTATCCTCAAGAACGTGGTGGAGGGCCAGACCGTGGGCGGCTCCACCGTGCTTTTCGCGGTTTCCGACAAGCTGATACTGGAGGCCACGGTGGACGAGTCCGATATCGGCAAGATAAAGCCCGGCCAGCAGGCCGGCATCACCCTGGACGCCTACCCGGACAAGCTGGTTACCGGCAAAGTGTTCCAGATACTGGACGAAGGCGCCACCAGCAATAATGTGATAACCTATAAAGTGAAGATAAGGCCGGATAGAGTACCCTCTTTCTTCAAATCGCAGATGACGGCCAATATAAAAGTGCGCATTTCCGCCGGCAGGAAGGTCATCCTCATACCGTTCCAGGCCGTGGTGATAGGCCCTTCGGGGGCCACCTCGGTGATAACCTCCATCAAAGGCGGCAAGCCCGCCTATACCGATATCGTGACCGGCGCGAACGAGGGGAAATTCGTGGAGGTGACCTCCGGGCTCGAAGACGGCGCTCCCGTCTATTATACCGGGCGCGCCTACAGGCCGCAGCAGGACGACGCTTCCGGCGCCAATCCGCTGATGCCCAGGATGAACAGAAGGGGCGCCTCCACGGGCGGCGCGCGTAGCGGCGGCGTTGCGGCCCCGGCTGCCGCTCCCCGGGGGAACTGACGGACCGCGGCTCAATATGATCGAACTTAAAGGCATCAAAAAGATCTACGAACTCGGCGGGGAGAACCTCGCTGTCCTCAGGGGCGTGGATGTCTCCATAAAGGAGGGCGAGTTCGTGGCCATCATGGGGCCTTCAGGCTCCGGGAAATCCACGCTGATGCATATACTGGGTCTGCTCGATAAACCCAGTTCCGGGTCATATAAGCTCTTCGGCCGGGAGATCTCGGATCTCGACGATGTGGAACTGTCCTACCTGCGCGCCCGGATCATCGGTTTTGTCTTTCAGCAGTTCAACCTCCTCCAGCGGATAACCGCCGCCGACAATGTGGCCCTGCCGCAGATCTACCTGGGCGAGAAGGCCCGCCCGCATGAAGCGGGCAGATACCTGTCCCAGGTGGGGCTGGCGGACCGCGTGGGCCACAAGCCCAACCAGCTTTCCGGCGGTCAGCAGCAGCGCGTGGCCATAGCCCGCTCGCTGGTGAACGATCCCAGGATCATTTTCGCCGACGAGCCCACGGGCAACCTGGCTTCCGACCAGTCCACCGGGATAATGGGCATCTTCAAGAAACTCAATGAGCGGGGCATCACCATAGTGCTGGTGACCCATGAACCGGACATCGCCGCCTGGGCGGACCGGGTCATTAAGATAAAGGACGGGCTTATTGTGGAAGATGCCGCTAAAAAGCCCGTCGCGTCCGGGAAGGCCGGACAAAAAGGAATAAAGATCCCCAAGCCTTTCTTCCTGACCTGGAGAGAGGTGGCCGAGAACATGGGATCCTCGGTCCGTTCCATCCTGAGCAATAAGACCCGCTCCCTGCTTACGATGCTGGGCATAATAATAGGCGTGGGCGCCCTGATAACCATGATGGCGGTCGGCACCGGGGCGCAGCGGGCTTTACAGAAACAGATGGCCTCGATGGGCACCAACCTGCTGGCGGTAATGCCCGGGCGCAGCACCAGCCGCAGCGGCGCCTCGCTGGGGATGGGAGCGCGTACCCGCCTGACGCTGGACGACGCGAAAGCCGTGCGCGGCATTAAGAACGTAACGCGCACGGAAGCCGAGGTTTCCGGAACGGTGCAGATAGTGTACGGCGCCAGGAATCACCGCACTTCGGTGAACGGCGTGCAGCCGGTCTATGCCAAGATGCGCAATGCGGAGCCCTATTACGGCAGGTTCTTTTCGGAGCAGGAGAACGCGCGTCTCGCCAAGGTGGCGCTGCTCGGGCAGACGGTCATCACCGAACTGTTCGGGGACGAGAATCCCATAGGCAAAACTGTCAAGCTAAACAGGAAGAATTTTACCATCATCGGCGTGCTTCCGCTGAAGGGCGCCCAGGGCCATCGCGACCAGGACGACGTGGCTATAGTGCCCCTTAATACGGCCATGCGGCTGCTGCTGGGCAAGAAATACGTGGATAATATCTGGGTGGAGGTCTCGGATTATAACCTTATGGCCGGGGTGCAGGACGACTTGGAGCAGCTTTTCCGCCAGCGCCACGATATACCCGCGTATAAGGATGTCGACGTGAGGATGCGCAATATGGCCGAGATGCAGACCATGCTGACCGGCACCATAAAGACCTTCAGTATGCTGCTGGGTATCATAGCCGGGATCTCGCTGGTGGTGGGCGGCATAGGCATCATGAACATCATGCTGGTCAGCGTAACGGAGCGCACCAGGGAAATAGGCCTCAGGAAGGCCATAGGCGCCACCAGCCGCGCCGTGCTGCTGCAGTTCCTTATAGAAGCCGTCATAGTTTCCATTCTCGGCGGGATTTTGGGGATCCTGGCCGGCGCCGGGGCCTCCCTGCTGCTGTCCAAGCTGTCCGGCTGGGCTATTTACATCTCCCCTTCTTCCGTCGGGCTGGCCTTCGGCTTCTCCGCCACGGTCGGCATAGTCTTCGGCTTCTGGCCGGCAAAAAAAGCCTCGCTGCTGTCTCCTATCGAGGCCCTGCGGTACGAACAAGCGTTAAATTTGATATATTACTACACTAAACCGGGCGGCCAGGCCCAGCCGGTGTTCTTTTCTGGAGGTTCCCATGATCAGTATTTTAGTGAAGTGTCCCCTCTGCGGCAAATCCCTGATGAATCCCGGCCATAAGCTGGACAATGCGTCTTCCATAGAGGTGAACCTGACTTATGCCGGCAAGCATGCCCCCATCTACCTCAGCTCGCTCTACGGCAGCTACAAGGTGGAGACCGACCTCAGCATGCCCCAGGGCAAGGTGGCCGGTTTCCGCTGCCCGCATTGCAATGCCGATCTCAAAAGCACGCGCAAATGCGACGCCTGCAGCTCCCAGATGATAGCTTTCGAACTGAAGGCCGGCGGCCAGGTGCAGATCTGCTCGCGCCGCGGCTGCAAAAAGCATGTGCTGGAATTCCAGAACGCGGACAGCGAACTGCAGGCCTTCTACAAATCTTACCTGAAAGCGCTTAAATAGGCGCTGTCCCCGCGCTTTTGTCACGTAAGGACCTGGGCGCGGGACGGTCGGCCCTCCGTGGCCCGTCCGCGATATTTCTGACTATGACGGAAACAGGCTCCCGGCGCGGCTCTGCCGCAGTAAAAGCTCTCGCCCTTCTGCCTCTTCTCCTTATGGGGGGCGGCGTCTGGTATTATCTAAAACAGCATTCCTCTGTTGTGTCGCCAGCCCCGGAGGCCGCTGCGGAGCCGGCGTTGGGTGCGGAACCGGCGGCCTCCCCGGCGGCCTCTCCGGCCAAAAAGATAATTCCGCCGGGCACGGCCGCTGACCCGATGCTTGCGCTGGATATCCGCGGCTCGGCGGAGTTCCAGAGCCAGATGACGAATGCCCTTAAGCGTATCTGGCTGGCCGACCGTGAGCTGTTCCTGTCCATAAAGAATTCTCTTTCCGCCATACGCAGCGAGAGCAAGACGGATTTTTACATGGATAACGGCAAGCCGGTGGCCGCGATCTCGAACAAGCACGCTTTCAAGTCCGTCACCTGGTGCGCCGGCATCATAGCGCACCAGGCCTGGCATGCCTCCTACGCGATGAGCGTCAAAAAGAAAAAGAAGTTCCCTCCGCCGCTGCCCGGGGGAAAATACGAACGCAAGTTCGATGCCAACCCGATGCTCTTCAAGTACACGGGGCTTGAGGACGTTTTTGAACTGGAGGCCCGCGCCTCGGAGTATCAGCTAAGGGTATTAAAAACGATCGGCGCGCCGGCTGCGGAGACCCGGCTGCTGCTGCGCCGCGCTCCGCGCGATCTCTCCACCGGTCACGACGGCAATTATTCCCTCAGGCCCTGATGCAGACCGACCTTATACGCCCCGTCCGGGTGGGAAATGTCCGCCTTAAGAATAACCTGGCCCTGGCCCCCATGGCAGGGATAACGAACGCCGCTTTCCGCATACTTGCCGCCGGCGGCGGCGCCGGGCTTGTGGTCACCGAAATGGTGTCGGCTGAAAGCATAAAGTACGGTAATAAAAAATCGGGAAAAATGCTGGAGCTTTTAGAGGGAGAACACCCCGCGGCGGTACAGCTGTTCGGGGCCGATCCTTCTTCTATGGCCCTGGCCGCACAGGCCGCTGAGCGCGCGGGGGCGGATATCGCGGACGTGAACGCCGGCTGCCCGGTGAGAAAGGTCATCCGCTCGGGAGCCGGCGCCGGGCTGATGAGCAAGCCGCAGCTGCTGGCCGATATAATTTCCCGCATGGTTAAAAGCGTGAAGATCCCGGTTACCGTGAAATTCCGCGTAGGGCTGGCGGCCGGTGAGAATCTCGGGCCGCTGCTCGCCCGGGTCTGCGAAGAGGCCGGCGCCGCCGCCATCACCCTTCATGGCCGGCCGGCCCCCCAGCTCCATACAGGGCCCGTGGATCTTGCGGCCATGGCCGCAACCGTTGCGGCCGTGAAGATCCCGGTTTTCGGCAATGGCGGCGTGGGAAACCCGCAACAGGCGCGGGAGATGCTGGGTACCGGCTGCGCCGGGGTGGCTATAGGCCGCGCGGCCGTATTCAATCCGGCGGTTTTCGCCGAGATAGCCTCAGGTCTTTCCGGCGGCTCCCTCCCGCCCGTGTCCTGCGCGGCGCGTATGAAGCTTTTTTTGAAATTCCTGGAGCTGAACGCCGGACTTTACGGGGAAGAGCACGGGCTTGTCCGCGCGCGGAAGCTTGCCGGCTATTGGCTGAAGGGGCTGCCGGGCGCCTCCGGGGCGCGGGGCGCCTTTATGAAGCTGAAAACCCTTAAAGAAGCCGAAGCCCTTTTGATACAATATTATAAGTAACCGGGAATCGAGGATCGGCGATCCGTAAGAAAATACAGGTACTGATCTTCGAAACTTGGCGATCCCCGGTTCTCGATCCCTGATCAGTGATCTTTTATTATGACACAAGTTGAAACCCCCGAAACCCCGCTGATGCAGCAGTACCAGTCGCTTAAGAAGTCCTATCCCCACGCTTTGCTGTTCTTCCGCCTGGGCGACTTTTACGAAATGTTCTTTGATGACGCCAGGACGGCCAGTTCCGAACTGGGGCTGACGCTTACGGCGCGGCAGAGCGTGCCCATGTGCGGCGTGCCCCACCATTCGGTCTCCAATTATATCGCCAGGCTGCTGGCGGCCGGGCATAAGGTGGCTATCTGCGAGCAGATAGGCCAGGACGGGGATTCCAAAAAGACCAGGCTTTTCAGGCGCGAGGTGGTGCGCCTTATCACCCCGGGCACGGTGGTGGAGGACGAACTGCTGCGCCCGCGCGCCGATAATTACCTGGTGGCGCTCGAGCTGGACATAGTCGGCTGGGGCCTGGCCTCTTTCGACGCCTCTACGGGGGATTTCCTCGCCACGCAGAACCTCAACGACCCCGACCTCTACCAGTTGCTGTCTTTTGTTTCCAGGACCGGCCCGGCTGAGATAATCGCGGACCCGAAGACCGTTAAAGAGATAAAGAAGCGCGGCCTGGACCTGGGCCCGGCGGTGATAACCGAATACGCGAGGACCGACGCCGCCGTGCCCGCCTGGTCGGCGCAGGCCGTCTGGCAGAATCACAAGCTGGCCATGAAGACGGCGCTCAAGGTCACTTCGTATGTGCGGCAGACCCAGCCCGGCCTGAAAGAAGTTTTCCCCCCTTCGTATTATGAACCCTCCGACCGGCTGCAGCTCGACGAATCGGCCATAAAGACGCTGGAGCTGGTCTCCTCTCCCGACGGGGACGAATCTAAAACGCTCTGGGGCGTGCTCGACCAGGCAAAAACCTCCATGGGCTCGCGGCTGCTGCGCCGCTGGATACTTGAGCCGCTGTCCGACATCAACGCGATACGCTCCCGCCAGAACTTTACCGCTTTCCTCGCGGAGAACCGCGAGGGCCGCGAACAACTGGGCGAGATAATGGCGCAGGTGCCGGACATAGAAAGGCTGCTCGGCCGCGTTATCAACCTGAGCGCCTCCCCGCGCGACCTGGCCGCGGTCCGTAAGGCCCTGGTCCAGCTGCCCAGGCTTAAGCTCCTGCTCAGTTCCTCCGGGTTCTTCGAATGCGCCCCCGGGCTGGCCTCCAGGCTGGACGGTGTCTCGCATGCGCTTACCGCGCTGCGCGCCGCGCTTGAAAAAGCTCTTTCCGAAACCCCCCCCGCGAGACTTTCCGACGGAGGAGTTATCCGCGAGGGCTACAGCGCGGAGCTGGACGAACTGCGCGCCGTACGCCGCAACAGCCAGCAGCTGCTGGCTGACATTGAACAGCGCGAGCGCCAGAAAACGCAGATCCCCACGCTGAAGGTCGGCTACAACAGCGTCTTCGGCTACTACATCGAAGTCTCGAAGGCGCAGTCGCCCAAGGTCCCCCATTATTTCGTGCGCAAGCAGACGCTGGTCAACGCCGAGCGCTATATCACCGAAGAACTGAAGGTGCTGGAGAACAAAATCCTGGGCGCGGAAGAGCGCATGTCCAGGGTGGAGACGCATCTCTTCGGCGAACTACGCGAGAAGGTGCGCGCCGGCCTTGCCGGGATAAAGGTCTTTGCCACCGGCGCGGCCGAGCTGGACGTCTTTTACGCCCTGGCCGAGAGCGCGGTGCGCTGCGATTTTGTCAGGCCCGTGATAAATTCCGGCGACCTGCTGCACATAGAGGAAGGCCGCCACCCTGCGGTGGAGCGTTTTCTGCCGGCGGGGACCTTTGTGCCCAACGACCTCTCACTGGGAGGGGAAGAGGCGCGGATAGTGATACTTACCGGGCCCAATATGAGCGGCAAGAGCGTTTACCTGCGGCAGGCGGCCGTGGCCGTGATAATGGCGCAGATAGGCTCCTTCGTGCCGGCCCGCGCGGCCGAGATAGGCATAGTGGACCGCATAATGACGCGCATAGGCGCGCAGGACCGCATGGCCAGGGGCGAATCCACCTTCATGGTGGAGATGCGCGAAACTTCCGCGATAATGCGCCTGGCCACGCCGAAAAGCCTGATACTGCTAGACGAGGTCGGGCGCGGCACCTCCACCTTCGACGGCATCTCCATAGCCTGGGCCGTGGTGGAGCATCTCTACAAACCTATGGCGGTGCCGTATAAAAGGGCCCATTCACTGGACATGGATCCTTCCCTGCAGCCCGGCCGGCCGGCGGACAGGCCGGAAGGCGGGCCGAAGGTGCTTTTTGCCACCCACTATTTCGAACTGACCGAGCTGGCCGAGAAGTTCTCCGGGATAAAGAACTGCAATATAGCCGTAAAGGAATGGACCAATTCCGTCGGCAAAACCGAGGTGGTGTTCCTGCACAGGATCTCCGCCGGTCCCGCGGACAAATCCTACGGCATACATGTGGCCCAGCTGGCCGGCCTGCCCGATTCGGCCATACAGCGGGCCCGGGAGATCCTTATTACCCTTGAAACCAAGGGCAATATTCAGGCAGACTCGAAGGACGAGGAACAGACGCCGCTGTTCCCCATCTTCTCCGGCCACCCGGTGCTGGACGAAGTGAAGATGTGCGATACGGACAATATGACGCCCATACAGGCGCTTGCGGCCCTGGCGGACTGGAAAAAGAGACTAAAGTAGGAACGGAGGTCTTATGAAGAAGAAAATGAGCGCGCTGTTGTTCGTCCTGCTGTTTTCAACCCCGCTGATAGCCGCTGCCGGCGACGGCCTGGCCCCTATAAGAGCTTCAGATATTTCCGGCGCCCGCGCGCCGCAGGCCCCCCGCGCGGTCACCCGTACCCCGCTGGCGCCGAAGAACTGGACCGTGCTTTACTATTCCACCAGCAAGGACGCGCTGCGCTATTCGCTGATGTGGCAGCTGCTGGAGATGAAGAAGACCGGCTCCACGGCGAAGGTCAACGTGGTGGTGCAGGCGGCGGTGCCGGTAAAGCACGCCGACGGTTCTCTTTCCACCACCACTTACAGGATAGCCCTCGGCGCCGCCGGCGACCCCGCTGCGCTGGACGCCAAAATAGAAGCTATGTTCAAGGCCAAAGGGCCGATAGACGAGAACGTCATGGCCGCGCTGAAGGACGATATCATCTGGCAGCAGGATTCCACCGACACCGGCGACTGGCGCGCGGCCGCTGATTTCACTAAATGGGCCAAGACCTATTACCCGGCGAGACGATACGTTTTTATGATCTACGGCCACGGCAACGGCTTCTTCGACGCCAAAAAGACGGAGAAGGGCACGCTGCTGGACACGGACACAATGAACTACGTGACGCTCCCCGAGATGCGCCTGCTTATGGCCGAAACGGGCCATGTGGACGCTTTCATAATGACCTCCTGCATAATGCAGATGGGCGAGGTGGCCTGGCAGATAAAGGATTATGCCGACGTGATAGTGGGTTCCAGCGAACTGATGTGGTCGGTGGGCTACGACGTGGCCGGCATGCTGGCCGCGCTGGAAGCTTCCGCCTCCGTGCCCAGCGAGAAGCTGGCCTCGCAGGTAGCGGGGAGCTACGTGGACCTGGCCAAACAGTTCAAGCTTTCCGGCGCGCACGCCTCCGTGATACGCACCTCGCAGCTTTCCGCTTTCGGCAGGAAGCTGGACGCCTGGGTGGACGCGGAGCTGGCGCTGAACGACCGCTCGGCCATAGACAAGGCCATACCCGAAACGGCCCGCTTCGATATCTTCGGAGTCACGCTGGCCACTTCGGCGGCGCTGGCGCGCAGCCTTTCCATTTCGGGCGACCTGTACGACTTCGTGAGCCTTACCCTGGCGTACACCCCGCAGGATACCCCGCAGCAGCAGGCGGTGCACCGGACGGGGCGGGCGCTTATGGACTTCATAGCGAAGGGCCTCGTCTATAAGTATTATTTTACGGGCACTTCCAACACCGGCTACGACTTCAGCCGCGCGCACGGCCTGTCGGTGCATGTCCCGCCGGTCAAACTGGTGGGCGGTTCCTGGGAGGTGTTCTCGCAATACCTGGAGACGGATTACTGGACCCTGCCTTTCGCCAAAGAAACGAAATGGGGCGCCTTCCTCAACTGGCTCTACGGCCGGAAGTAGGATAACGCAATATCCCGCAAGAGGCGCCGCCCCCGAAGCGGCGCTTCTTTTTTGCCGCTTTTCCCAAATAAAGTAAAATCAGTATATGTCCGAAATAAAGGTCCTGCCCGAAGAAGTGGTGGCTAAAATAGCCGCCGGCGAAGTGATAGAGCGCCCCGCGTCCGTCCTGAAAGAGCTTATTGAAAATTCCCTGGACGCGGGCGCGTCCAAGATCGAGATAGAGATAATAAAAGCCGGGAAGGGCCTGATACGCGTGCACGACGACGGGCGCGGCATGGACCGCGGGGACCTGCGCCTGGCGCTGGGCCGCCACGCCACCAGCAAGCTGCATTCCTTCGACGATATCTATTCCCTGGCCACTTTCGGCTTCAGGGGAGAGGCCCTGTATTCCATTTTCGCGGTGTCGCGCCTTAAGCTGACCTCTTGTGTTGCCGGAGCCTCTTCGGGTTACGCCATAGAGGGCGAGGGCGGGCGTGTCATAGCCGAGCTCCCGGCCGCGCCGGTGAAAGGCGCCACTATAGAGGCCGCGGACCTGTTCTTCAATACCCCGGCGCGCGCCAAGTTCATGAAAAGCGACACGGCCGAGCGCGCCCAGCTCATACGCGCCGTTGAGGAGGCCGCCCTCGCCAACCTGGGCACGGCTTTCAGGCTGGTGATTGACGGCGCCGAGCTGCTTTCGCTGCCTGTGCTGCCGGGCGGCCTGTGGGAGAACCTCAAGGACCGCGCCGCGTCCATCTTCGGGAAGAATATTTACGCCGGGCTCGCCCGCGTGGAGGCCAAAAAGGAAGGGATGGCCGTGTACGGCTTAGTCTCCAGGCCCGACGCTCTCAGCGCCACGCGCGTTAACCAGCATTTATTCGTGAACCGCCGCCCGGTCTCTTCCGCGCTGCTGCGGCAGGCGCTTTACCGCGGCTACGGGCATATGCTTACCGGCCGCCACCCGGCCTGCGCGCTGTTCCTGGAGCTGGATCCCGGCTCTTTCGACGCCAACATACACCCGCAGAAGCGCGATGTAAAGTTCTCCGGCGATAACGAGGTGTTCAAGACGGTCTCGAACGCCATTTACGGGGAACTGCTCGCCAAACAGACCGCGGCCTCCCCCCTGCCCGCCGCCGACGGCGCCGGGAAAGAGGTTTTCGACCTGCCCGCCTACCGCGAAGGCGCCCCCGCCGCTCCGCCGGCTTTGGCCGAAACCCCCGGCCTGTTCGGCGGCGGCGAAGCGTCCGGCCCGGGCCCCTCGTCCCCCCCGGTCCCCGACTGGAGCGCGGACGGGCTGAAATACCTGGGGCAGCTGGTAAAGAGCTATCTGCTCTTCGAAAGCGGTTCGGGCCTGCTGGTGGTGGACCAGCACGCGGCGCAGGAAAGGATACTCTTCGAAAAATACCTGGAGGAATTCTCCCGCGGAGAGATAAAGGTGCAGCCGCTGATAATCCCGTTGGAGACGGAGCTCTCCCGTTCGCAGATGGAGACCGTCCTTAAATGGCGCGACTGGCTGAAGGGCGCCGGTTTTGAGATAGACCGGCGCGGCCCCGGCACGGCGCTTTTGCGCGCGGCCCCGGCTTTGTTCTATTTCACCCAGGCGGCTTTTGCGGATTTCCTGGGCTATCTGTCCGAAGTGCTGGGCGAGCCGGAAAAGGCCGCCGAGGACATGAAGCGCAAGATCATAGCCACGATGGCCTGCAAAAAATCGGTGAAGGCCCGTGATTTCGTGAAACCGCAGGAGGCGCTGCGGCTGATGGAGGACCTGAAGAGGACCAAAGACAGTTACCACTGCCCGCATGGCCGGCCCACGCTTTTCCACCTTTCCGGCCCCGACATAGCCCGCCGCTTCCAGCGCTCTTCTTCGGTGTAATAGTAGACTCCTTTGCCTGAGGCGCTCGCGCCGGTTAACCTGCGGAACTCCTGCCGCGGGGGACCGGGCGCGGCTTCCTTTAGCGGGATAAGAGCCGTTTATTTCCTTATGTAGTGGGGCAGTTCGGCGGGGAGTTCGAGGGAGAGTTCCACCAGGCCTGCGGGTCTGCCGGCTTTGAACCAGGGCGTCTGATAGATCAATTTTTTAATGCCTTTCTTTTCTATGGTGTAGGCGCGGGTATAGGGGGTCTCCAGCATTTTTTTCAGCTTGCTCTTTGCCGGTTCCGGGTGGCAGTCCAGCAGGTTCTTGCCGATAAGGTCTTTGCCGCCGCTTTTGATAAAGGTGGCGCGGGCTTTTTCGTTCATTTTAAGTATTTTCCCGCCGGCGTCGCAGACCGTTACGGAGAAAATCACACCTTCTTCCCAGTTTTCCATGAAATTCATCCTTTACGCTTCGATCACATCTTCTTCCCCCTATATTATAAAATATGACTATGCAGGCTTCACGCATATTGGAGATAGCGGCCGCGCGCCGCAGCATACGCAAATATAAGGACCTTCCTGTCGAACGGGAGAAACTGGAGCTCTGCTTTGAGGCGGCGCGCCTGGCGCCGTCGGCCTGCAATGCGCAGCCCTACAGGTTCGTGGTGCTGGACGAGCCCGCGCTTAAGAAGAAGTTTTGCGCCGCCGCTTTTTCCGGGGTCCATTCCGCCTGCGCTTTCGCGGCGGCGGCCCCGGTGCTGGTGCTGGTGGTGGCGGACACCGGCAAGTTAACCGCCTGGCTGGGCAACCAGGTGCAGGGGACCAATTTCAGGCTGATGGATATAGGTATAGCCGTGGAGCATTTTGTGCTGGCGGCCGCGGAGCAGGGCCTGGGCACCTGCTGGCTGGGCTGGTTCAATGCCAGGGCGGGGG
>Ga0066637_10002458_pt1 | contig 12365 bp, 11 predicted proteins | sample CryGeyCG2014_020_FD_62737 | JGI IMG/M metagenome (GOLD analysis project Ga0066637, IMG submission 62737) | Groundwater microbial communities from aquifer - Crystal Geyser CG08_land_8/20/14_0.20 | ecosystem: Environmental > Aquatic > Deep subsurface > Groundwater | place: USA: Utah: Grand County...
TCCGATCCGATTTGGTTTCAGTCATTTGGCTGTGTGCTTTCTTTCGACTGGAATTCCAGCGGTTTAACTACGACAGTAATGGGAGCCCTAAAAGAAGGATTAAGAGGATTAGAATCTGAACTGGGAATTTTTATCTGTGGGGGCAAAGGAAAAACCTCAAGAAAAACTCCTCAACAGATTCAGGAATGGGGAGAGTTTTTGAATTTTTCCCAAGAAAAGATAGACAGATTAGTTTATGCTTCCAAAATGGCAGCTAAGGTGGACAGTTCAGCTTTACAAGACGGCTTTCAAATTTACCATCACAATCTAATCTTTGGCAAATCTGGACAATGGGCAGTTTTGCAACAAGGTATGAACACTAAGGTTCAAAAAGCAAGAAGATACCACTGGCTTTCCTCGAATGTTAAGGATTTTGTTGAGGAGCCTCATTCTGGGATTGTTTCTGATATCAAGGTTAAACCCTTGAACTTGACTGCCAAACAAAGCAGAGAAAATAAGAAAATTTCAACGGAGTTGGTCAAAGAAAAGCCAAAAACATTTTTAAAGGATATAGAATTGGTTAATAAAAAGACTGATATTTTTATCAATCAAAAAAGATTGCCTGGATTTTCTGAAATGGAATTGCACAACATCGAATTTCATTGGCATTCGGTCTTAAAAGAGAAATTTGATTTAAAAAGATTGGAGAAAACCATTTTTTTTGCTGAAGAACAAAATCCTCAAAATTTCGAAGAACTTTTATCTCTCAAAGGAGTTGGTAGTAAAACAATCAGAGCTCTATCTTTAGTGAGCGAGCTGATTTATGGAGCGAAGCCAAGTTATGAAGATCCGGCGAGATATTCCTTCACAGTAGGGGGGAAGGATCATGTCCCCTACAGCGTGGACCTCCCCACTTATTCGAACATTATTTGGATTTTAGAGAAAGCAATAAAAAGAGCAAAAATTGGAGACAAAGAACGCCTCTCTGCTACAAAAAGATTATACAATTCAATAGATTATGGAAAGAAATAAAGAGAAAATAAAAAAGAAAATTGTTCAATTCGCAAAAAGATATTATAGAAAGTCTGGAATAGTTCCTTCGGCAAGAAAAATTAATAAAAGATTTAATATTTCTTTTTGGTCCTATTTTCCAAAAGGAATGAATCTTTTTTATAAGCTCTGTGGATTTAAATTTTCTCCTGCACAAAATAGAAGGAAAGCTGTACATAAAGGACAGGAAAAAAGGCGAGGACTCGGAAGTATTACTAGAGGAAGAGAGAAAATAATGAAATATTTCAGACAGGAGCTTAAAAAAAGTATAAGGCCTACCCGGGGAACTATAGAAAAGAAATTTTCTATTTCACTGGAAACTTACTTCCCAAAAGGGATGCAGGAACTATACCAAACAGCAGATATTCCTTTAATAGGAAGGTTGCGAGATCGAAAAGAATTAAAAGAGAAAATTCTTAATTATATTCGTGCAAAAGTGAGACAAGGTTTTTACCCTACACATGATGAGATTAATGAAAGATTTCATACAAATATCGAGGGCTCTATAAGAAAATTATACAAGTTAGCAGAGATTGAGTATAAAAGAGATCCGAACCCGTTTTTAAGATATAAAAAGGAAAAAGCATTAGCTCAGATAGTTGAAAAATTATTTCCAAAATTAGGTTACAAAATAAAAAGTATTTCCATTGGTCCCTCAAAGCCAAATGGAGCTGACATTATTGTTGAGGATAAGACAAAACAACTTATCCCCGTAGAAATAAAAGCATTTCAGAAATTTGGGAAGATTGGACAAGCTAAGCATTCACCTTATATTAGAAATGAATTTTTGCAGGTAAATAGATACATTCAAAACTTACATTCGCCCTATGGTTATTTGGTAACGAGTACTGATAGAAAAACTTTTGATAAATCCCCTTCGAATATTAAAATTCTTTTCGGAAAAGATTTAAAAAGATTGCTACTTCAATTTAAAATGTATCAAGAGTTAAAAAATTTAGATTGGATAAGAAATTCATCAATCTCTTATGGAAAAGAAAAAATATACAAAAAAATTCGAAATAAAATTTTGAAGTATGTAAAGAATAAGTTCAATAGGGGAAAATATGTTACTAAGCGAGAAATTTTCTCAAGATTTAAAGTAAATCCTGAAAGTTATTTTCCCGAAGGAATGAAGAGAATTTATAAGGCGTTAAATGTAAATCCAGAATCAATTCCTAATTATCGAATGAGTAGAAATTTTGATAAAGAGAAATTTAAAAAGAGTATAATAGATTTTGTAGAAGAAGAAGTTAAAAAAGGGCATTTCCCAACCCATAAAGAAATTCAACGAAGATTTAGATGTTTGGTAAAATTACATTTTCTTGGCGGGATAAGAGAAATAGCTAAATTAGTAGGAGTAAAATATAATAGAAAATTCGCCACAAAGACGCCGGAAGAAAGAGAATTAATAAGGCAAAAAATTATTAAATATACCATTTGGAGGCTTCAAAACGGATTTTATCCGGGGTATCGAGACATCGAATCTAAATTCCGTATTAATTTTCAATATTACTTTAAAAATCCAGGAGAACTTTATCAAAAAGCAGGATATAATGGGGCAATAAAAAAGACCTGGAAAAATTCTGGTAGAAAGGTCGAAATTTAATATAAAAGGTATTGTAAATTTTATGTCTAATTTACTTTCAGGTTTTATATATTTTATAGGAGGAGCAATGCTTTGGCTTATTACAAGTTTGATAGGAGGGACTATTGAAGGATTGGGTGGGGGGGAGAAACCAACTTTTATTAGTGCTTATGTACATCGGTGGGATTATAATGATTATCGGACCTATTGTCTGCTGGATTATTATTCCAATCAGAAACAAATTTAGAAAAAAGTAAAAAATTTCCAATCAAGAAAAACTTGAAGCTCAAAAAAGATTGCATAATTCGTACATTCGTAATTCGTAGGGAATATGAAAAAATACTCGTCAAAACAAGCTAAAAAAGGTAAAGTCGCTTATCGAACACCAAGTACTTTTATTTATAGAAAATGTCAGAAAATAGCAAAAATCAGGAAAAAGCAAGAACCATTTTTTTAAATCCTTGGGGTGTTTTTGGTTTTGAGATTTTTTTGTTTTCAATAGCTTTAGCCTTGGGGATTTCAGCTGGTTTAAGACTAAATCGGAGTTTTGAGATTCAAGAGATTTCTCTTCCTTCATTTTCTTTGTGGCAGTTCTTGGTTTACTTTACTCTGGGCACGGCTTTTTTTCTTTTGGTTAGTTACTTTTTAAAATTAAAACAAAAAAAAGAAATATTCTTTAGAACTTTTTTTATTTTAGCAATATTCGTTGCAAATGTCTTCTTTTTTAGCTTGTGGTTCCCAACAATTCCTTGCTTTATTCTAAGCTTTTCTTTGGTTTATATTTTGCTTAAAAGGCATACTGTTTTTTTGCACAACTTAGTTTTAATCATGGTATTTGCTGGCGCAGGAGCAGGTTTGGGTTTGAATTTTCAGCCCAAAATGTTAGCTATGCTCCTTTTTATCTTTTCAATCTACGACTGGGTTGCTGTTTATAAAACAAAACATATGGTAAAGATGGCAAAAGAGATGGTAGAAAGCAAGGCGATTTTAGGGTTTATCATTCCTCAAAAAATCGCAGATTTCAAAAGCGAGGTGAAAGAGATGGAAGTTGGAGGAAGATTTTTAATCCTGGGTGGAGGTGATATAGTTTTCCCCTTAATGTTTGCTGTCTCTTTAATTCCTCAAGGAATTCTTAAATCTTTAATTGTAGCCCTTTTTTCTTTAATCGGTCTTTTTGTTGGATTTTTGATTTTTATTAACCAAAAAACCAAAAGACCAATGCCCGCCCTTCCTCCCATCGCTTTATTTTCAATAATTGGCTATTTTTTAACCACAATTATTTAATCTAATGGTTAAATAAAAAAAGAGAGGACTTAGATTTGTCCTCTCCTTTTTATTTTTGGAATTTTTAAGTTGAAGATTTTATTATTTCCTGTTTAAATTTTTTAAAAGCTTTTGGCTCTGAACTAGGGACATCTATTAAAGAAAAAATTTCTGTGTTGTCTAGATTTTTCAGTTGTTCTTTTTTTAGCCACCCCTTTCTGAATATGGCCCCTAATCCTAAAAAAGTTCCTCCTACCTTTTCTACTAATTCTTTGATGGTGCCAGCTGTTTTGCCATCTCTTAAGACATCATCTAACATTAAAACTCTCTTTCTAGCTAGAAAATCTCCTATAGTGCTTATTGTTTGTATCTTGTTTCCATGAGAAGCACTTTTGATTTGCCCATAAAGGTCGAACATAGGAATTTCATCTATTTCTGTTTTCCGGAAAGTCAGACCGTACATCCCAGGGTTTGCTATTCCTAACTCTTTAGCTACAAGGGCTCCCAAAACAGCCAGAACATTTCCAGAAGCCTCACAGGTTACTAAAACATCAATATTCCTTATGCCTCTCTCATAGAATTTTTGTAAAATAGCGACCATTGCCCCTGCTAATAGATAAGGGTCAAATTTTAGATTGATTCCATCAGTAATATCCAGCCAGCCCCACTTTGGCATTTTTGTCCTTTTTAGAATTTCTTTTCTTACTTCCTCTTTTTGCATAATCGGTATCTCAATTTTCATAATGCACCTCATTAAGATAAAAATTAGGGGAAGTGATTATTGCTCACTTCCCCGATATTTTAAAACGTAAAGAACTTTACCTGCCACCCTTTCAGACACAGACAAAAGAGAGTATTTGTTTTTACTCTACTCCAGGTTCACCGGGCCAGGGGCCTACGATCCCTTCCACGGCCCACTCTATAGCCGTCAGTTCCGAGACAGATAGTCTTGTACCTTCTGGGACAACAAGAAGGCTATTCCTGTCATATATTGGGCCCTCAAACGGGTCAAAGACCATTGAAGGGTCAGACATTTGTTTGAGACGTTTGAGGCACAAATCATAGACACTAATCTTGCCAAGTAGTGAATCATCTACCGTAACCGCCTTTAAAGCCTCTTCATAAATTGGGTTTATCACCATCCCAGGCTCTGCTCCGACCTCTACTGCTCCTTCTCGGAGAAGTAGCCAGTAATCTACATTCTCCAAGTTCTGGTTAGTGTAGAGCCCAGCGTATACTTTGGCGAGAAAGTCAAGATAGAAAACCTCCCAATGGACTATTTGTCCAGAAACCACATAGTCAGGAGCAAATTTGTACATTGGTGAGTAATGGCCAAAACTCGGAAATCCATACTTTGCTGCTGTTTGAACTACAGCGGGTGAATCTTCTGTGAAGGCAAATACGTCACATCCTTCTGCGATTAAACTCTCGGTTGCTGCCGCAGCTGCGTCAGGATCAAACCAAGCGTTTATCCATCTTACATGGACTTCAGCCGTTGGATTGACTTCTCGTACTCCGATATCAAAGGCATTTTTGTGTCTTTTTACCTCGGGAATTGGGTAAGCTCCTATATAACCAATTTTTCCTGTCTTGGTTAAGGCTCCGGCTATCAGGCCATTAAGATAGTAGACTTGGTAAAAGTCAGCCATAAAAGTAGCCATATTAGGAGCACGCTCAAACCCAGAACAGTGAGCGAAGATTTTCTCTGGATACTTCTTAGCTGCTTCGAGTGTTTCGTCCATAAACCCGAAGCTGGTTGTGAATATCACCTGACAGCCTTCTTCTTTAATCAATCTGTCGATGACTGACCCTGCCTGTCCTTCTGGTACTGATTCAACATAGATAGTCTTTAACCACGGGAAGAAGGTCTCACAGATTTTACGAGCTTCATCATGAGCATGTGTCCACCCGTAATCACCAGGGGGTCCAACATAGATGAACCCAGCTTTCAATGCTTTCAATGTTTTCTCTTCAGCCTCTACCGTTTTTGTGGCAACGCTTGCCACCATCAAGATGGCACAAAGGAGTGCCATCACTAAAAACAAGGTTTTATTTTTCATCCAAACTACCTCCTTTTTAAATTCAAAAATTTTTACTCTCCTCTTTCGTATGGTTGAGTTAAGGCAGCAGGCGCTTTCTTTATCTTTAACTTTAAAATGCCAATAAAGAACAGAGTGATAATGGTAAGGATGTAAGGTGAACTTTTTAAGAGTTCTGGTGCTATCCAGGCTTGCAATCGGAAAGATAGATGGAAGATAGCACTAAAAAAATAAGCTCCTAGTATCGCCCAGATAGGATTCCAAAAAGAGAAGATAGTCAGGGCAATAACTAACCACCCCATACCTCCCGTTGTCCCTTCTGTCCAGGCAGGCCGGTAGATTATAGAAACATAACCTCCAGCAATGCCTGCTAATACACCACCGACAAACACACACCAATATCTAATCCTCCAAACATTTATTCCCGAAGCATCAGCTGCAGCAGGATTCTCGCCGGTAGCTCGGATTGAGATTCCTACCCTTGTTTTGAAAAGGAAGAACCAAAGTAGAAGGGCAAGGATTAAAGTAAAAAAGATAAAGTTGTTTTGGGTAAGTAAGATTCTACGAGCTAAAAAAGGAAGGGGCGTGCCTTCCCAACCTCTGCCAAAAAGGCCGGCTAGCCCTGTTCCTATCATAGTCAACGCAAGCCCGGAAATAACTTGATTAGCTCTTAAGGTGATACTCAAGAAAGCATGAATCAAAGAAATTAGACCTCCTGCTAATCCTGCTGACATTAAACCAAGCCAAGGGTTAGAGGTTTGAAAAGTGATAGCAAAACCTACAAAAGCTCCAAAAGCTATTACGCCCTCAACTCCTAAGTTTAAAACACCAGACCTCTCGGAATAGATTTCTCCTAAGGTTGCTATAAGGAGAGGGGTACCATAGCCCATAGAACGGAATATTCCTATAAGCCAGCTTTGCCAATTCATTTTTTTCTACCTCCTGATGGAAATTTTGTAATCTGTAAATACTATACTTGCAATCAGTAATGATAGGATGATTCCATTTATCGCATAGATAGCTTGGAATGGTATTCCCAGAGATACTTTGATAGTATCCCCTCCAGAGAACATTGCTCCGAAAAAAAGAGAGGTCAAGATAACAGCCAAAGGGTTGGATCTAGCGAGCCAGGCTACAATGATTGCTGTAAAACCATAGCCCAAAGAGATATGCTCTGGATTTCTTAAGAGATGATGGATACCGGCTATCTCCCCAACCCCGGCTATACCAGCCAAGCCCCCAGAGATAAACATTACAAGAAGAACAACTTTAAAATGGCTCATTCCTGCAAATCTTCCAGCGTCAGGATTTTCTCCAATAACCCTAATCTCATACCCCCAAGTAGTTTTCCAAACCAAAATGTAAACTAAAGTAGCAGCCACCAAGCCCAAAATTAGTGTAAGCCAGGGAACTCTGGTGGTGCCAATCATTTTAAGCCAAGCCACTTGAGGAAAGGTATTGGTATAAGCAAAGCCTCTTTTTTCTTCTCCTCGCCAAGGACCATGAATGAGGTACAGAACAATGGAAGCAGCAATGAAGTTTAGCATTAGAGTAGTAATAATCTCATTGACTTGCCATTTACTTTTCAGAAAAGTAGGAATGAACCCCCAAACTACTCCAGCTAAAAACCCAAAAAAGAACATCGCTGGAATCAGTAGGGGCTCGGGAATTCCAGAGAATAGAGCCACCCAAGTAGCAGCAATAGCTCCAGCTAATATCTGGCCTTCAGCACCTATATTCCAGAAAGAAGCCCTGAAAGCCAGAGAGAGGCCTACTCCACAAAGCAGCAAAGGGATGGCTCTTCTGATAGTCTCTGAAACAGCAAAACTGCTTCCAAAAGAGCCTTTCAGAATTTTTTGATAAGCATATAAAAGATTTACCCCATAAGCCCAGAAGATTAAGCTGGCTATCCCAAAGCCCATCAGTAAGGCAACTAAAGAACCAAATAGGATGCTTTTAGTTGAGGTATAGGTTTTCTTTTCTATCTTGAGCATTCTCATTTTTCATCACTCCTCCCATCATCAGACCTATCATCAGACCTATTTCTTGGTCTGTTGTTGTGTTTCTGTTTACTATTCCCATGATTTTTCCTCCACAGATCACCATTATCCTGTCGCTAACCCCCATAATCTCATCTAAATCTCCGGATATAAGGAGAATAGCCGCCCCTCTTTGTCTTTCTCTTTCGAGACGGTTGAGAATATATTCTGCTCCTCTTATATCAAGTCCAGCAGTGGGGTTGACAGCAACTATTAACCTCGGGTTTGTTGATAACTCTCTCGCCAAAATAACACGTTGACGATTACCCCCCGAAAGTGTACCGAAGGGTGTGTCTGTTCCTGGAGTGTCTATCTCGAACTCTTTTATCAAGCATTGAGCAGAATCTCTTATAGCACCCTTCCTCATTAAGAGGCCATTGGAAAAAGGGGATAAGTGAAACTGTTTTAAAGCAAAATTTTCAGCTACTGTTATGGAGCTAACTCCACCCATTCTTCGGTCTTCTGGAATATGAGCTATCCTGAGGGAAGCGATCGCCCTAGGATTGAGTTTTGTTGTTATTTTGCCAGCAATAACCACTTTCCCTTTAGTAGGTTTTCGTAAGCCAGTTATGACCTCGGCTAATTCTGTCTGGCCATTGCCGGCTACTCCTACTACACCAAAAATTTCTCCTTCTCTAACCTCAAAAGAAATACCATTCAAAGCAGGTAAACCCCTGTCGTTATTAGCGTATAGACCCTCAACTTCTAACACGTTTCTTTCTCTCTCACTCTTCCCTTGTAGTCTTTCTGCCGGGAGAAATGTATTGTTGCCAATCATCATTTGAGCTAACCCTTCTTCATTTGTGTTTTGTGTATGTAAAGTAGCAATAACCTTCCCTTTTCTCAAGATGGTGACCCTGTCACTTATTCTCATTACCTCTCTCAATTTGTGAGTTATGAAAATTATACTGCAACCCTTTTCTGTCATGTTTTTAAGGAATGAGAATAACTGGTTTATTTCCTCGGGAGTTAAAACAGAAGTGGGCTCGTCTAATATGAGGATTTCTGCTTGACGATAAAGAATCTTGAGTATTTCAACTATTTGCTGTTCGCCGACAGAGAGCTGCCATATCATCCCTTGAGGGTTTACCTTAAGGTCATATTTCTCAGAAAGCTCTTCTATCTTCTTTATTGCTTTTCGTAGAGGAAAAAGGAAAGGTTCGGGAAGCCCTAAAATAATATTTTCAGCAACAGTCATAGCTTCTACCAGCTTGAAATGTTGATGAACCATTCCTATGCCTAAGTTAATAGCTTCTCTGGGCGAACTTATTTTAACTTGTTTCCCTTTCAAAAAAATACTTCCCTCATCAGGTTGGAGCAAGCCAAAAAGGATATTCATTAAGGTGGTTTTCCCAGCCCCGTTTTCTCCTAATAAGGCGTGGATTTCTCCTTCTTCTACGTCAAAGTCAATTCCACTGCTGGCGATTACTCCTCCCGGAAAGATTTTGTTAATACCCTTCATTTTAACTACTTTTGTCATTATTCTCACTCCTTCCTTTTTTGATTTTCAAAAACTTAAGAACGAGGAGAAACCAGGAATTTTGTCCCCGGTTCCTCCTCTTTTGCATATTACTTATTCTTCCATGAATAGATGTTTATATCTAGCGATTTCTTGAATCCACTGCCATGTAAAGCCGCCTCCAAAGTCGGCTGCATATTTCCACCATATAGATATCTCTGTTCTTGCTTCATCACGGGCATCATCTGATGGAAGACGTACTCCAGCAAAGGGTATATCACGCTCAAAGCACACTTTAGCGGCTGCAGCTGTTTCCATATCTACAGTCGCGACAGAATAGCTTTTGGGATTGTCAGTGGTGGGATGAATAGGGTAGATCTGTAAAGCCCACTCTCGATTAAGTTGTGTAGAGGCCACAAAATAATCAGAAGACAATCCTATTCCTCCGAATATAATCTCTGGAGGATCATCCTCGCGCCCCATCTCCGCTACAATGTTTTTAAAGGTTTCGGTTTCCTTATATTTGCGGAAGGCTATCCTGGCAAGAATTTGAAGTCTCGGATCTGCCTTGAAGTACATTATGTCGAAAAATTCTCCACGCTTCGGATTCCAGGTAGTTAGGGGTCTGTGTTCAAATCCCCAAGGATGCATTGTTCCGTAGTTCGCCACAACCCACCAGTCGTTAATGTAGGGGTCTCCAATTTTACCCTGGCCAAGATTACCAGAGATGCCAGAGAGAATATCTACATCGACTCCCATCTCAGCTAGTTGTTCAGAGCTGGAGGTAGCATTTTCCATACCTACCATAGTTCCGGTGTAAATGAGCCTAACGCCTGGGAAGTTTTTGAATTCCAAAACGTGAAATATTCGTCCCTGCCTTCCTTCTATGGTGTAATATTTTCCACCTTCTTTTTGCATCTGTTCGATGACGTGTCTGCCCTCGCCTGAAAAGGCAAACTGTCCTCCTATGACGAACATTTCTTCTTCAGCCCAGACAGCTATGCTCATTATTGAGACCATAGCCAGCACTAATAGACTTAAAATTAAACCTCTAGTTAATCTTTTCATACTTGTCTTTCACCTCCTTTCATTCTAATAATCCAACAACTTCTTTACTCTCTTTAAGTTTTTCGCCTCCTTTTGGAGAGTAAAGACTTCCATATTAAATTTGAAAGAACAAATGGGCAAAAAATAAAAGCCCAAACGAAAAATTCTCCTTCCTGAAATTCTGGAAGAGAAGAACCTCTCCGCCTGGGCTTTTATCCCTTCGGTGTATCCCGCTGCTTTTAGCGGAACAGCATAGCTTGGTCCCGCTAAAACGGGATACCTAATATGCTCTTCTCCTCGTAGCTTGGGGCGGTTTACGGCCGCCTAGTAGAGACGCTCCTGCCATATCCAAGAGCTTATACGAGTATTAAATTGTCTTACACTTTCATTTTAACACTGCCAAAACCTTGGTCAATAGCAAAACTGTGGATAACTTTTTGTCCTACCTGTCCTAAACTCAATAATCAGAAAAGTTTACAGAGACCCGCTCTCTGATAGCTATCAGAGAGCGGGTCTCTGTAGGGCTTGGAAATTATTGATTTATTTGATAGTATCTACAAATAAGAATTGTATTTTGAAAATTTTTTGTTTTTTTAGTATAAAAAGGAGACGAAGATAAATGGTAAGGATGAAAGTGGAAAAAAACTATTCTCTAAAAGACACGTTCTTTCTCCAAGTAGATGGAGTTGATAGATTTATTGCTGGAGAGTTGGGTTTGGATGTTGAGGTGAAATCTGCGGAGAAAAGAGTTGTCCAAGAAATTGTAGATAAAATTAATTCAAAAAGAGATAAGGTAATAAATCTAGGGCGGAAGCAGAAAGGACAGGTTGGGCCGGGACTTGTCGAAAAAAAAAGAAAGGGTTGGTGGGATGTAATAGACCCTGACAAATTAAGAGAATTGCTTAAGATAAAAGGAGTACTTTAAGTTACGAAATTAAAAATTTCTTAGAGACTTTTAAGATTCTCTTAGTTTCATCAAGAGAATCTTTTTTATAAATTTTTTACCATATAAGTATCTTTTAGTTTGTAGCCGAGCTTTTTGTAATACTGCCTAACTCCCACACCAGAAATTACAGCGATTTTTTTGAGGCCGAACTCCTCCCGACTAATTTTTTCAGCTTCTTTTATTAGTTTTTTGCCAAGACCTCGGTGTTGGGCGGACAAAGGTTTCGCGCCAAGTGGTGACATTTGTCCATAGGTATGGACTTCCCGAATAATAGCAGAGTTATTTAAAACAGGAACAAAATGTTTTCTCTTGCTAAATATCTGCGACGGGATACGCAATCTTAAAAGAGCATACAATTTTCTATCAGTGTTTTTCAGCTTGCTCTTGCTGCGCTTATCTTCTTTAGACTCAAAACTCAAAAATATCTCTCTGCCTTCTGAAGCTTCATAATCTTCTCGAAAAAGATAAAGTTTTTTCCTTGGGTGATAGTCATCTTTAACCTCCCTGCATCTTATGCACTTGCACCTTAATCCTTTTTTTTGCATTTCTCTTTGGACTATTTCTCTTAGGTTGGAAATTTTAGTCCCACCCTCAACAATATCTTCTGAAGGAATATCCCTGATTATTCTTTGGATTCTGCACCAATAAGGAATATGTTTTTTAATCTCTATTAAAAGTTTGAGGAGTTTTTCCTGGTTATAGGGCTTGAACTCGCCTCTTTTGTAGTAGGTTTGGTACAAATTGGTTTCTTTCACCAAAGCCAAAGGATAGATTTTCAAAAGGTCAGGTTTGAAGTCAGGGTTTGAAAAGAGTTCTTGGAACATTTGAATGTCTCTTTTAAAGTCAGATCCCGGTAAGTTTGGCATCATTTGATAAGAAACCTTAAACCCCGCATCTTTTAGAACTCGCGTTGCTTTCATAGTTGCAAAAACCTTATGTCCCCTTTTGTTTAATTTTA
>Ga0066637_10002460_pt1 | contig 12361 bp, 6 predicted proteins | sample CryGeyCG2014_020_FD_62737 | JGI IMG/M metagenome (GOLD analysis project Ga0066637, IMG submission 62737) | Groundwater microbial communities from aquifer - Crystal Geyser CG08_land_8/20/14_0.20 | ecosystem: Environmental > Aquatic > Deep subsurface > Groundwater | place: USA: Utah: Grand County...
GCAGTGGCAAGGATCGTTGCGACCAATTTTAAGTCCGCCGGATTTTACTTCCTCCACTTTATAGCCTTTTGGTGCATCATCTTCGGCGGTTACGCCACTTTGCAACTCTCCGTGTTGATATTTTACTGAACCCATCGCCAGCAGGCTGTCACTGTGTTTTTTTGGAGTCGTTCCACTAACTTGCGTTTCTATATTTTGGAGTCGTTGCCAAATTTCATTGTAAATTCGCTTTACCAAAAGCTCAAACCTACCGTGACCCTCCGTTCTATATTCCACTAAATGATCCCGCTGGGCGTAGGTTTTAAGGGCGGTAGATTCGCGCAGGTTTTCCATGTCCACCAGATGATCCATCCAATTAATGTCTATTACAGGCAAAGAACTTTCCGCAAAAATTAGGTGCCAAGGCACCTCGCCAAAGCCGGTTTGCATTTTATCCCAAAACTCTTGCGTAAAGCCGGTATTTTCCGCCAGTTTTTTAATAAGCCACTCGGCATTTTCTTTAATATGCTCTGGTAACTTACTGGTATTTCCATCCGTTAATTCCGTAAAGGATAAAATTTTTCTTCGTAATTTATAAACCACATCTCGGTGAATGTTTATAACATCGTCCATCTCCACCACGCGTTTTCTGCTGTCAAAATGAAAACCCTCCACTTTTTTTTGCGCGTTTTCAATAGAGCGACTCACTAGCCCTGCTTCCAAGGGGGTGTTGTCCTCCATGCCAAAACGATCCATAAGATTTTTCATTTGATCGCCACCAAAAATTCGCATTAAGTCGTCCTGCAGGGAAATATAAAACCGAGATGACCCAGGGTCGCCCTGCCTAGCCGCACGCCCCCTTAACTGGTTATCAATTCTTCTGGCTTCGTGTCGCTCTGTTCCTATAACATGCAGTCCGCCTAGAGCGGTTATTTCTTGTTGTTCCTCTGGGGTGGAAGGGTCTCCGCCTAAAATAATGTCTACGCCTCTGCCCGCCATATTGGTGGAAACTGTAACCGCGCCTTTTTTACCAGCTTGGGCAATAATTAAGGCTTCGCTTTCGTGGTTTTTGGCGTTTAAAATTTCATGTTTAACACCGCGCCTTTTTAATTGTTCGTGAATCATTTGCGACTTTTCTACGGAAGTTGTACCAACTAATACCGGTTGACCTTTTTGATGTTTTTCGGCAATTTCGTCTGCCACCGCCTTAAATTTGGCAGATTCGGTTTTGTAAATAACATCGTTTAAATCTTTTCTTACGCAAGGATTGTTGGTTGGAATAATTACCACCTCTAATTTGTAGATCTTAAAGAACTCTTCGGCTTCAGTTTCTGCCGTTCCCGTCATACCGGCAAGTTTATTGTACATTCTAAAATAGTTTTGATAAGAAATTTCCGCTAAAGTGCGTGATTCTTGTTGAATTTCCACCCCCTCTTTTGATTCCAGTGCTTGGTGAAGTCCGTGTGAGTATCTGTTACTAGGCAAGAGTCTACCGGTAAATTGATCCACAATAATAACTTGACCTTCTTTAACCACATAGTCTTTATCTTTTTCGTACAGCGAGTTGGCGGTAAGGGCTTGTTCTAAAAGATGCACCATTTCAAAATCTTGTTCGTACAGGTTTACTACGCCCAGCATTTTTTCTATCCTGCGGATACCTAAATCCGTAAGTGTAGAGGTTTTAAATTTTTCATCCACCTCATAATCCTGATTTTTTATAAGGTTTTTTACAATTTCATTGGAGTTTTTGTATCTTTCAGAGGGTTTTTGGGCGGTAGTGGAGATAATTAACGGGGTTCTAGCCACATCAATTAAAATGGAGTCTACTTCATCTACAATGGCAAAGTTATGCGCGCCGTAATCTCCGTTAGGATTAGTTTGTACTACCTCGCCGGTGCTTCTAGCCATGTTGTCGCGCAAATAATCAAAGCCAAATTCATGATTGGTTCCGTAAGTTATGTGACACAAGTACGCTTCTTTTCTGGGCGACTCTTTAAGATGCTTGGCGTATTCGTCTTGAAATTGCGGATTGGCGTACTGTGGATCGTAAACAAAAGCTTTTTCTTGCATAATTACGCCTACCTTTAAGCCTAGATAGTTATAAACCGGACCCATCCAACCTGCTCCGTGACGGGAGAGATAGTCGTTGGGAGTTACTAAATGTGCGCCTTTTCCGATTAACGCGTTTAGATACAGGGGCAAGGTAGCTGTTAAAGTTTTGCCTTCACCGGTTTTTTGTTCAGAAATTTTTCCTTGGTGCAAAATCATGCCAGCTATAAGTTGTACATCAAAATGGCGTTTTTGCAGGGTTCTTACGCTGGCTTCTCGTACTAAGGCGTAGGCTTTAGGCAAAATTTCATCCAAATGCGCTTTTTGTTCCGTATCGCTTTGATTTTTTAACTCGCTGATCCACTGATTGGTTTGTTCCACAGCTTGTTCCTGCGTCAACCCTTTTGCCCAACCCTCCAGCTTGTTAATTTCTGCCACCATCGGACGGAATTTATTTATTTGTCGCTCGTTAGAGTCAAAAAGTTTTCCAAACATAACCAGCGAATTATACGATATAATTGGCGGGTGGCAAAGAATTTTGAACTAAATAGCGACCAAAAGAGGGCAGTTGCGCACAAAGAGGGGCCTATTATTGTGGTAGCAGGTGCTGGTACGGGAAAAACGCGCGTAATTACGGAGCGGATCAAATATCTTATCCAGGAAAAACGCATCGACTCGGATTCTATCTTAGCTCTTACTTTCACCGAGAAGGCTGCTAACGAGATGCTGGAGAGAATTGGTGACATTATGCCCCTAGGTTATAAGGAACCGTGGGTTTCTACCTTTCATTCCTTTGCGGACAGGATTCTAAAAAAAGAAGGTTTAGAGATTGGTTTGGACATTGGTTATCAGATCCTGTCCTACCCTAAACAATGGTTGCTGGTGAGAAAGAATTTATTTGACTTTAATTTGGGTTACTACCGTCCTTTAGGAAATCCCACAAGATTTATTTCTGCAATTTTAAAGTTTATTTCACGGTTGCAGGATGAGGGAATTGACGAGGTGGAATTTGCTAAGTTTGTACAAAATTTCTCCAGCGAGGTAGAAGAGAAAAGAAAGTGGTTAGAACTTGCTTCATTTTATAAAAAATATCAGGAATTAAAACTAAAATATTCTTATCTGGATTTTGGAGATTTAATTTTATGGTGCTTAAAACTTTTTTCAAGTCGTCCAAATATCCTTAAAAAATATCAAAACCAATTTTTACACCTTATGGTGGACGAATTTCAGGACACTAATTTTGCCCAGTACCAGCTTGTAAAACTCCTTTTCCCGTTACGGGAATCCGCGAGAAGAAGTTTAATGGTAACGGGCGACGACTCACAATCGTGCTACAAATTTAGGGGAGCAGCTGTCTCCAACATCCTAGAATTTAAGGACGATTATAAAAATTGTGAAATAGTTACTTTAATCAGTAATTATAGATCTCTACAAAATATTTTAGACCCCGCATATACGCTTATACAAAATAATAATCCTGATACATTGGAATCAAAGCTTGGTATCAGTAAAAAACTAGTATCAAGTAATAAGAAAAGCAAAGTTGTCCCGCAAGTGTACGAGTTTGCCCGTTTGGACGAGGAAGTTAATTTTGTAGTTATCAAGATAGAGGAATTACTTGCCCAAGATCCGCAAATGTCGTATAAAGATGTGGCTATTTTAGCTAGAGCTAACAACCATCTGGATCCGTTTGTTCTGGCTTTGCGCGCTAAAGAAATTCCTTATCAATTGATTGGAAATCGCGGTCTGTATGATAAAGACGAGGTAAAAAATGTGCTAGCGTTTTTGCGGGTTTTGGTAAATCCTACGGACGGTGTAAGCCTGTACAGGGTTTTAAATAACCCCGTGTTTGCTATTTTACCTACAGATACTGCCAAAATTTTATCTGATTCCAAATTTAAAAAAATTGATTTTTGGGAGTGTGTAAAAAGTTCCACCAACGCCAGCATCAAAAACTTGGTGGAGATGATTGGCGGTTTCCAAAAAGAGCTGCTTAAATATGCGCCTTCCGGGTTTGTTTTCAAGTTGATTAACACCACCGGGATATTAGATGCCTACACTAAGGACGAGACTACGGAGAATCTCCTAGCCATTAAGAATATAAATTTGTTTTTGGATCAGGTGAAGAATTTTGAAAGCGATTATTTTAGAGACCGCAGAACTACCCCCACTATTTTGGATTACATAGAGTATTTGGATCTTATGATAGAAGCTGGGGATAACCCAGCGCAGGCGGAAATTGAGGATATTGATACGGTTAATTTGTCCACCATTCATTCTGCCAAGGGCTTAGAATACGAGGCAGTTTTTATGGTTAATTTGGTTTCTGGCAGATTCCCGTCACGAGAAAGGGGGGATTTAATTGAAATACCCAGTGAATTAATTAAAGAAACTTTGCCCACGGGGGATGAACATCTGCAAGAAGAGAGGCGACTTTTTTATGTGGCCATGACGCGCGCCAAAAAGCATTTATTTTTAACTTATGCTAATAATTACGGAGGCAAGCGCGATACCGCTGTTTCTGGTTTTATTTCGGAAACTGGATTAAAAGTTTCCCAAAAAGTAGCTCAAGAGCAAACCAAGGAAACGCAAACCATGTTTGGAGTGAAGTCGCAATATAGAAAACAGCAAAATGTAGGTGGGGTATTTAGGTTGGATTATGTAAACTACACGCAAATTTCCGCGTATCAAATTTGTCCGCTAAAATATAAGTATGCGCATGTGATTAAAATTCCTACTCAACCAAGCTTTGCGCTAACTTTTGGTAACTCTATTCATTCCACTTTGCGAGAATTTCACACTGAAGATATTTTTAACGGAAATGTAAGTTGTGAGCGGTTGTTAGAGTTGTACAAAAAAAATTGGGACGGTACGGGTTATCTTGATCCAAAACAACGGGAGCAAAGGTTTGCATCGGGTGAAAAATTTTTAAAGGAGTATTACCAAAAGGAAAAGGGTGGGAGTAAAAAAATCATTGAATTGGAAAAAACCATTAATCTAAAGTTGGCGGGGGTTAAATTTACCGGTAGGGTTGACAGGATAGATAGGATTGATGGGAATAAAGTGGAAATTATTGATTATAAAACCGGTAAGCTAAAGGAGCAAAAAGATGTGGATAAGGATCTGCAAACTTCTTTATATGCCTGGGGGGTGCGGGAAAATTTTAACTACGAGCCGGAAATTTTAACACTTTATTTTGTGGAGGAAGTTACCAAAGTAAGTTCGCATAAAACTTTGGAGCAAATTAAAGAGCAGGTGGCTAAAACGGAGGAGGTGGTGGAGATTATGAAAAAGGGCGACTTTACGGCAACTCCGGGTTTTCACTGTGATTGGTGCGACTACAAAGACCTCTGTCCATTTGCTCAAAAAAGCCTCTAAATCCCTCAATTTGCCATAATTGGAGGAGTTGGACTCCCTTAATTTGACTAAATTGGAGGAATTGTGTATACTGTACCAACTATGATACAGAGGAAAATTAACATCCAGGAACACTTAGAACCTAACAAAGTCTTAATTATATACGGTCCGAGACAGGTGGGAAAAACCACTTTGGTAAACGAATTTTTAAAAATAACTAACCTACCGTATAAATTTTTTACCGGCGACGATTTAGAATTTTCTAAAGATTTTGCGCAGTGCGACATGGGGTTTATTAAAAAACTATTGGGAAATACCCAACTATTAGTTGTTGACGAAGCTCACAAGATTGAAAATATCGGTAGAGCTCTTAAACTAACTGTGGATACAATACCGGGCATTTATGTTATATCTACCGGGTCGTCTTCTTTTGACCTTTCTAATGCAACCGACGAGCCTCTAACAGGTAGGAAAAATGTGGTTCATCTGTACCCCTTGTCCTTAGGCGAGATCACGAGTACTTTTGGTGAGTACGAGGTGGGTAGAACATTAAACGATTACTTAATTTACGGAATGTATCCTAATGTAATTACCTATCCCACCTACGATCAAAAACGCAATAGAATTACAGAAATTGCCAACGCTTATTTGATTAAAGACATTTTAGAGTTTGATAAAGTTAAAAAATCAAAGGTAGTGATAGATTTATTAAAACTCCTAGCTTTTCAAATAGGTAACGAAGTCTCCACCAAGGAGTTAGCGGACAATTTGGGGTTGGACGGTAAAACTGTAAAACGCTATTTAGATCTTTTAGAAAAATCCTTTGTCGTTATGCAACTCACGGGTTTTTCCAGAAATTTACGGAGTGAGATTAACAAGATGAGTAAGTATTATTTTTACGACTTGGGGATACGAAATGCCCTGATTGCTAACTTTAATAGTGTTGATCTACGCGACGATGTAGGACATCTTTGGGAAAATTTTGCCATTATGGAGAGAATTAAAGCTAACTCATACAATAAGGTTTATACAAATTATTATTTCTGGAGAACATATGAACAAAAAGAGATAGACCTTGTAGAGGAGCGTGGAGGTAACTTGTATGGGTACGAGATGAAGTGGTCAAACGAGAAGATTAAAGCACCAGAGGAATGGTTAACTACTTACGCTAACGCATCTTATGAAGTAATTACGTCCAATAATTATCAGGAATTTTTATTGAAGTAGTCGGTACATCCTACAAAGCTTGGTCTTAGTTTATATCGAGTCGGTTTAGAACCCTTTTAAAGAGGGATAGCGGAATTGTAAAGACGGGAGAGAAATTTTAGGACCAATGAATAATATTTTATTTGTGGATAGGGGAAAGCTGCTTCAATCCCGCCAAAGCGCTCTTTAAAGTGTGAAAATCCGCCCCAAGTTTTAGTAAAGGAGGGAAAGCGTTTATCATCTCTGCCTTCCAGGTCTAAAAATTTATAACCGCACGACTTTAAATATAGGATAGATTCCCACAAAAGTAGGTAGCCAAATTTGGTTTTTCTACCTTCTTCCGAAGTTCCGCCGTGCATAAACCAAACATTGCCATTAAAGCCCAGAAACATTTTTGCTCCTTGAATTACACCATCGGAGTTTTTTACTACAGCAAAGTGGCATTCCGAACCCCAAAGGTTAATTTTGGTTTTTAAATCGTCAAAACTTGGGACAAAGAATTTTTGTTTGATAGCCGTATCTTTTAAAGCCGGATAAACTTGAGATAGTAGATCAATGCTGGGATTGCTGTAAAAATCTACATGTCCCTCCTCTCTTTTGGCTCTGTTGATGGAGTATTTGGCACTACGGCTAAGGTCACTATGTAAAGTTTCTACATCGTGTTGTAGGTCAATAAAAATGGTGGACGGAGGGCATAGAGGCGATTGACTAATTTTGCAGTGTGCTCGGGTTAACTCGTCAACGCCTTGTTCCAGTGAAGGCTCAAGCTTAACAAACGCAAATTTATTATCAATAGCGAGGTCGTCGATGTTTTTTAAGTTGTCCGTGGTTAAATTTGCAGGTCTTTGCATTTTAGCAATGGTTAAAGGTCCGGCTTGGCGTGAGTAAATGTTTTTGCAGTCGCCCAAAGAGTGTTTTTGCCACCCCAAATACTTAAGGTACTCGCCCCACTGTGGAGATTGCCTAAGATCAATTATCTGATTAATTTTAGAATTTTCCATCTTATATTATTAGCAAGATTAAACATTTTATAAACTTTAGCGTTAATTACCAAGTCATACGAATCCATAAATTCCGTAAGTTTTCCGCCAAATTTAAGTTTAAAGTTGGTAAAGCCCCACCAAGGGTCGGTTTGGTCGTTAAGGTTTTTACACGCACCCCACATATCAAAAGAAGTACAGCCAAGTTCCTTGCCAAATTTTATAGTTTCCCAGCCAAGAAGATTGCTAGGAAATAGATTTTGCAATTTGTCCGAGGATCCTCCGTAAGGGTAATAAAGTACCTGGTTGTGGGAAAAAAGCATCCAGGAGGAAAGCGCCTCACCGTTAAATTTAGCACTTAGTATGTGGCACATGCCTTTGGGGGAGAGGGTTTCCCAGATTTTTTGATAGTAGTGTTTGGGGTGAATGTAATATTTTTGTCTTAAGGAAGTGGCGTAAAGGAGCTCAAAAAAAGTTTCAAAGCCATCCAGGTTTTTGGCTTTTTCTATTAGTATGCCATTTTTTTGCGCCAATTTCATGTTGTAGCGATGCTTTGGGTGGAGGTTTTTTAAAAGTTCTTCTTCGGTTTTGGTTAAATCCAAAATTACGGTACTAGAGGCAAAGGTTTCTTTGGGTGACTTAATACAGCGATCCTGGAAAAGCATTTCCGCGTTTTTTGCCTCGGGTGAGCCTTTTACCACATTAGGCACATCAAAGTTTATACTCACGCAATTTTGGGATTTTAATGATTCTTCAAGCCTACCCCAGTCAATGGCAAATGGATTAACCTTTGGCGAGTACGCCACAAAATAGGGCGAAAAGGGTATTTGATGCTTGGAATAAAAAACTTCTCCGCATCGCACGGTCGGTGTACCGTAAGCACTTTTAAACTCCGCCCATTCCTGTGTTTGAACTATGTGATTGGTAGTTTGCATAAATCCTCAATATGTATTATAAATTAAAGTATCAATTCCGCAATATAGCGGGGTTAGATAGAGACCGGCGGTTTGTTTAGAAAGCGAGCCGCTTAAAGGGCTCGTGGTCGACAAAAAATGGCTTCGAGCCCTTTTACTTGCTTTCCGTAAAAATTTGAATGTATTTATTCGATCCATAATTTTGGGCGCGGTTTGTGCCGTCGAAATGGTATTTTTCCAGCTCTTCCTTAGTGAAAACTTTATTGAGCATTTTGCGGGGATGCGAAAAAACACGGTGGAGGAATTTCTCGTAACGGGAAATGTCTTGGGAAGTCAAACCGGATGGTCTCCTTGTAAGCTTTATAACTGCACCGTCTACTTTAGGAATAGGAGAAAATAAATTTTTATCCACAATTTTTAGAATTTCCGTTGTATAAAAGGTTTGCACAAAAACAGAAAGATAGTTTGAATCAGGAACTTGTTTGCAGATTTTTTGCGCCACTTCTTTTTGAATTAAAAACACGCAGGTTTTTGGCATGGGTTCGGTTTTTATTAATCTATGCAAGAGAGGTGAGGTAATGTTGTAGGGTAGCGAGCCGATTAGCTTTAAACGGGCGTTTTCTGGTATCTTAAAATCGTCCAGCAAATTTAAGATATTGGCGTTTACAATTTTTACATACTCGTTTTCTGCAATCGCGGACTTGAGAATGGGGATAAGATCTATATCAAACTCCACCGCGGTAAGGCGCGCTTGTTTGGATTTACAAATCGATGCTAGCGACTCTGTTAACCCGCCCATGCCACTGCCGATTTCTATAATTTGATCGCCGTTAATAACATTGACGCTTTCCACCATTAACCGAGCGACTGTTTGATCTTGAAGGAAGTTTTGCCCCAGGGCTTTTTTTGCTCTCACAGTTTCTACCATGAAAAATTTCTCCTATCGATGTCTAGCGTATTTAAATACTCATCCAGATTCTTATTAAAAGATTTTTTATGCGTCATAGGTAAAGAGGGTTTCTTGCTCTTAATTATTTTTAACATCTCTTTAGGAATTTCGGCTAAAAATCTGCTAGGCGGATTAGACTGAATACTCCCAAAATACATTCTCAAACCTGCATTGCTAAAATAAAGTTTCTCCATAGCGCGCGTTACCGCCACATAGCAAAGTCGGCGTTCTTCTTCCAATTCTGCCACTTCTCCTAAAGATTGCGCATGCGGGAAAAGCCCCTCCTCCATTCCTACAATAAACACAACGGGAAATTCCAAACCTTTGGCAGAATGGATCGTCATGAGAGAAACAAAGTTTTTATCCGTTTCACTTTTGCGACCAGGTTTATCCGAGCTTTCAATTAGTGCCACATTTTCCAAAAATTCTTCCAAATTTATAAATTCCGAGGCTACGCTTCTTAATTCTTTAATATTTTCAATTCTGGAGAGTGCCTCGTCTGAGCCGTCATTTAGGTATTCCAGATACTGGGTAACTTCTATAATTTCATCCATAGATTCTAAAGTGGATCTTTCCGGCGACTTTTCTATCCAGTCGTCAAAGGGCAGTTTAGTTTTGGTTACAATTTCTTCCAATACCCATTTGTTATTTTTGAGTATCTCTCTAGATTTATCTCCAATACCTTTTGGAGGAACATTAATTATTCTTTCCCATGATACTGAATCCTTTGGGTTATGCGTTACGCGCAAATAAGCAACAACATCCTTAATTTCTTTGCGGGCGTAAAATTTGAGTCCGCCGTAAATTCTGTACGGAATGTTGTTTCGCATAAGCGATTCTTCCATGCTTCTGGACTGCGCGTTAGTTCTGTATAAAATAGCAAAATCTTTATACGAGCGATTGGCTTTGGTAATTTCTTCACAAATAAATTTGGCCTCGTCCTTTTCACTTTCCGCGGTGTAATAAAAGGGCATATCTCCTGAACCTTTATCCGTCCACAAATTTAAAGCAATGTGCGAAGTATTATTTTTAATAATATGTTTTGCCGTGTTTAAAATATTTTGCGTGGAGCGGTAGTTTTGTTCTAAATGATAAATCTGTGCATCCGGGTAGTCTTTTTGGAAATTTAGAATGTTTCGGTAATCCGCGCCCCTAAAGCTATAAATGGCTTGTGACATGTCGCCCACTACATACAGATTATGACTTTCTTGTGAGAGTAGTTTGGTAATTTGATACTGCGCTTTGTTAGTGTCTTGATATTCGTCAACCATAAGAAACCCAAACTGGGTTCGATATTTTTCCAAAGTTTCTGGTGATGCTTTAAACAGGTTTACCACCTCAAAAAGGAGATCGTCAAAGTCCAAAGCGTTATTGTTAGATAGGGTTTGTTGGTAGCGGGGATATATTTGCGCCACGGTTTTTTGAAAAATTCCTCTAGCATACGCGTGGTATTGCCCGTGGGAAATAAGCTCGTTTTTGGCACTGGAGATGGTAGAAAGTACTGCTCTTGGGCTAGTTGTTTTTGGGTCAAGACCTAATTCTTTTACAATATTTTTAACTATCGACTCGGAATCATCAGTGTCATAAATTAAAAAGTTGGGAGAAATGCGGTTGTTTTTACCGTCTTTTTTTAGGATTCGCACGCAGATAGAGTGAAAAGTTCCGCACCAGTAGAGCGATTCCGATGCGTCTAGTAGCTTATCAACTCTAGTTTTCATTTCAGTTGACGCCTTATTGGTAAAAGTTACGCATAAAATTTTTTCTGGTGATACTTTGTGTTCCTTAATCAAATAGGCAACTCTATGAGTAAGTACGCGCGTTTTTCCGCTTCCTGGACCTGCCACCACTAAAGCCGGACCTATAAAATGCCTTACTGCCTTTATTTGTTGGGGATTTAGATCTGTTTCCGCAAAGTTTTGCACATGCAAATCATACCACCTTGGTATAATTCTCTAACTTATGGATTCTGCTAAGAGATATTACATCAAAACCTTTGGGTGTCAGGCTAATCTTGCCGACTCTGGAACCATGGGGGGAATTTTGGAAGCGTTGGGTTATGAGAGGTTTGCTCCCACCGTAGATGAGAAGGAGGATTTGGTTCTGGAGGAAGTTTTAAGAAATGTGGGTCTTTTAATAATAAATACCTGCTCCGTACGCCAAAAAAGCGAGGATAAGGTTTATGGGATGGGAAAGATGGTAAAGCGGGTGTTTAACGATGTTGGGAAGAAGCCCACAATTATTTTATCTGGTTGTATGGTGGGTTCGGCTATGGGCGAGCGCAAAAGGTTTGAACTGGACACCTTAAAAAAGAAAATGCCTTGGGTGGACGACTGGATAGGTACAACGGATATTGCTGTGTTACCAAATATCTTGTTGGAGTCTAAAAAAGTAGACCTAAAAGAAATTAGTCCGACTGTGGAAGCTGGGGATTTTGCCTATGTAAATATCTCCACAGGTTGTGATAATTTTTGTAGCTATTGCGTAGTTCCCTATGCCCGAGGCAAAGAGATTTCCCGCCAGCGTGAGGATATTGTACGCGATGTGGAAAATCTTATAGACCGTGGTTATAAGCGGATTATGTTATGCGGACAAAATGTAAATTCGTGGGGGCTTGGAACTAAAGAAAAGTTTAACCTTAGATCTGGCGAGAGCAAAAAAACGCCTTTTGCGGATTTGTTACGAGAAGTTCAATCTCTGGATGGTTTAGAGGAATTGGCGTTTATTTCCTCCAATCCGTTTGATTTTACTCAAGAGTTAATAAAAGTTTTGCCACTTCCCAAAATGTCCAAATACCTACATATTGCGGTGCAATCAGGCAATAATGAGGTGCTAAAAAAAATGAATCGCAGACATACGGTGGAGGAGTTTATAAGACTGGTTAGAGCAATTGAGAAAGCTGTACCAGATATTGAGCTGGGAACGGATAT
>Ga0066637_10002461_pt1 | contig 12360 bp, 4 predicted proteins | sample CryGeyCG2014_020_FD_62737 | JGI IMG/M metagenome (GOLD analysis project Ga0066637, IMG submission 62737) | Groundwater microbial communities from aquifer - Crystal Geyser CG08_land_8/20/14_0.20 | ecosystem: Environmental > Aquatic > Deep subsurface > Groundwater | place: USA: Utah: Grand County...
ACAGTTTGACGCTGTCGCCATTGTTATTCAAAGCGATCTTGCTTTGCCGGCGGTAAATGGCCAGATACCCGCGCGCGGGGATAATATTGGCGCGCGAGGAAGTACCGGCCTTGATGGTAAAAACACGGGCGCTCAAATCGCCCAAGCGCCAGCCGGTCAGGTCGGCTTCGCGGTCGCTACGGTTGTAAACTTCAATGAATTCGTTCTCGCTGTCATCGCCGATCGGATTAGGAAAAATTTCCGAAATGACAAATCTGGTTCCAAAGGACAAATTATCGTCCGGCTGATCCGACGGAGACGAATTGTCCGTCTGCTGATCAAGGTTTCGCGCTTGGGGAAACGCGATAATATTGGACGCGCCGGGCGTGGGTGTTAAAGTATAGATAAAATCAAAACTGTTGTTGAAACTGTTGTAGCCATTGATTTTACGCGCCGTACTGCCCGGATCCGGAGCTTTGGGCGCGTTATCCGCTGTTTGGCCATCATCCCAATCGCCATAGGCAAGCTGATCAAGGAGTCCGCCTTTCTGGTCGCACAGAATAATGGCGTCGCCTCCGTTATTCAAGCTGCCTTTCGGTTTTTTTACCAGATGATAAGCGAAGGGCAAAAGCTGGCCGGACAAAACAGTGCGCGCGCCGCTCCCTTCTTCCAGTGTCCAGCCGGCCAGAGAAAAAATTTTCTCCGTGGTGTTGAATATTTCCACCCATTCCTCTTCGCCATCTGCCGGGTCGCTGACAAACTCATTGATGACCGCCTCACCCAAACGGACAAACGGCGCGCTCGCCTGATGATCGGCTGGCGCCGGACTTGATGAAGCTGGCGGCTGATTTTCCTCTGCACTGCCGCCTGTTTCAGCCGGATCATTTTCCTCGTCCGGCTGTTCCAGTCGCGCAATCATGTTGGCCGTTTTGGGCGTGCCGCCCGCGTCGGCCGATGTCTGCCAAGAAGAATCCGGCGCGCGGCTCATCGTCTGTTTGGTATTGTTATCGCCGGCCGGCCAGCCAGCCGACGCCTCCACCTGGTCCATGACATTACCTTGCGCATCACGCAAAACTAATATTTCGCCGGTATTACCCAGGGCACCGGTATAAATCAGATCGGCGGCGACCGCCGGCGCCGTGTCATCGCTCGTCCGTTCCAAAAGGAAATATCCGCCGGCGCCAATCCGGCCAACCAAATTTACAGACGGCGTGCCATCCGCGGCCAAAAGCGTCCAGCCGTCCAGGATAATTTCGGCTCCGGTTTGGTTATACAATTCCAGCCATTCGTGGTTCGCACTGGCCGTCGTGCCCATCCAGGCGATTTCGTTGATGATCACAACGGCGGCGGCCGAAGAAACGGAAAAAAATAAACAAAAAACGGCGGACCCTAAGGCCAACACGCCGATTTTCCCTCCTTTGGTGAACATAATGATTAATTTAATTATTAATGTTAAAAAAACGGTCTTTCGGCCAATGGCCGGGATTGTTGATGATGTATTGCCGAATGCGGTTTAAAGATTTTTCATTGCGGATAATATGGTCATAAAAACGGGATTGCCAGGCAAAATCAGGATTGATATTTTGACGGATCAATTTCGTGCATTGCCGTTTAAATTGGTTGATAATCGCGCCCAATGAACCTGATTGCCATTGGGGCCGATAACCACCGCGCGGTTTTTGATTTGATAATTTTTGATTATTGAACCCGCCATTATTTTTATTGACATCCAAATTTTTTATGGGCAATAATTCATCATTTTTTATATTTATATTACCGGCATTTTTGGCGTTTTTGGTATTTTCCATATTTATTGTATTTTTCGTATTGACCGCATTATCCGTATTATCCGCATTATCCGTATTATTCGTATTATCCGTATTATCCGCATTATCCGTATTATTCGTATTATCCGCATTTTCCGCATTTTCCGTAGAGACGCCCTGGCAGGGCGTCTCTACAATGGGCGTCCCAACAATGGGCATTTCAACAATGGGCGTCGAAATAATGGGCGTCCCAACGGTTGGCGTTTCAACAATGGGCGTCCCAACAACGGGCATCCCAACGGTTGGCGTTTCAACAACGGGCATCCCAACGGTTGGCGTCCCAACAACGGGCGTTTCAACAACGGGCGTCGAAACAACGGGCATTTCAACAACGGGCATTTCAACAACGGGCGTCGAAACAACGGGCATTTCAACAACGGGCATCCCAACGGTTGGCGTCCCAACCATTGATGTACCAGCGGTTGGTGTTTTGCCGAATAACACATCCGTCATTGGCGTCATGGTCGCAACCAAATCAACAATGGGTGGATATTCATAATCAATGGCCAAAATAAAATGTATGTGATTGGGCATAATCATCCAGGCATCCAAACGGACAGACGGCCGGATGGCCGGGGTTTGCAATAATTCCCGGGCAACGATGCAGCCGATGCCGTTCAATATCATCAGACCATTGTCAATCCTGCCAAAAAATGATTGCCGTTGAAACGCGCAAATCGTCACAAAATAATATCCGTTTTGCCGGTAATCATATCCGGGCAGACGGATTGAATTGATCCGATATTTATTTTTGAATAATCCCGTGTTCATCCCTCCTTGATAAAAAATTAGCAAAGCCTGCCGATCATTCAAACCTGACTGCACCGCCGTTGTATTCTGTTTTCACCTGTTCATCGGTCAAGGCGTAATTCCAGATTTTGACATCATCAATCAGGCCGTCAAAAAAATTCGTTCCACGCTTGCCGATTGTTAAATTGCTTGCCTCAAATGCGGTCGCGGTCTTGATTAAAATATGCCGCCAATTTGTGTCTAAACGATTAGTGGACAGGCCATCAATATAAATAACCGGATTAACAAAGCCGGGAGCGGAAATTATGCCGTCCGTGATAATTATATAATGCGTACCGCCATCCAGATCAATTATATTTTCAGTTGTACTTTCGGGCTTAAGCCAAAAAGCCACCGTGTTGATATTGAGATTAGTATCGCCGATATTAACATAATCATCCGCCCCGTCAAAACTGCCGGCGCTGTGATATTTGCCGGTCCGGCCGTTGTACCAGAAAGAAGCAGACGAGCTGGCGCAGGTGCCGGTGGCAATGACATCCGAGGCGCCCAAATACAGCTGGCCGTGCCGGCCATTGCCGGATTCATCATGGATGGTCCCGCCCTGGCATTCATCAAAACGCCAATGCGCGATCGGCTTGCCCTGGTTGTATTCCCACGCGACTTGCGCCGGCGTGCGGACGTAATTATAGATACGGACCTGATCAATTGAACCGTCAAAAGTACGACCCTGAAAATAATTATTGCCTATATTCAAAGCGCTGGTTGCGTCAGATACCCGACTGCCAACGCCATCCGATTCTACTGAAGTCATATGGCCAAGCGCTTGGCCGTCCCGATAAAATGTAACGCCGCTAGCCAAATTACTTCCATCCCAAACAATTGATATGTTGTGCCAAGAATTAAAATTGTCGGAAGTAAAACTGTTTTGCGCGGAAGTGGCCAACAAATCATTAGCACCGTCATAATCCATAATAAAATTCAAATTTGAGTAAGACAGGGTTATTCGACTATACCAACCGCTATTTGAGTTATATTCTTTAGACACAATAAATTCCAAACTTCCCTCTCCATAACTCTCAGCTTTAACCCAAGCGGAAATTGTCATCTGTTCCAAATTATTGATTGGATCGTTGGCCGCAACAAGTATTTTATCATCCACCCCGTCAAACTGGAGGGCATTGCCGAACTTGCCCCTGGTCCATTGCGGACTTGAATCCTGGCTGACAAATTGTCCGTCATTACCATTTCCGCTTGTGTCATTAGTGGTGGTGCCGGCCTTTTCGTCAAACTTCCATTCCGCCACTGGCGGAGCGCAATAGTCGCCCGAACCCGGGACGCAGTAAACCAAGCTGGCGGCTTGGCTGGAAGTGGCGGAACCGGCTGGGACTGAGCCGGTGGAGCCGAAAACGACCGCTTGGCCGCGGTTGGCCAATTGCTTGATGTCGTCCAGGTTGGCCGCAAAGCCATAGACGCGGACATCGTCAATCAATCCCTGGAATTCATCCGTGCCATCCGTGGCATTGGCATCGCCGATGTAGAAAATTCCGGCATTGGCCAGAGTGCCGTCCGCGGCCAATGAGGTATCGGATCCGGCCAATACCCCGTCAACGTATAATTCTATTTTGGTGTTTGATGTTTTTACGCCCAACACATGATGCCATTGGCCGTCCGCATAATCCCGGCCGCTGGAAAGCGCGCTGTCTTCGGGAAAAGAAGCGGAAGAGGTGTCGCCGATGCCGAAGGCCAGGGCGCCGGCGCTGTTTAAAGACAAAGAATAACCTTCATTGCCGTCTTGTTTGTGAATGATATATTCCGTGGCGGCCGGATTGGCCGGGCCGTATTTTATCCAAGCGGACAAAGTAAAATCAGTGGCGGCCGCGAAATCCAGTTCAGCGTCATCAGCGTCATCAGCCGCGCGGCGGTTGTCGCCGCCCTGGAAAGCCGAACCTTCAAGGCCGTTCAGGGTCCGATGGCTCGCGCCGGACAGCGTGAAATCTTTGTTGAAGCGGCTTTCGTCCTGGGCCAGCGCGCCATAGCCTTCGTCAAATCTGAGGTGGAGAAGGGGAGCGCCCAAAGGAGAATTGCCCGCCAGCATGTCTTCAGTGATCTGGCGTTGGGTCCGGGCGTAGTTATAGATGCGGACATCGTCAATGAGGCCGTTGAAATAACCGCTATTAACGCGCGAATACCCAATTCTCATATCAGTATATTGAAAAAAAGGAACAATAGTATTACCAGGTGTATGTTGTACCGTTGAACGTAATATTCCGTTCACAAATAACGATTGAACGCCAGTAAAAGAATCATAAACACCAACAGCACTGTGCCATTTATTAAATTGTGTACTTTTCAAGTCAAAAACAGCTGATTGTTGTGTTTTAAAACCAGAAGAATCTTTTGTCACTAATATCCAATCTAACAAATTAGGGTTGCCTTGATAAAAACGCAGATCATAACCCTCTTGTAATTGGGTATCACTGTTCCAACGCCAACCGCCAAAAATAGCGTCAGCATTTACATTATCCGAAATTTCACGATAAAACCATCCACTAACAGTAATACTTGGATAATTCTGTGGTCTAATTGAAACATAATCATTATTGCCGTCAAATTCTAAACTACCGCCATATTTTCCTTTTGCCCAAGTTGGCGCGGCGGTGCCAGCACCAAAACTGCCATGATTGCCCCCGCTCCAAGTCGTTGAAGCCGCGCTATCAAAAGCAGTGGTGCCGCTTTTTTCGTCAAATCGCCAATGCGCCACCGGCCCGGGCGCCCATTCATAAAGCCGCCGTACTTCGTCCGGGGAAAGGGCGCGATTGTAAATGCGAACTTCATCGATCTGGCCATCCCAAGCACGATTATATAAACCATCGTTGTATAAATTCCCAATTGTTAATTTTTCATTACTATCATCACCTTTAACGCCTCTACCGTTTGTTATGGATGTGGGTTGAAGTAATGTTCCGTTCTTATAAAGATTAACCATCTCCGCCTGGTTTGTTCCGTCCCAAACTAAAATAAAATTTAGCCATTTATTTAATTCTGCTTGGTTGTTATAGTTTACAACCAAATTATCCCCGCTAAAACTGGACCAAAAGCTAATTATGCTATTTGTTGTTACATACTGTAATGCCCAGCCATGGTCGGAAAAATCTGCTTTTGAGATTAAATAACCTTGTCCTACATAACCAAAACTATCCGCCTTTACCCATAATGAAATTGACATAGGACCAATATTGGAATTGCTATTATTGGATAAAATATTAATTGAACCGCCATCTTCGCTTCCGTCAAAAACTCCGTTGTTTCCGAATTTCCCGCCAGTGGTTGAAGCATAGCCATAATATGTCCCATCATTCCCGTTCCCGCTCGCATCAAGCGCGCCGGAAGTGGTCGCGCTCTCATCCATCTGCCAATACCCCACCAATCCGTCAGTCAGCCAAGAAGCGGATCGGGAACCGAAAGCCGCGGACACGCCTTGGCTGGATTTGATACCCGCGCGCCCGGCATTATAGTCTTGTTTGATCTGGTCAGCCGTGCGGGCATAAGGATAGATTTTTACTTCATCAATGAAGCCGTGAAACCAACGATCAGTGCCATTTTCATAACTTCCTATAAAAATATCATCACTATCCATCCAAGATCCTCCAAATGTTACTGATTCAATAAGAACGCCATTTTCATATAAAAAATAATCATTATTATTTTTTACAGCAACAATATTATGCCATGTTTGTAAACTTATGCTTAAAGCATTAAATACAGCCCCCAGACGCATTTTCACCAACATTCATTCTTAAATAATTACCTTGGTTATAATATAAATCCCAATCCATGGTTGATTCTGAATTACGCTTTGATAGCAGGCGTGGGTTAGAGTCAGTTGTCCAGGAAACAGGTTTAACCCAAAAGGACAATGCAAAATTCTCAACATGTAAACTATTGCTATCCGATATTTGTACATATTTACTTACCCCGTCAAACCACAAACACTTACCGCTCACGCACATGCTTTCATCCTGCCAGGTCGCGCCGTTGATGGTGCCGTCATTTTTGTGCGCGGTTTCGTCGTGCGCGATCTCGCCATAACCTTCGTCAAATGGCCAGTAGCCGACCGGACCGGGCCCGGTCTCGGCGGATTGGACATTGCCGATGGTGTAATCGGAAGCTTCAAGGCTGAAGCCAGCCGGACTGAAGCCGTCCGGAGCGGACATATTGCCGTAATAAAAATAAATCGTCTGCGCACCGATCGGAAAACTGTTAAAATTGACCTGGATGACATTGGCGGCCGTGCGGCAGCCGGACATGAGATAATGGGCCAGCACTTCGCCGTTCCGGGCCGTGAAACGGAAATCGCCGCAGTCGCTTTGCATGCTGGTGGAAGCGGTTTCAGTATCAAGGGTCAAGGCGACATAGACATTGCTTTGCGCCGAACCGTTGTTGGTAACCGTAATGGCCTGGCGGTAAGTCCAGGACTCGTTCCACCAGGTGGCCGCGGCCATCCGGGCGCCGCGAGTGAAATAAAAATAGGCGGTCAGCGCCGGAATCGCCAACAAGCTGAAAATGATAATCAGTTGAAAAATTTTTTTGCGCAAGAATGATTTCATTTTAATCTTTGCCTTATTTTTTCAATTACTTGCTTAGTTTGATTTATTACTTCCGAATTGTTAAAACGCAATACCCCAAAACCCAATGCCTCAATATCCTGCGCCCTGTCATGATCATAACTTTTTTGTTCCTGTCCGTTATGAACAGAACCGTCTATTTCAATAACCAACTTCTGCCGCGGACAACAAAAATCAGCAATATAATGGCCGATACCGTATTGGCGGCGGAAACGGACATTTAATTTATTTTTATTAAGTTTTGGCCATTAGAATTTTTCGGCTGGAGTACAATTTTTTCTTAAAAATTGGCGGCGTTTTTTCTGCAACCGTTTATTATAGATTATTGTCATATGAAGCGGGGTCAAACCCCTCTGTCCCGCCTCAAGCGGGACATCTCCCCTTGCCAAGGGGAGATTAAATATGGTCTTTCTCCCTCATTTTCTTTTTTTCTCCTTCTCCTCCCCTTATTATAAGAGTGGATAGGGATGAATCACTCACCCCCGCCTCGCTTTTGCTCGGCTTCGCCCTTCTCTCTCTTTGTCATCAGATCGGGAATAAATTAAACAGCCGATATTCAACGCTCAATATCCAACCAATACCCAATCCGGCAAAAAATTCATAATCACTGATTAACTGATCACTAAATTATTCTACGCGACGACGATTTCCTAGGAGGTGAAGAATTTTTTAAGGAGATCAGATTTTAGTCGGGTTGGAATGCTTGATTATTTTATATTATAACACAAATTTTCTTTATTAAGCAAAAATAAAAAAGCGCCCCGCGATTAGGCGGAGCGCTATATAAAAGTCTAGGCAGGATAACGATTAGTATCGGGCGCCAGTCCGGGTGCCGTCATAAACGAAATCCGAATATTGGTGCGGCGTGTTGAAAGCCGGTTCGCCCGGGCGGTAGCCGTAAGCGCCTTGGACCCGGATGCCGACGCGGTCAATCTCGCGGAAACTGTTGCCGTCCACGGACAATTGCACGCGGACCTCGTAATCGCCCGCGGCCAAACGGCCGAAGTCGCTCGCCAGATGGACGCGCCCCCAGTAACTCCCGTTCGGATATTGGGTGGGCACTTCCTTGCTCAAGAACGGCTGACTGTCGCCGCGGCGGTAAAGATCGTGCCGGACAGTCAGGGAATCCAAACCGGACAAACGGGAAAAATTGGTCACCACGATCACGTTCTCATAGCTCTGGAAAACGGATTTCTGGTCAATGTTCACGCAAGCGCCGTTGTCGCCCTGGCCGCTGCCGGCGCAAATCACGTCCCGCTGGACCTGCGCGCCTTTGACCGTAACCACGGTGGAACCGATTTTCTGGAACGCGCCGCCGTTCAGGCTGATCAGAGTGTTGATGGTGTGCTGGCCGGAAGGCAGGCGGTTGAAATAGGTATCGGAATAATTAACATACCAAAAATCGTAATCGGGCTTTTTGACCGGCGAAATCTTGCTGTCATAGAAACGGCGGCCGTTCAGCAAAACCTCGTGCTTGATTTGGAAAGATTCCACCTGGCTGATATCGGTCAATTTGGTCATCACGCTCACCGGCTCATTCTGGTCAAAAACATTTTTTTCCTGGCGGAAAGCGTATTCGTAGCCGCTCGTATTATAGACATCGCGGCCAGTCCTGGTCCAGACCAATTTATAGCCCGGTTTGGGCTGGCAGATATAACGGCCGCAATAAGAACAGTATTGGCCGGATTGGCCATAAGCATAATAATTATAGTCCTGGTAATGGCTCGCGCCGGCCGCGGCGCGCTGGCCGTTGTATTGGCCGGAAATAACCTGGATAGTCTTGGTGTCATGGAGACGGAAAGCCTGCTCGTCCATACGGATATAGACTTTCATCTGGTATTCGCCGCCGGGCAGGGAATGGATGACATCCCAATGATAGACTTCCGGCCAGAAATAGCGCTGGGGCGCGAACACGCGGGAATCAAAACGTTTGACCACGCGGCCGTTTTGGTCCTGCACTTCGTGCCGGAACTGGAACTTGTCCACACTGTCAATGGCGAAAATCCGGGTCAAAAAATAGATGCTCTGATTGTCATAAAAATAATTGCTTTCTTTGACAATCTCGTTCACGTTCTGCCTGGTTTCATTGACGCCCAAGCCGAAGACCGTGGAGCGGTACTTGAAACTCGGCTCTTTGCCCAAAGCCAGAGACGGCAAAGCCAAAGTGCTGAACATGACCGCCGCCAGGATCAGGGGTAAAGTTTTTTTCATCATAAGACAAATATTAATAGTTTTTTAATACTATTTTTTATTTAAAATTAAACAAAATATGACAGAATTAGGCTGATTTTTTTACAGGATTAAAAAACCTTAGCACAAAAACCAATTTTTTTCAAGAGTCTGGGGTAATGTGTAAAGGTTTTTTAGAAATGTCCTATTTGGCGTTTTTTAGAAATGTCCTATTCGGCCAATCTCGCTTGGCCGGACTGGCTATGATATAATAGATATCATCCAATATCCGACGCGCAATATCCGATATTGGCTATGTGATATGGCCCGAAGGCTAAGTATAAAAATATATAGCGAAGGCCACGGACGAAGATGATTTTTCATATCTATGGCGAAAAATATTTATCCTGAAGGCAAAAATCTGCCGATCTTCAAAACCGGGCTGTGGCTGATGGCCGGGGCCGCGGTTTGCACCCTGCTTTTCTACGCGATGTCCGGATTTTTTGTCCGCGCGGCCCTGGAAAAATATGAACACCTGGCCTCAGTCCGCATTTTTGACCGGCAAGGACGGCTCCTGAGCCTTCAACCGAACCACAAAGGTTATTATTCCGTCTACCTGGATGAAGCGCCGCCGCTTTGGGCGCAATGGGTCCGGCGGCGGGAAGACAAATATTTTCCCTATCATATCGGCCTCAATCCGGCCAGCCTGGCGCGGGCCGTAAAAAATTGGCTCTTGGGCCGCGAAAACCTGGCCGCGAGCACCATCACCCAGCAACTGGCGAAAAACCTGCTCGGCCAGGAGAACCAAAGAAACCTGAAAAACAAAATCAAAGAAGCCGGACTGGCGCTTTGTCTGGAAGCCCGTTTATCCAAGCCAGCCATCCTCGCGATGCATGCCAACACCGCTTACTTCGGCGAACAAACGCAAGGCTTGGCGGAGGCGGCGCAATTATTCTTTCAAAAACCAACGGCTAATCTGAACGAAGCGGAAATCATCTCCCTTTTGGCCGCGCTCTCCAGCCCGAGCCGCCAGCATCCTTTTACTCTGGAAAACGCGGAACAAAGCCGGCGTTTGGCCGAAAATTTCGGTCTGTCCTGGACAGACCAGAGCCCAAACAGCGCGGAAAGGAAAGCCCGACGCGCCGATTTCCGTTCAGCGCGGACCGATGAAGCGATGTTGGAAATGAACAGCCTGCGCTTGGTTTGCCCAATTGATTGCGCTTTATCGTTAGACGCGGACTTAACCAAAACACTGCGCTCGATCCTGCGCGACAACCTGGCGCTATTATCGGAAAAAAAAGCCGCCCATGGCGCCCTCGCCGTGATCAGCGTGCCGGATCGCACGCTTCTGGCGCTTATCGGTACGGCGCGGCCGGACAGCGAGCAAGCCGGCGACCAAATCAATATGGCCATCAGGCCCAGGCCGATCGGTTCAACCTTGAAGCCATTCATCTACCTGAAAGGCTTGGCCGCCGGCTTGCGGCCGTACACTTTGGTCATGGATAAAGAATATAAATACACGGTGGACAACGGCTGGGCCTTTTATCCGAAAAACTACGACTACCGCTACCATGGCCTGGTCAATTTGCATTACGCCCTGGCCAACAGCTTGAACGTACCGGCGGTCCGGGTTTTGGAATTTGTCGGAATTAAAAATTTCGGCGATTTTCTAACCAATGACCTAGGCTTGAAACCGATCCAGCCGATCGGCAACTACCAATTGGGCCTGGCTTTGGGCGGACTGGAAATGGACCTCTTGGGCTTGACTTATTATTTTTCCGCTCTCGCGGATAACGGCCGGCTCGCCCCCTTGCGCCTGGGCGACAGCCGAGCAGAAACGGTCCTGCCGGCCACGGAAAATTTCCAATTGCAGAGAACCATTGCTCCGCCGGCGCTGGTCGCGCTGATCAATCGGATCCTCTCCGACCGATCAACGGCCGTTGACCAATTCGGACCGGTTAGCTTCCTGGCCTTGCCGCGCCAGAATTACGCGGTCAAGACCGGCACCTCGCGCGACTACCGCGACAGCTGGACGATCGGCTACACGCCGGATTATGTCGTCGGTGTCTGGATCGGCAACGCCGACGGCTCGCCCATGGATGAAGTCGCGGGCGCCGCGGGCGCCGGCCGCGTCTGGCAGGCGGCCATGAATCTGCTGGCCGCCTCGTCCTACGATCAACAAAGCGCTTTTGATTTTTCCGGCCTGAAAGATTTCCCAACCGGCAACAGCACGGAATACGGATTGCCGGCAGACGATTATAACCGGGTTCTGAATATGCTTTTGGAAGACAAGCTGATCCTGCTTCCGCACGACGGTGACGAGTTTTTGTGGCCGGAAAGCCGTCTGACCCTGCGCGCCCAACGGCCGGTGGAATGGCGGATCAACGGCCAAGAAATCGGCGGACCGGCGGCCGAATTGATTTTCACGCCGGACGCGCCCGGCCGCTACGAAATCACGGCCCAAAACGACGAATCTTCGGAAATGATCCATGTCCGGTTCAACCGCCAATAAGAATACTCTTGGCAAGATACTGTGGACGAGCCGCAAGGTGATATAAATCAGCGCCTTAAAATTTAAGAAAATTAATCATCTCCAATATCCAGCACTCAATATCAAAGCGATATCTAAATTAAAAATCGCTGAATCAACTTCGCAACAAAATAAAAAAAGCCGGACTGTTTAAACCCGGCTTTCTTTATTTGCCCGAAATTTCATCCGCTTGCTTATTTCTCCACCACGAACCAGCGGCCGTCCGTGCGGCCGAAATTTTCCGGCCGATACATTTCCGCGGCCACGGCCGGCAAATGGTTGAATTTGCCCGGCACCAAGGCCCGGACATAATAGAAATAATCGTAAGTGCCGGCCGGCAAAAAAGACAGGAAAAGGACCAGCCGGTCATCGCGCTTTTCTTCCTGTTCCGGCCAGAGCGGCCCAGCGCCCGACTTGGCGTCCAGCCAGCTGGAACCAGATCCAGCCGAGCCGGCTTTGGCCTGGGCTTCATCAAGCAAAG
>Ga0066637_10002463_pt1 | contig 12352 bp, 10 predicted proteins | sample CryGeyCG2014_020_FD_62737 | JGI IMG/M metagenome (GOLD analysis project Ga0066637, IMG submission 62737) | Groundwater microbial communities from aquifer - Crystal Geyser CG08_land_8/20/14_0.20 | ecosystem: Environmental > Aquatic > Deep subsurface > Groundwater | place: USA: Utah: Grand County...
AAAGTTCTCTTTTGCTCATGTTGGTCATAGATGTAACCTTAAATTATTTAAAATTTATGGTTACATTTTATATGACTCAACCGATGAAGGGAAAGTTAGATTTTAGATGGCTCAATTCGGTATTATTGTAACCATTAAAAATCCGTGTTACGATAAAAAAGTTATCAAAAACTTTTAATCATTTCCTATGCGCACAATTCTTCTTTCCGTGCCTTCGGGTTCGCATTCGCGAGCGCTGCTTAAACCCTTGAGGTCTTTTTTTGGGCGAGCGATCGCTGATCAAAAAATCAAACTCGTGATCGCAAGTCCGATGAATAAATATCCGGAATTAACCGGAGAATTTGATGGTTCCGGCTTTGTTTTTGCGCCTGGGCAGGAAAATATTTTCGCGGAATACAAACCCGATTTGCTTATTACCACGACGACTGGCTTGGACGATTTTGATCTTGCGATCTTGCAAGAAGCAAAAAAACAAAAAACACCGATCCTAACCTATGTTGAGAGCTGGGACAATATTTGGAAAATGGAAAAGAAAAAAGAAAAAATGATTAAAGTAGATACTTTGCTTGTTTGGAACAAAATGATGCGAGAGCACGCGATTAAGGCTTTAGATTATACAAAAGATCAAGTCCATATCGTTGGCTCGCCAAGATTAGATTATTTTTACCGTGAAGATAAAATTCCCAGCCGCGAAAAATTATTTCAATATCTCGGGCTAGACTCGGCTAAAAAACTTGCGCACATCGCGACCGTAGAACTTTACGATATTTCTTATGTCGTTAAAATTTTAGCCTCTGCCCGCGATTCCGGAAAAATAAAAGCGCCGCTAGAAATTTATTGTTCAGTGCATCCAGGAGGCGACATTGCCAAACATGAATGGTACGCGAAAAAATATAATGTCAAATTGCGCTACAGTTTCGGCCGCAACGATCGCTCGCCAGATCCTCTGTTCCGCTATAATCCGACCAAAGAGGAAATGTATATGTTAACAAGTCTTTGGATGCATAGCGACTTAATGATCAATTTTTCTTCCACTGCCGCGATTGAATCAATGCTTGGCGATACGCCGACTATCAATGTAATGTTTGGCAAACCTTTTGATTTTCTCGCTTGGCGCAAAAGCGCGGTTTATCGCGATTTTCAAGAACATTACAAAGATATTATTGAAGAGCAGGGGACACGGGTCGTTAAAAATAAAAAGCAGCTGCTTGAAACAGTTAATCGCTATTTGGCGCATCCGGAAATAGATAGGAAGGCCCGGCGCGAAACTTGCCAAAAAATGATTACCTTTTTAGACGGCAAATGCTCGGAAAGGGTGTTTCGTCATATTCTGCAACGGTAGGGACAGAACAATGTTCTGTCCCTAAACACACCACACTCCAGATTCAGATTCCTAAATCTAATTTTAAGCAAAGCAAAACCGAAAAGGAAATCTGGCCATTTTCCCTTTTAAAAGAAGAAAAGGCTGAAGTCGCTGTTCTATTTCGGGCTTATGACATAAAATGATTTTTATTCCATTTTAGGAATGGTTTACCTGTACATCCCTTGCTAAAAATCAATAAATGTATTAAAATATAATATCTTGGTCTAAAAATCAAAATCTGATATTAGACCATTATTTTATTATTATGGCAAGACAGAAATGTATAAAAAACATCAAATTCTAGCGATTATTCCAAGCCGCGGCGGTTCGGAGTCCGTGCCGCATAAAAACATTCATCCTCTTTTAGGCAAACCTTTGATTTACTACACGATTTCCGAAGCGAAAAAGTCAAAATATATTGACCGCTTAATTTGCTCTACGGATGATCCGCAAATTGCTAAAATTGCCAAAAAATACGGCGCGGAAACGCCATTTCTGCGGCCCGCGAGTTTGGCGAAAAATGCGAGCCAAGATCTTGGTTTTTATCGTCATACTTTGACTTATCTTGCAAAAAACGAAAATTACACGCCCGATCTTGTGATTAATCTCCGGCCGACAGCGCCCCTGCGCACGGCAAAACACATTGACCAAGCAATTAAAATCGTTGTGGACAACAACGCCGACGGACTAAAAACAGTGGCTTTAACAGATAAACATCCGCATAAAATGTGGCGAATCAGAAAAGGCATTTTTTTGGACTCATACTTAAAAACTGCTTTCCGCTTAAAATACGGTCCGGATGTGCCGCGGCAAAAACTCTCGCCTGTGTATTGGCAAAACGCGGTAATTGATATCACCCGTCCAAAATTTATTTTAGAACAAAATCGCGTTTTTGGTAAAAAATTAGCCACCCTTATAATGAGCTCGGAGGATTCCGTGGACTTAGATTCTATTTTAGATTTTAAAGTCGCGGAACAAATTATGAAGGAGAGAGGGCGGGAATAGGTAATAAGTAATAGGTAATATGCCTAAAAACCATAGTCCCTATTCCTGATTCATGATTCATTATTCACTATCCCATGATCAAAGAAATTATTATTAATCATAAAAAAATTGGCCCGGGACATCCGACTTATATTATCGCGGAAATCGGGATTAATCATAATGGTTCGGTGCAAATTGCCAAACAGCTTGTGGATATCGCGATCGCTGCCTGCGCTGACGCGGTAAAGTTCCAAAAAAGAAGCCTGGAGCATATTTATACCGCCGAGATGCTGGATAATCCGAACCTGGGCGAGCAGAATTTTCAATATATGATTCCGCTTTTGCGCGAATTTGAACTTTCAAAAAAAGATTTTGTTTTTTTAAAAAAATATTGCGATCGCAAGAACATTACTTTTTTGTGCACGCCATTTGATCTCCCAAGCGTGGACTTTTTAGAAGAGTTGAAAGTCCCGGCCTACAAACTGGGTTCGCCTGACCTCACTAATTTCGCTATTTTAGAAAAAGTAACGCGGACTCATAAACCGCTAATTGTTTCCACGGGCATGGCTTATTTGGAAGAGATTGAAAAGACGGTTTCTTTTCTGCGAAAAAAAAACGCTCAATTCTCGCTATTGCACTGCTCTTCCACTTATCCAGCGCCTTGGGACAAATTAAATTTGCGCTTTATGGAAACAATGCGCGGAAAATTCAATGTGCCGATCGGCTATTCCGGGCATGAATTGGGGATTTCAATGTCTATTGTGGCCAGCGCTTTGGGCGCTAACATTATTGAACGGCATCTCACCCTAGATCGTTCTATGAAGGGACCAGACCACGCGGCGAGCCTAGAGCCGCAGGATTTCAAACGGATGGTCCGCGATATCCGCTACAGCGAACAAGCCTTGGGCGACGGCAAAAAATATATGAGCCGCGGCGAAATTTTAAACCGCGAGGTTTTGGGTAAAAGCTTGGTCGCCGCTTGTCCGATTGAAAAAGGAGAAAAAATTATTGCCGCGATGCTCGCTGTCAAAAGCCCGGGCAAAGGATTGTCCCCGCAGCTTTTTCAAAATTTAATTGGCAAAAAAGCAAAACATAATTTTAAAAAAGACGATCTTTTTTTAGAAAGCGATCTTAAAAAAATTTCCAAGCCGCGTTTTAACAAAAATTTTGAATCCCTCTGGGGCTTAAAAGTCCGTTTTCAAAATCTGGATCAGATGATCGCTTACCGGCCAAAAATGGTGGAATTTCATCTCACGGACAAAGACTTGGAACACGATTTTCACCCGGCTAAAAAATACAATACCCAAGCTTTATATATCCACGCTCCGGAATATCATTTCCGCTCCATCAATGATCTCTGCTCCAGCGAAAAAGAACTGCGGACAGACGCAATCGCCATCCTGCAAAAAACGATTGATAAAGCAAGGGAGATGAAAAAATATTTTGCCCCCGGCAAACCAAAAATCGTTTTTCATCCCGGCGGCATGAGCATTGACCCAATTACAGATCATAAAATGCTTTGGCAGAATTTAGAAAACTCGCTTAAAAAATTAGATCGCAGAGGGGTGGAACTTTTGCCGGAAAATCTGCCGCCGCGGCCTTGGTATTTTGGCGGCCAATGGATAGACAATATTTTTGTTGACCTGGACGAAATCCTTGCCTTTTGCAAACGCGCGGGATTAAAATGCACGCTTGATCTTTCGCACGCAAAGCTTTATTATAATATGATCGGCGAAAATTTTTATGCCGCGATTGGCCGGCTTAAGCCTTACGCCCGGCAACTGCATATTTCCGATAGCTACGGAACTGACGAAGAAGGATTGCAAATTGGCGAAGGAGACATAAATTGGGATAAAGTAAGCAGAATTTTTGGCAATTACAAATACGGTTGGATTCCGGAAATCTGGCGCGGCCACCAGCAAGACGGCAGAGGATTTTTTATTGCCCTAGAACGTTTAAGCAAATATTTTAAATAATATTTAGTCCCCCCTGACAAGGGGGGTTGGGGGGGGTTACATAATTCAAATCAGATGTTCAATAAATTTTTAGTCATTGGCGGAGCCGGATTTATCGGCGCGAATATGGCTGATTATTTACTGCGCAACAACGCGTCAGTAATTATTTTTGACAATCTTTCGCGGCGAGGCACAATGGAAAATTTGCGCTGGTTGCAAAAAAAGCATCAGGGGGAAAATTTAGAAATTATTGTCGGCGACATTCGCTTGGATAAACAAAAACTTTTAGCCGCGGCAGCCAAGGTTGACGTTGTCTATCATTTTGCCGCCCAAGTCGCGGTTACTTTTTCCGTCACCGATCCTTATGAAGATTTTACGATTAACGCTCTCGGCACTTTCAATGTTTTAGAAGCAATCCGGCAATCCAACAATAATCCGATTTTAATTTTTTCCTCCACAAATAAAGTCTACGGCGGAATGGAAGACATTGAAATTGTGGAACGGAATAATCGCCATGAATATAAAGATCTGCCCTTGGGCATTCCGGAAAACAGACTTTTGGATTTTCATTCTCCCTACGGCTGTTGTTATTCCAAGGATACTGACATTCTTACCCGCAATGGCTGGAAAAAATTTTTTGAATTAACCCCTAAAGACGAAATTCTTACTTATAATCTGAAACGAAAAATAGCCCAATATCAGAAACCCACGGATTATTTCTCTTACTATTATAAAGGTAAAATGTACGAGCAAACTAATCGCCGCCTTAAAACATGCGTCACTCCAAATCACAAAATGCTGGTAGCGTGGAACCGTAATCACAACGAACTGCAAAAACCACACTTATTAGAAGCGCAATCAATTGCGGGCAAACCTATGGCTTACCTTCTGGCGGCAGACATAGAAGAAGGAGAGGATCGTCGTCAGTTTGTGTTGCCTGAAATAAAAGCCAAGAAAAACAAACATCACTTTACAGCGCTCTCTATACCGATGAAGGATTGGTTGCATTTCTTGGGATGGTATATTGCAGAAGGACATTGTTATGAAAACAAAAAATCTGGTAATTGCACGGTTACACTCACGACCTACTATAGAACTGCCGAGGCGATGACGGTGATGCGCGCAATTGGGCTTTCACCTGTTAAAGATAAACATCTCATTACTGCTACATCTAAACAACTGTATAAATATCTTAAAACGCTCGGTAAAAGTCACGAAAAATATATTCCATCAGACATTAAAATATTAAGCTCTAAATATCTCTCCATTTTACTAAAATCACTTTTAAACGGCGATGGTAACCAACAAAGCAAGCACAGTTGGAGATATACTACTATTTCCCAATGTTTAGCAAATGATGTTCAGGAAATTGCGATCAAGTGCGGGATGGCGTCATCAATGGTTTTAGATAAAGAAGGATTCTATCGCGTCTATATCAGCACAACACGAACAGCCCAATGCAATCTAGAAAAAAACAGAAGCGCCTGGATTGATTACAAAGGAAAAGTCTATTGCGTGGAAGTCCCAAACTCTACCATAATGGTGCGTCAAAATGGCCACGCCTACTTCTCTGGAAACTCCAAAGGCGCGGCAGATCAATATGTCCGCGACTACAGCCGCATTTACGGCCTGCGAACGGTTGTTTTCCGCCAAAGCTGTATTTACGGCAAACGGCAATTCGGCATTGAAGATCAAGGCTGGGTCGCTTGGTTTACGATTGCCGCTTCTCTGGATCGGCCGATCACGATTTATGGCGACGGCAAACAAATCCGCGATGTTTTGTTTGTTGATGATTTAATTCAAGCTTTTATTTCCGCGACAAAAATGATTGATCAAACAAAAGGGAAAATCTATAATATTGGCGGAGGGGCGGAAAATACAATGTCGCTTTTAGAACTCATCTCTTATCTTGAAGAAATGCTGGGCAAAAAAATCGCCTATACTTTTTCCGACTGGCGGCCCGGGGATCAGCCAGTTTATGTTTCCGACATTCGCAAAGCAAAAAAAGAATTCGGCTGGGAACCAACCATCTCGGTTAAAGAAGGCGTTTCCAAACTCGCCGTTTGGGTAAGCCGAAATAAAAGTTTGTTTACCAAATTAAAAATCGTTTAATTTTTATGTTTTTCGCGAAAAAAAATAAAGAGACAAAAAAACGGGGAGCTTGCTCCCTTGTTTTTGATGACGCCTACAAAGAAACCTTGGTTAATGTTTTGCCGATTTTAAAAAAATATAATCTCCGCGCCACTTTCGCTTTCGCGACTAATCCAGAGGCGATTGAAAAGACGGAAAAATTCCCTTGCGCGTCTTTAGAAATCGCTAAAAAAATCCGCTCTTTAGGCCATGAAATCGCGAGCCACAGCGTAAATCACAAAAATCTCACCCAAATTTCGGATACCGAGCTGCAAACAGAATTAGAAAATTCACAAAAAACATTGAGAGCGGAAACGATTATTTATCCCGGCGGCAAATACGACGATCGCGTTTTAACCCAAGCGAAAAAATATTATCAATTCGGCCGGAGCGTTGCAGAAAACTTGAATCATATTCCGCCTCAAAATTTCTTAACTTTGCAATCTTATGTCCTGCGCCAAAATACGAAATGGCTGATCCTGGAGCATAAAGCAAAACAGGCCGCGAAAAAAAATCTTTGGCTTATTGAATCCTATCATCTTGTTTCCGATAAAGAAAAGAATTATCGCTTCACGGCCGCGCCGCGAGATTTTGAAAAACACTTACAAAAATTAATTGCCCTAAATCTTTGGATCGCGCCGCTTTCTACAGTCGCTAAATATATTATTGGAAAATTGAACTCTCCCCCTGATAAGGGGGATTAAGGGGGTTTCCTTTTTAAAATAACCCCTCCTACCCTCCCCTTATCAGGGGAGGAATACACAAAATTATGCCCAAAATTTCCACTTTAATCATTACCTATAATAACGCGGATAAACTGGACGCGTGTTTAGCGTCTGTCCAATGGACGGATGAAATTGTGATTGTAGACGCGGAAAGTCAAGATGCCACGCAAGCAATCGCGAAGAATTATACGGATAAAATTTACACAAGAGCGTGGGACAATTCTTACGCTCGCCAGCGCAATTTCGGCTTGCAACACATAAAAGGCGACTGGGTTTTGCAAATTGATCCGGACGAGAGAATGACGCCCGAACTTGCGCGAGAAATCCAAACCGCGCTTAAAAATTCAAAAAAGGATTATTACTGGATTCCTTTTTTGACTTATTTTTTGGGACATCCGTTGCGCCACGGATTATGCTACCCCTCGCATCATTTAAGATTATTTAAAAATAACGGAGCGCGTTGGACACGCGATGTTCATGAGCAAGTGGCAGACAGGCAGGGGAGAATTGTTACGCGAAAAGATCGCGATTCCGGATTTCTCATAAATCACTTTTTGCACTATTCTTTTGACACGGTTAATCATTATTTTGAAAAATTTGTCCGCTACACGGAAATAGACGGCGAGGAAATGGTAAAAATAGGCAAAGACCGCTTTGGCCGCGAGATGAAAACGAATTTACACAGTCCTTGGTCTTTAGCCTGGTTTTTTACTTATCGTCCATTGCGTTTTTTCCTCTCCCGCTTTTTCCGGCGCCAAGGCTACAGGGACGGTATTTACGGCTTTGTTTACGCGATTTTTGGGATGGTTTATGAAATGGTGGTGAGAATAAAATATTGGCAGAAAAAATCTGAGAAATAAAAAAAGACGATCTCACTATTTATGTCAACCAAACTCAACATTCTAACCACTTGCCTGCGCTATCCGCCGGCGCCGGGCGGGGCAGAGGTTTTAATTGAACAATTAAGCCAAGGACTTTGCTCCCGCGGGCATAATCTTAAAGTTTACACTTCCGATCTTTTCAGGCACAATCTGCCGGCGGAGTGGCTTGAAAAATCACAAACAAGCCGCGATCCTAGCTACCTCAAACGGCTTTCCGCTTTTTATTTTGGCGCTTTTCCTTATCCTTTTTTTCGCGGCCTGATCCGCAAGGCCTTGAAAGAAAAAAATATTGATCTTGTGCATAGCCACAATTTTTATTATTACTCGGCAGATAGCGGGCGGATGATAAGCCGTCTTAAGCGCCTCCCTTTTGTCTTCAGCCCCTATTTTTACATTGAAAGCCGGGAGGCAAAAAAATGGCAGGCATATCGCAAAACTTTCGGCCGTTTCACGATGGCCGCGGATTGCGTGATCGCGCTTTCGCCGTTTGAAAAAAATTTAATCACTAAATATTACAAACCGAAAAGAATTGAAATTATTCCGCCGGGAATCAATAAAGGCATCCGCGAAAAAGTTGATTTCAATATTTATGAAAAATATGGTTGCCAAGATAAAAATATTATTCTCTCGGTCGGCCGGATTTGCTATGGCAAGGGAATAGATATAACAATCAAAGCGCTATCGCGAATTTCCAAAAAACACCCGGACACAGTTTTAGCAATTACAGGCACGGACTTCGGAGATAAAGCGGAATTTGTTAAACTGGCAAAAAAACTCGGCGTCGCCGAAAAAATTCTATGGCTTGGTGAAATTAAAGAGCCGATTCTTTCTTCAGCTTATCAATACGCGAGCATTTTTTGCCTGCCCACAAATTACGAAGCTTTTGGCATTGTTTTTGCTGAAGCTATGGCCAATAGCCTGCCGATTGTCGCGACTAATTTTTCCGCCGTGCCTGGCGTTGTGCCTAAAGATAAAGCCGGCTTTTTAGTCCCGCGCCAAAATGTCAAAGCAATCGCCGGCGCTTTGGAAAGATTGATTGAAAACCCAGATCTTGCGGCCGCAATGGGCGAATTCGGCAGAAAGGAAGCGCTAAAATATGATTGGGATAAAATGACCGAAAAGGTGGAAGAGATATATTATGAGTTAGTTTAAAGTCCCCCCTAGACCGCGGGGGCAGGGGGGGTTATATAATCCATCACACAATTTGTTCTTTAAACAAAAAGCCCCATAGGGGCGCCAATAGAAAGGATCCTTAAGATGTCTAAAATGAATATTTTGATCGTGGAACCCACTAACGACTGGCCGAGTGTCTACAGTTACGCGAAAATCCCGCGGCTCGGTCCGCTAAGGATTGCCGCGGAAATTCGCGATGCAGGGCACAAGGTAATTGTCTATTCCGAAGCAATCAGCGGTCCGCTAGAAAATCATTGGGAGTTAGTTAATGAAGCCAATGTCATAGGCATTTCCGCAATCTCGGCGTTCGCGCCAGATTCTTACGACCTAGTGCAAAAAATCCGCCAAAATTATCACCGAGAACAAAAGCCAATCATCGGTGGTGGCGTCCATTTCACCTTTGCGCCAGATGAGGCCTTGGGAAAAGGCTTTGACATTATTTTTAGAGGGCCGGCAAGCATCATATTCCGCAAATTTCTAAAAAATATGCAAGATTTGAGTATTGATGGCATTAGCTATAGAATAGGCGATCAGCACTTTCACAATCCTGACGCTCCTAAAAAAGAAGACCTAAACGATTTGCCAGCGCCGGCTTATGAAACCCTGCACAAACCAGGAAATAAATGGCCGATAGGATTTTCAGGCACGCTAGAGGGGATAAGATCCTGTCCGCATAATTGCAAATTCTGCACCGTGTGGAAAATGTTTGGGCCTGTAACAATGGCCAGGCCCGAAATAGTTATCAGGGATTTGCGCGCTATGCAAGACGCCTTAAGCCCCAAAACTATTATAATGGCTGACGATAACTTCACCCAAAAAAGAGAAAAATCACTAGCTATTGCCGAAGCAATTAACAGAGCCATAAAAGATCAAAAAATTATGCCATTCGGTGGTTTGATCCAGAGTAGTATCAAAATGTCTCTGGATTCAGTATATCTAAAAGCTCTAAAAGTTGCATTTCCAAATATAGCCGTGGGCTTAGAAAATTTTAGATCTGACTCTTACAAAAAAAGGGGAAGTCTGGAAGAAGTAGAAGAATTCTTTTCTACACTGGGAGCATGGGGCTTTCATGTCCACGCTATGCTCATTATTGAGCCAGATATGGCGTGGGAAGAAGTTAAGCGCACAGTAAGAGAGTTGCGCAGATTGGGCGCAAAATCAGCCCAGTTTACCGTACTTATGCCTTTGCCTGGTTCAGATTTGTACAATGAGTTAGTAGAAAAAGGGGACCTAGACCCTAAAAATCAAAATTGGCGGAATTATAACGCCTTTAACCCCGCTCCTTGTTACCCGGCTGAAATGGGAGACAAAATGAACTATGGTTGGGTAGGATTTAATTCTCCCCGTCTAGTCTTTGAAAAAATAGGCGACATGCTTAAGGCTGGAGTAAATTTTGAGCGGTCAGCTTATCATTTTGTTCAAAGTTTGGCCGTCTGGTATCCAGGCATGCGCTGGGCTTGGCAAAATCGCGGCTTGCCGGGAGTCTTAAAGGCTCTGAAATGGAGCCTAATGGGATAAATTTTAGCTCTTTCAATTATTCTATAAAAAGAGGTGATATTTATGGAAGACAAAACCGATGAACTCAAAAATATTAAATGGGTTGCTAAAATTCTTAAAAAGTATGAAAAAGAATTGGAAAAAAGACATCAAATTCTTATAGGCATACTTGAAGTAATAGAGGAGTTGGAAAAAAAATCTGTGTCCAACAGATGCAGTGATACGACATTTGCGGAATGTATATGAAGACGCGATTTCCGAATAAAATCCGCGAGCATAGGCACATTAAAACCTATGCTTTTTTTATTTTATCGCTTCCTCTAAAACCTCCAATGTTTCTCTCCCGCATTTTGCCCAAGAAAAATTTTGGAGGCGGGATTTTCCTTTGGCGATTAAATCTTCTCGTAAAACATCATTATCTAAAACCTGTTTAATTTTTTTAGCCATTTCACGAATATCATTCGGATCAAAATAAAGGCAGCCATCTTTCCCGACTTCGGGCAGGGAAGAAGCGCAAGAGCAAACCACGGGCGCGCCAGCCGTGAATGCCTCCAAAAGCGGCATGCCAAAACCTTCATAAAATGAAGGAAAAACGAAAACCGCGGCGTTTTGCAATAGATTCCATTTTTCATTTTCACTGACAAAACCTTTTTCAAAAATATCCTTTTCCCATCGCGATTCTAAAATCGCTTTTTTTATTTTTTCATATCCATAGCCGGGTTTGCCGGTGAGAATTAGCTTGCCGCTCCAGCCGTCTTTTTTCAATAATTCAAAGGCTTTAATCAAATTTACGATATTTTTGCGGGATTCCAAACGGCCGAGAGAGAGAAGAAATGGGTCAAGAACCTCCCCTAACCCCTCCTTGAAAAGGAGGGGAAGATTCCCCCCCCGCCCGAGGGGGGGTGAGGGGGGGTGGGAGGAGGAGAAAGCGGGAGCAAATCCATGATAAACCACCTCAATTTTTTCCGGATCGCCGTTATACATTTTGACTAAATCTTTTTTTGTATTTTCCGAAACCGCGATAATTTTCCCTGCGGCCTTTAAACTAAATTTCGTGGTAAAACGCAAATAAGATCTCCGCCAAGTCGAATAACTTTGCGGATAATATTCATATTCCAAACCATGCAAAGTAACCACGGTTTTTCCATGATAAAGAAGCGGCATTGCTTGAGCCGGAACAAAAAGCAAATCTACTTTATCAGCCCAAGCCGCCAAACACAAACGCGAATGCGACCAAAAACGGGGGAGGGGAATATTTTTTAACCGAAAATTTTCTGGCCACGCGATTTTCCGCGCCACTTCCAAATTCTCTCGGCCGTTCAAATACAAAATATATTGATTTTTTTGATCAATTTTTGCGAGCGTTTTTGCAATTTGATAAGAATATTCTTCCACTCCGGTGCGGTTTTTTAAAAAACCGCGGGAAGCGTCAATACCAATAAGCATAGAATTTAGACGTCGTTGCGAGGAGCGACCCCAAAGGAGCGACGAAGCAATCTCATTGATTAGATAACTTTAATAACATTAGACTGTAGAAGAATACTTCTTTCGCAAGGCCAAATCTCCTTTGCAATTTGAATAGAATTATTGAATTATCCTCATCTCAAGCAGAGGTTTTTGTGCTAAAATTAGGGTAGAAATTCA
>Ga0066637_10002465_pt1 | contig 12345 bp, 15 predicted proteins | sample CryGeyCG2014_020_FD_62737 | JGI IMG/M metagenome (GOLD analysis project Ga0066637, IMG submission 62737) | Groundwater microbial communities from aquifer - Crystal Geyser CG08_land_8/20/14_0.20 | ecosystem: Environmental > Aquatic > Deep subsurface > Groundwater | place: USA: Utah: Grand County...
AAGCATTGATATGAAATGGAAGTTGGCAAGGTTATCCGCGGCGCTTGCTTTCATGGTAATATCGACTGGAGATTACAAAACCGTGACTGTGACGGCAGAGCATGTTAAAGCGGTTGTCGCTTTCATTGAAAAGGAATACAGCACTTCAGGTCTGAACACCCTTGCGCAAGAAGACAAGTATGAAACCATAACACTGGAAGACGCTGAACTCCTCATAGCTAGAGTAACCAATCAAACGGAAATCAGTCATGATGTTGTCATGAAAATTCTCAAGTTCATCGTACTGCAGGGAAGAGTCACAAAAGACCAGTTGAAAAGCAGATTCGACCTAGCGGACAAGAACCAGCTTAGACCTTTGCTGGGTATTTTGGAAAGCGAGAAGCTTTTGCGAGGGGGAAGAGGGTATTATCCCACGTCTAAACTGATTGAGACATACAAGATTTTGCCACCCTTGACACCCTTACCACTCTCAGAAAAGAACCCCTCTATAAATGGAAAAGAGGAAAGCGAGCAGCCAAATGTTGAGTATCCCTTTTCTGAGGTTGGCAAGCAGGGCAAGCGTGGCAAAAACACTATGGAACTTGATTCTTCTGTCGTGGCATCACCAGTCTCCACAACTCCCTTGCTGACAAAGGAGAACGTGGATAAGGTTCTCTCAGCCTTAGCGGGAGCCTCTAGAGTTAGAGGATCAGCGCATACCAGCGAAATCGTTCTAGAAACCAAGCTTTCCGAGTCAGACGTGCCAGCAATACTGCAGCAACTGCAACGAGAAGGCAAAGCCATCAGCATCCACTCCGACTGGTGGAAGGTGACATAGCATGACTTTGATTGGTGCTAGGCGCTGGCGCATTGAACTCTCGGACTGCCGCTGCGGACGCCATTACATTGTTACCGTTGAACCAGTCATCTACGTTGGGAAGGCGGAGTTCAAAAACTTCGCTACTGCTTTCCGGCGCCTGTTCATGGACCTCGAGAAGAAGTGGCGTTGGACCAGAAGCTTCACGAGCCAGATTGAGGCGCAAAACTTCGCGAAGGCCCTGGCTAAATTCTTGGAGGAACTCGCCTACGTCGACAACGGCTCGTTGTGTTTGGCAACGCCAAGAGGGGGGTCTTAAGCCATGAGCGCAGAAAATAACGACGAAACATCAAGACCTGGAAACAGCGAATACATCAGTCGTGTGGACCGCAGGCGCCGTAAGAAAGAACGTCTTTTGAATGCGCCTTTCATAGAGTCCAACAATTTCAGTCCCTTCAAAGAACATGGAAAAGACCATCACGTCCAATTCCGCATCAGCCCATTCGCCGAAAAAGTAGGCTCTGAAGTGGCTGCGCTCTTCAGCATGTCACTTAGCCAATATTGCAAGGCTGTTCTCTACTTGAACTTGGGACTCGTTTTCGAACCGATAGATAGGCGTCGTAAGACCTTCAAGAAACAAGCAGAGCGTTGGCTTGTAGATGAGGAATCGGGAGAGGAGGGTTAACAGATGGTTGAGGCTGAGGTTGGGGAAAACTTGTCTTCCACTCGCGCCTCTTCAACTCCGAAGCGACTTAAAAACGGGAAGTTGGACTCAGTGACTGTCCAGCCGCGCCGGTCCTCAAAACTTCAGCCCAAGAATGCTCTCGGTGACACTACGAGGATCGCGGGCGCCCATCATGCTCGTAGTAATGGCCAAGTCTTGGCATGCCCAGAATGTGGAACGCAGAAGCTCTTCAAGGATGGCTTAAGATACTTGTTCGATGGCGCTGCAGTTCAACGGTGGCTATGCAGAAACTGCGGATACCGCTTTTCTGAGAAAGAGCCCAGGGGCTCTACTCGGCCATTACAAAAAACGTCCGGCATGTCTCAAGAGTCTCAACATGTCTCAATAATTGAGACGCAGTCATTAAAAGGCGAATTGGCCATACTTGTTCCTTGCCGAGTAGGCGCCTCGGAAGGCGAGGCGAAAAACTTGGAAGAAGAAGCCCGACAAGAACTAGCCCAGCGGGAGGGCACGACGCAGACAGCAGTGGATGCTAAGGGCAAAATCCTAGAGTTTGCATGGCACCTGAGAAAGCAGGGTCGCACGCCAGGAACGATCAGCGTCTACGTGAAATACCTGACAGCTCTAGTTAAGCGAGGAGCCGACTTGAATAGTCCTGAAAGCGTCAAAGACGTAATCAGCCAACAGGAACATTGGGGTCCGTCTACAAAGAAACAAGCCTGCATCATCTACGCAGCGTTCTGTTTGAAACATCGAATAAACTGGGCTGATCCGCCAAACTACAAGCCGCAAAGGAAACTACCGTTCATTCCGCTCGAGAAAGAAATAGACGTTTTAATCGCTGCATGCGGTCAAAGAACAGGAACCATCCTTCAAACCCTAAAAGAAACAGGAGCTAGAATAGGCGAAGTCTTAGCCTTGAAATGGACAGACGTCGACTCAGAACATTGCACCATCAGCATAAACAACCCTGAGAAGAACAGCAACCCAAGAATCTTCAAGGTCAGTAACAAACTGATCAGCATGCTCAACGCCTTACCCAAGATTAGCGTCAAAATCTTCAGCGGCCTAAACGCGGGCGTCTCCTCAAACTTTCGCCAGCAGAGAAGACGGGCAGCGTTGAAACTTCAGAACCCACGGTTAAGTCAGATCCACTTCCACACTCTCAGGCATTGGAAGGCTACGATGGAATTCGCCAAGACAAAGAACATTTTGCACGTCATGCAAGTCTTGGGTCACAAGAACATCCAGAACACCATGCTGTACACGCAGCTCATCCAGTTTGAAAGCGACGAATACCACGTGGCTCGTGCCAAAACGTCGACTGAAGAAGACGAGCTGATAAAGGTCGGTTTTGAACTTGTCCGCTACGACGACGTTGAGAAAGTGGCTATCTACCGAAAACGCAAGTAGCGATGCTGAGACTGCTGGTATTTGGTGAAAACAACTCGTAAATGGCTAAATACTCCTTCAAACACTATTCAATTTTCCACATCAACCAAAGCTTACAAGAAGGTAGTCAACTTGAACGGCAAGCCGCTCGTGTCCATAGTGTCCGCAGGGTTATCCAAGTTTGGAAAACTGGAAGGGCTGTACGCGAGAGAGATTTTTGCTCTGGCCGCCAAGGAGGCGTACGACCGATGTCCAAAGTTGAACCCTAAGAAAGACATCAAGGCTCTGTTTGTCGGGCAGATGGGCGAATCCTACGAGCATCAAGGCCACACGGGTGCAACAATGGCAGACTGGGCTGGCTTGCTTCACGTACCTGCCACAAGAACAGAAGCCGCATGCGCATCTTCAGGAGCGGCGTTGAGGGCAGGCATTTACGCCGTGCTTTCGGGTCTGTGCGACACTGTCATGGTCGGCGGTGTTGAAAAGATGACTCATCGAAGCACGGCTGAGGTGACTGAGTACCTTGCCATGGCTTCGGATTACCCGTTTGAACAGTGGAACGGCATAACCTTTCCAGGGCTGTTCGCGTTGATGGCTACGGCGCACATGAACGCCTACGGCACGACTGAGAAGGACTTGTCAATGGTTGCTGTGAAGAACCATTATCACGGCAGCATGAATCCGAAGGCTCAGATACAGAAGGAGATAACCCTTGAGCAGGCTTTGTCCTCGAGAGTGGTCGCTTGGCCGCTGAAACTATACGATTGCTCATTAATCACGGACGGGGCAAGCTGCATAATCATTACCAAACCTGAGTTGGCGCGGAAATACACCGACACGCCAGTGCACATAATCGGAAGCGGACAGGCAAGCGACACCATAGGGCTCTACGAAAGAGAAAGCTTCACTTCACTCAAGGCTGCAAAGATCGCGGCAAAACAAGCCTACGAAATGGCCGCAGTCAAGCCTGAGGATGTAGACTTGGCCGAGGTTCACGACTGCTTCACCATAGCGGAAATTATAGCCTACGAGGACTTGGGCTTCTGCAAGCCAGGCGGAGGCGGAAAACTGGTCGAAAGTGGAGAGACAAGGCTTGGCGGAAGACTCCCCGTGAACACGAGCGGAGGCTTAAAGTCCAAGGGGCATCCCGTGGGCGCGACGGGAACAGCGCAGGCGTATGAAATGTATCTGCAGCTTACTGGACAAGCTGACAAGCGGCAGGTTAGAGACGCTGAGGTCGGGTTGACGCATAATCTTGGCGGTTCGGGTGCTACTGCAGCCGTCCACGTTTACAGGAGGGCTTGACAATGAGTGAGCAGGTGCCGTTCACAATAGAGCAATTCTACAAGTGGGCAAGTCAGGGAAAAGTGATGGGTGGAAAATGCAAGAAATGCGGAAAAATCCAGTTTCCGCCGAGACCACTTTGTGACAACTGCCTTTCTCAAGAGTTCGAGTGGACCGAAATCCCAACGAAGGGAAAACTGCTAACGTACACTATCATCCACGTTGCGCCAACACAGTTCCAGTCAATGGCACCATACGCGGTGGGCATCGTCCAGTTTGAGAACGGCTTGAAGCTTCCAGGCATGATTAAAGATGTTGCATTGGAACAGATAAAGATAGGTATGCCGCTTACAATGGTGTTTGAAGCGTGCTCTACGACTGGCCAGTGGCCGCAGTGGCAGAGATATCACTTCAAGCCACCATAGCATAGAATGTTCAGGTTTGTTTTCCACGTTTTCTATTGCTTTTCAGGAGTCCTGCCAACATATTCTATTAAGGACGGCAGGTCTGCGAGCGACGTTATGAAGTAGTTTGCTCCTGAACTGATCAGGTCTTTCGGTGAAGAGACTCCTGTCGGCAAGCCAACGGCAGTCACCTTCAACTCTCTAGCGCACTTCATGTCCATCACGCTGTCTCCGACAACGATTGCCTCATCAGCCTTGACTTTCAGAGCCTTCAGCGCAGCTTCCAAGTGTTCGCTGTTGGGCTTGACGTACTTCACCTTGTCCCTGGGGACAAGTGCATCGAAATAATCCTCAATCTTGAACCGTTTCAGAACGTAGTCTGTGGATCTCTGGCCGTTAACCGTGCACAAGCCCATCTTCAGCTTCATCTCCTTCAAAGCCTTCAAAGCCTCAACAGCGCCTGGAAACAAGCTCGTGTTTTTGGCGGCCTCCAACTCGTATTTTTCAGCGATTGCCAAGGCCTTCTCCCGCGCTTCCACCATGCTCTTTTGAGACTTGTCGTGGTTCTTCATGAAAATCTCAGTTTTCTTCAGCATCTCAAATATGCTTTCATTCAGCGACAGTATTGACGCGGGCAAGCCAATGCTTATTAGAAAGCTTCTCACCTCGGCTCGAACCGCCTTGAAGTCTATGTTGAAAGCCACAATTGTTCCATCCAAGTCGAAGATGACAGCTTTCACAACCATAGCGTCCACTCTTGTCCATCGGTTTAGAACCGTCTAATCGTGTCGTGAAAGAGATATACTTTACGGTAAAGCGAATCAGGCTGCTGGCAGTTTACTTTTCGAGTCTTCAGAATGATATCCCGCCACTAGCATGGCTTAGTAGAAGTAAGTCGAATATTCAACCTCTAACATAATGCTCTACTGATGTGAAATGAGCGTTGAAGAATACACCAAACAGACGCTTTGGCCCATCCTGATCGAAACGGTTCACGCTATGATAATGTATCCAAACCACAAAGCCTACACAAGAGACGTAATCCTTCCTGAAAAGCCCGAAATAACTGCCGCAGAACTGGCTGTAAGGCTTAAGATGCCCTTGGGCGAAGCTGTGGTAATCCTCTATGAGTTGGGTGAAGAGAGGAAAATGAAACCCTAGGAGCGCTATCTGTCTTCTTTTTGCCGTCTCTTGATTGCTTTGTTAAGTCGAAGGTCCTGCTTGTATTTTGTTCTGCATGGGTGTCCTTCTGCCCTAAATATCTGCGGTTCCTTCAGGGTGGTAGCGACAGACCATATTGTGCCGAGTTTTATCTTGTTCTGATGAGAGCACACGTACCCGCTGTGGTTGGACAGGATTTTCTGCGCAGCTCCTACATCGATTTCTCCGTTCTGTCGTTTGATTGCTTCGTAAATAGTCGCGTATCTGGGCAGCGAGTCCCAGTTGCAGCGCGCTCTCTCGTCTAAATCTTCCATAACCTGCATTTCTGCGTGAACAAAATGGTTAGTGCAGACCATGAAGCTGTCACCGTTCTCTGGTCGCCGCATCCTTGTCTTGTCGGGGGAAGCTTCAACAACTGCCAAATTGCCCTCCCTGTCGGCGAGAAGATAGTTGTCTGCTGCTGAAAAATGAGCGTTCGAGAGAAGCTTGACTGCTTCTTCTACGTCAGCGCATTTGTCAAGGACGCATCTGAGAGCGAGGCAGAAGCTGACCCCGGGCTTGACTGATTTTCCTTCCACACCTGTCATGGCTACGGCCAATCCTTTCTCGTTTACGCCATCTTCTCTTCCGATGAAAATGTCGGTGTGACCGAGGCTCCAGTACCCGTCGTTAGGGCAAGTGAGATAGCCTTCAGTGTATTTCTTGAAGCTGTAGAAGAAGTCGTAGTTTCGTCCAAACACAACATCAGAATTGCTGACCGCTGTGAAGGCACTGCACATGGGTCCAACTTTGAAGGCACCAACGCCAAAAATGAAAGCTGCAGTCTGCTCGTACGAGGCATGACACCCTTCGGAGAATCCCTTGATTTCTTCTAGGATTTCTGGGAAGACCCGTCGAACTTCGCCTTCACTCTTTCTTCCGAAGTCGAGCTTCTCAACTGACTGTTCTGGGACTCTGAAACCATGGTTGTACACGATGGTTCCGTATCCGTAACCCATTTTATGATATGGTCCTCTGACTATGGGGTGAAACACGGGAATTCGCACTCCACTATTTCTTTTTTCCTTTGAAGGCCTTGGCGGCTGAAGAGCATTTCTCCTTCATGTCTTCAAAGGAGCTTCCGACAATCTCGATTCTCCCCAAGTCTCCCTCGCCGAGGCCTCTCTTCACGGCTTCCTGTATCACAGTCATTTTTTCGGGTTTCAAGCCTGCAAGTGCGGCGCCAACTGTTTCGACTGCCACTGCGTCTCTGCCCACCACTAACGTGTTTGTCTCTGTCCTGTATTTGGCGCTGTCCTTCGTCGCATGCGGCATTGCTGCTACTCCTCGGTAAAGGTATGTGCCGTCCAGCACGGCGAGGTCTATTCCTCCTATTGCCTCATAAGCATCCAGCAAGGCTGCGTCGAGTTTTTTGTGGAATCTTGCCTTCTTCGGGTCTGGAACCAAGCCGAATAGGTTCTTGATTATGCTTCCTTTCTCGAAGCCCCGCAGGATGTGAGTGCTGACGAAGACGTTGGGCTTGAAGAGTATGTGTGAGAAGTTCATTTCTTCGTCGGCAATCTTGACTCTTTTCGTGTCTGGGTCATCTGAAAGATTGAAGGGGACAACTCGCTTGGTGAAGAGCTCTTTCCAGATCTGAAGCCTCTCCAGACCCTTGCCCCTGTAATTATCGGATTCAGCCACGTAGATGCGTGGGCCTTTGCTGAAGCAGCTGATGATTGCGTCGAGCACGTTGACCGTGGTGTGGTTTTCTGTCTTGTGGTCGAAGACGCCTACCTTGACAACAACGGATCGCTGAGAACTATTCAGATCGTCTATCTTTCCGATAAGTTCAAGCGCGTGTACGAGAGACTCCTTGGGGCTTCCGTCAAACTCGACTAGAGCAACTTTCGATACCATAAGTGCTTCACATCTTCTCTCCTTGTAGGCATCGGCCAAGATAACCGTTTCCAAACCCTGCGGAAACTAATTTCCGCATTCAGCAATTTCATTTGCTAAGAGGCAAATTTATTTGCCCATTAGCAACACAGTAGGTGAAGAGGCAAGGCGCAGCATATGATTGACTCTGAGAAGGCTGAGAAGCTTCTGAAAGCATTGGCAGACAAGTCAAGACTCCAGATACTCGAATGCATACAGGAAGGCACTTCCAACCCGGGCGAAATAGCCAAGGACCTGAATCGGCACAGGTCAACCATCGAAAAACATCTGAGAGTACTTCTGGCGGCGAGGATTGTTGAGAAAGTTCCATCGTTGACCAAGGGCGGCCAGCTTTCGGTTCGGTACAAGGTGCGCGAAAATGCCGTGACGTTGCTGGCTAAGATTCGGGAAGCTATCAAAGAAGACTTGGGCTAAATGATTTGGACGCTTGACGCTTTGAAGGCCAAATAGACTTCTGAGTTGAGCGTTATTCTCATGTCGTGGAAGGAGCTTTTGGTTATCTGAACTATGAAGGGTTTTCCAACATCAATTCTGAGCCTCACAACTGGGCCCAAGTCCTGAATCTCAGTTACGTTGCCTCTGAGAACGTTTCTTGCGCTGGATTCAAGTCGGTTCTTGGACAGTATGATGTCTTCTGGGCTGACGAAGATCGAGACTTCACCAGTGTTCGGGGCTGTTGCCGTTAATTGCACGCCGTTTCCGATGTCTATTGACGTGGTTCCTTCCTTCGTCATCTTTGCGGTTCCTCTGAAAGTATTTTCCACTGCCGCAAAACTTGCCAAAGTCTTCGAAAGCTTGCCGAAAATCTCCGCGGGAGTTCCCGCCTCGCTGATTCTGCCGTTGTCCATCAGGGCGATTCGGTTGGGGAGATTCTTGGCCTGAAACATGTTGTGCGTCGCAATCACGATCGTGGTCTTCAGCTCGCGATTCGCGGCAGCTATTGCTTCTTCGGCGATTGAAGCGTTTTTCGGGTCCAAGTTAGCAGTAGGTTCATCCAAGAGGAGAAGCTTGGTGTTTAGCACCAAAGCTCTCGCTAGTGCGACTCTCTGCTGTTCTCCGCCAGAAAGCTTCTTCGCCTGTCTCTTCTCGAAGCCCTCCAGCCTGACAAGTTTCAATGCCTTGCTGATTTCTTCGTCAATCTTGCTTTTAGGCGTTTTTCTTATTCTCAAGCCGTAGGCTACGTTGTTGTAGACTGAGGTGCTGAAGAGTACGGTTTTCTGGAAAACCATAGTGCTTTCAAGGCGCATCTGCTCAAGGTTCTTGTTCGCGACCCTTCTTCCATCAAAATGCACCTCGCCCTTCGTAGGCTTCTCGATGAATGCTAGAATCTTGAGCAGCGTTGTCTTTCCTGAGCCGTTGGGTCCGAGGAAAGCCAGTGCTTCGCCTTGGTTGATTTTCAGGTTTATGTCTTCCAACACGGTCTTGTCGTCGAAAGCCTTTGTGACGTTTTTCAATTCAGCGATTAGGGTCATTTCTTTCTCCTTTGAACGAGATTCAAGGCCAAGTTTATTCCGAAAACCATTACAAGCAGGATTATTGCCAGAGCCATAGCCACGTCTATGTTGTTGCTGTCTATTTCAAGCTTGATGCCTGTGGTCAAAAGCTCTGTAACGTGTGCTATGAACCCGCCCACAAACACGGCTACGCCCAGTTCTCCAATCGCACGGTTGAAACTTGCTATTCCGGCAAGAAAAATGCCGTCCAAAGCTTCTCTTAGAACCGCGAAAGTGGCTTGGGACTCTGAAGCCCCCAAAGTCTTGGCAAGATTCGCTACGTCTGGGTCAACTGCTTCTATTGCTGAGGTTGCCAGGCTCACAACTATGGGCGCAACGAGTACTGCTTCGCCGATTATTATGGCCGTGGGAGTATACAACAGGCCCAAGAAGCCAAGAGGTCCATTTTCTCGCGAGAATATCATGAATAGGAAGAAGCCAAGGGCTACTGTCGGTATGCCTATCAATGAGCTGAATATCGTCTTGACTAGAAATTTGCCCCTGAAATTCGAACGCCCCAAAAACATCGCTATCGGGATTCCCCAGAGAGCAGCAATCAAAGTAGCAGAACCTGAAACAAACAGCGACCGCAACGTTATCTCGGCTATCCGTGGGTCACCAGAAAAAATGAGCTGGAGAGCTTTTAACAGGCCATCCAAGATGTTCATTGGCTTTCTTTCCGTCTAGCTATAGAGTTCTGGGTATCGAGGGTCCCGATATTCTAGTGGGCATTCTGTCCCGTTGATGAACGCGTAGTCTTGTATCCATCGAACTATCTTTGAAGTCGAGTTCTGCTTAAGTAGCTGAACGGTGCTGTGGAAGAGGCTTTCTCCGTATTCATCTTTTCCATAGTTGTCTATCAGTTGCTGGCAGTCGTCTGAGATCAGGTATTTTATGAAGGTTATCGCGTTTGAAAAGTTGACGCTCGGGTGGCGTGTCTGGTTGACTGCCATCACGCTGTAGACATTGAGCAGGTCTTTCGTCTCGGCCAAATGCTGCACTAGAGATATTGTGTGGTCTTTTGCCAGTTTTAAATATGTGCCGATGTCTGAAAGTGTATATGCTCCGAATTCGTTGGCCATGTTCAGCGTTGCGCTCATGCTCGATCCTGCGCTGGCGTACCATGATTCTTGGGATATTTGTGTGTAGTTGTAGCTGGCTTTTGTCCACAAGGTCTTCTCCTTCGTGTGGGTTCCCGAACCGTCTCCTCTGGATACCCACGCCCGTGTATTGTTGCTTCTTCCGTAGTCAACTATTTTTTTCAAGGCGTTTGTCGTGGTTGATCCGTTGATGCCCGCTGGATCTGAGGCTGGACCCACTATCGCGAAGAAGTTGTAGGCTATGATTTTTCGGCACGAGCCGTCTCCGCCTTGGAGGAACTGTGTCTCGTTTGAGGGCGAGTGCACGAGCAGAGCGTCCACGTTGCCTCCTTGTGCTTGTTGTATGGCTTGTCCTGTGCCCACGGGCAGGAATCCGAGGTCTATGCGGTATTTTGCTTCAAAGGCCTGTTTTGTCGCGTTCAGAAGCCCAGTTTCCCACAGGCTCGTCGTTGTAGATACTAGGAGCCTTGTGCGAGTGAAATACTGGAAATAGGCGTAAGATCCTCCGACTATCAGCACTGTTGCTGCTGCGGCAATTATGAGCACTTTTATCCATGTTTTCATGTTTGGTCACCGTTATGTTTGTTGATTCATATCGACTCAATTTATAAACATATCGTCACAATAGACAAGAATGTAATGCCCACCCAAAAAAACCACGAACACTCGTGTAAAGTCTGGATAGAGCACAAAGGCAAGCCGGTCCTCGGCAAGGGCGGAGCCGAAATACTGGCGGAAATCGAAAGCAAGGGGTCCATTTCCGACGCTACTTTGAAATTAGGTATGTCATATCGCTACGTTTGGAACTACTTGAAGAAGATTGAGAAGGCCATGGGCGACCCAGTGGTGGAGACTTACAGAGGCGGCAAAGCTGGGGGCGGCGGTGCAAGGTTGACAGAGCTCGGTAAGAGTCTGCTGGAAGAGTACAAGCGCGTGGAGTGCTACCTGGGTGAGGTTCTGTCTGATGCGGAGTATTGGGAGGTGTTAGGATTGAAGATTAGTGCGAGAAACCGTTTCAAGGGGAAGGTTGTGGCTGTGGAAAAAGATGCCATAACGGCGAAAGTCAAGGTTGAAGTAAGAGAGCCTACTGTGGTCACGGCGTTGATTTCTAGGGAGGCCGTTGAGGACTTGGACATAAAAGTCGGAGACACTGTCGAGGCGGTTGTGAAGGCAACTGAAGTCATGATAGCTAAGAATTCTAACTAATTGCTTGATGTTGGGTATCTATCTTAGGATCGCTTCTCCTATTACTGGATGTAGTCCGAAGTCAAGGTCATGATTAAGATCAAGTAACGGATCTTCACAAACCTAATCCACAGAATTAGCGCACGCTTTCTCAATAATACAGTACACAATTATCATTTCTCTCCCTCCACTTTCTGACCGTCCATCTCATAGAAAGTTGGCGTCTTTTCGAGGTCTCTAATGATAGATTTGAGCCGTGACCATTTGTAGCTTGCCCCTGGCAAATATCTTCTCATATAACGGCAGTTCGGATTTGCACACCTAGCAAAGATTTCCCAGTAGTGTTCATTTTCATTCTCTACTTTATTGTAGGTGTAAGAATAGACCCTGTTTCCACAGATGCATTGCGGGGGCAATGGAATGACCTGCTTCATTAGACCCCAGAGCTTGTCCAGTTTCAACAAAAGGTCTTTCCTTCCCCTATGCTCTAGTTGGGTTTTCAACATGTCTTTAATGTCAGGCCAGTGCGCCTCGGGATTTTGTGTTTTCAGTTCAGTCGATAGTTTATGTATTTCAATGATTTCTTCGTTTAAGACCCATTCTCGCGGTCGCCCAAGTTTTTTGGTCTGCATCATTGATTGAAGTTGTCATATCTTAGATTTAACTCATTTACTTGGCAACCGTATGAGGGATCTTCCGTGTTTTGACAAGTCTGCTGTCGATTGCTAGCCCTGCTTGTCCCCAGCGTAATCCTCTAATACTTCCCATTCTCCAACAAGATTGACCAAGCAATCTCACCTTCAATTATGGTTCATTGAAAAGTTTAAGGACTTTCTGGTTCCTCGAAGGAACAGTGTCCAGAAACAGACACATTAGAACAGCATGGGAGATGTCTCCCGCACACCCC
>Ga0066637_10002466_pt1 | contig 12344 bp, 12 predicted proteins | sample CryGeyCG2014_020_FD_62737 | JGI IMG/M metagenome (GOLD analysis project Ga0066637, IMG submission 62737) | Groundwater microbial communities from aquifer - Crystal Geyser CG08_land_8/20/14_0.20 | ecosystem: Environmental > Aquatic > Deep subsurface > Groundwater | place: USA: Utah: Grand County...
ACAAAAGAATCTTTTAGTCTTTTTTCCTTGGCGAAAAGTTTTACCGTTTCGTAGTTTAAAAGATTATCGGTGATAAGTGCCGACAGTTTGTCTTCCTCATCGTTAAATTCTTGCCTTGTCTTTAGGTTTCTAAAAATAAGAGACTTAGCCACAAAGATATTGGCAAAAAAGGTAAATAAAGAAACAACAACAAACCACGGACTTATTTGGTTAAAAGCAAAAGCCATCACGACAAGACTTACTAAAATCCGGATAATGCCAAAGTGAATATTTTCAAAAGTATCAAAAAAAGCGCTGTCGCCTCTTTTAATATTGCTTATTAAAGATCCTGTGCTTTTGGACAAATGAAAAGCCATATCAAGATCTTGTATTTTCTTAACCACTGATATCCTAGCATCGCGGGAAGAGGGAAGAAGCACGGTATCTCCGCTCCAGTGGGCAAGAGAAGTAGATATATTATGCGAAATTCTTACTACAAAATACCAAGCGAGAACTACAAATACAGTGCCTGAATTGGGGTTTGTTACCGCATCAACAAAGAGTTTATAAAAATAGGGTTGGACGCTTTCGGTAACGGACATCACAACAAGAAAAACAAGGAAAAGCCCGTAGCGGAGTTTGTACTTTAGCAAAAATCCATAGAATTTTTTATATTCATTAAACATTTTTCTATAATAACAGCTTGGAGAGCGACTTTAAATAGGAAAACACTCAATAAAATCTTTTAATGCAATTTATTAAATGATATATTTTTAGGTAATGTCCCTTGCCAGAGTTAACTGCGCCACTGTGGTTGGTTTGGATCCGTTTCCCGTTACGGTAGAAGTAGCTGTAGAAGAAAAAGGTTTTCCTAGTTTTACAATTGTTGGCCTCCCATCTCGCGAGATTGATGAGGCAAAAGAAAGAGTGCGTGCCGCGATCCAAAACGCTGGCGCGGAATTTCCCGACCACCGAATTGTTGTAAACCTCGCTCCTGCGGATCTTCCCAAAAAGGGTTCTGCTTTTGATGTGGCGATAGCTATTGGAATATTAGCCGCTAGTGATCAAGGTATCTCCTGCGATTTATCAAAAAAACTGTTTCTTGGAGAACTGTCGTTGGATGGATCTTTGCGTCCAGCTTTTGGAGTTTTGCCTATTTCTCTTTATGCAAGAGGCGCTGGATTAAGTCACATGTATGTTCCAAAAGAGAACGCCAAAGAATCGGCGGTGGTAAAAGATATTCACACCATTTCGGTTTCTGGAATCGGGGATCTTATTGAGCACCTTGAGGGGAGAAAATTGCTATACAGGGAAGATTATTTGGATTTTGAGGAAATGCTTGGCGCCACCGAAGAGTACGATGTCGATTTTTCCGATGTTATGGGGCAGGAAAAAGCAAAACGCGCTTTGGAGATTGCATCAAGTGGTGGTCACAATGTAGCGCTTTCCGGTCCGCCCGGGAGCGGAAAAACCATGCTGGCCCGCGCCCTTCCCTCAATTTTACCTCGGTTGACTTTAGACGAAGCGTTAGAGGTTACAAAAGTCTATTCCGTAACGGGAAATTTAAATTCTAAAACTCCTTTGGTTTATGCCAGACCTTTTCGGAGTCCCCATCACACAATATCAAGAGTTGGTCTTATCGGTGGTGGTTCCACAATTACTCCGGGCGAAATAAGTTTGGCACACCGCGGGGTTTTATTTTTGGATGAATTTCCCGAGCTATCGCGCAATGTTTTGGAGTCGCTCCGTCAGCCTTTAGAAGATGGTTTTGTTACCATAAGTAGGGCTTCCGGCACCTTAACATTTCCTTCGCGTTTTATTTTAGTTGTCGCGTCTAACCCCTGCCCTTGTGGAAATTTGGGAAGGCAAAAGGTTTCTTGTGTCTGCTCGCCTTCTCAGATAAGAAATTACAAAAGACGGGTAAGCGGCCCAATCTGGGATAGAATTGATATTCATGTTGATGTACCTCTTGTGGATGCGGAAGAGCTTACCAAAAGAAAAAATACCGGAGCCGTAAGTTCCAAAGAAATTAGAAACCGCGTGCAAAAAGCTCGCGATCTGCAAAAAGCCAGATTTATCGGAACGAAGATAGTATGTAATGCCGATATGGCAACCAAAGATATAAAAAATCTTTCCCAAATTACAAATGGGGCGCTCGATATTTTAAAAATGGCGGTTGGGAATTTTGGCCTTTCAGCAAGGAGCTATTTTAAGACTTTAAAGGTGGCGCAAACTATTGCTGATTTGGCAGATTCGAAAGAAATTCTTCCCGCTCATGTTTCCGAAGCCCTAAGTTTTAGATTAAAAGCGGATTAGGTTGTACCACCGCGCTTGGGTTAAGTATAAAGCTATAATTCCGGTGAAGAAAACAAAGGAGACAGCAAGAGATTTTTGGAAGTCGTGGACGATATAAGGGGTGTAGTCGGTGATTTCCGTGTCAAACTTTTCCGCTTTTGTAATTGCCAACGGCTCTTTTGAAATTCTTGGAGCGGTGGCTTTTGGGCTTCCAAGCTGGGCTTTTAAGATTTCAACTTGGGCACGGAGTCTTGCAATTTCTTTTTTGTTCTTTTTTTTCGCCATACTCTTATGATAGCATGAATTGTATTACTCAGTTTAGTTTTAAATTCTTAAATGCCCCAAATAAATTCTCTTTTAGATTCCCAAAATGTAAAAAACCCACTAGTTTCGGAAATATCGCAAACACTACAGGGACCAAAAGAGCCTCGGGATAAATTTGTTTTTATCGGAGTTCTGGTTTTGGGAATTCTTTTTGTTTTTTCGGGATTGGTTTATGCATTATCGTCTTTTGGCTATTGGCGAGGAAAGGAGCCGGTATCGGCGACAACTTCTACTATAGGTTTGGTGTCAAAATCCAAAGAAGCGGGAAACATTACTGGAAATAATCTAGGAGACACCCCATCGTGGATAAATGGTTCTTACACTACAAAAGAAGAGGAAGCGATTTGGAAAAATCGGAGGCCTTTGGGAATTATGATAAATAACCACACCGAGGCCCGTCCGCAGTCGTGTTTGTGCAACGCGGACATTGTGTACGAGGCGGTGGCGGAAGGCGGAATCACAAGGTTTTTGGCAGTTTATCAAACAAAAGATTGTGAAAAGGTTGGTCCGGTTAGAAGCGCCAGAGTTTATTATGAAGATTGGAATGCGGAATATAATGGAATTTATGCCCATTGGGGAGCGGCATATCAAGATAAAAATAATCCCAGCGTAACATTTCCGGAAGCGGATGCTTACTTAAAAGTCAATGAACTTAACATGCCTGATTTGGATCAGATGTGGCTTGGTGATTTGGCGTATTGGAGGTTAGATAGACCGGGAAAAGCAACCGAGCATACAGGTTACACTTCAACAAAAAGGCTTTGGGATGCTTATACCATCAAATATCCCGAAAATGATTGGCGGATTGTTCAACCTTTTGACAGTTGGAAATTTAAAGATGATGCGGAATCTTCAAAAAGGCCGCAAAAGGGGGCATTGGAATTTGATTTTTGGGAAACCACTCCGGGTTACAATGTAAAATGGGAGTATGATTCTGCAACTAACGATTATAAAAGATATCAGGGTGGTGAGATGGTAAAAGACGCCGATACCGGAAAAGAGATCAGGGCAAAAAATGTAATTGTGCAGTTCCAGAAAGAGTCAAGCGTAGGGGATAAAAAGAATCATTTAATGTATCAAACATTGGGGACTGGAGAAGCACAGATATTTAGAGATGGGCAGAAAATTACTGCAGTGTGGTCCAAGCAATCACCAAGATCCCGCACAAAGTACTATGATTCTGCTGGAAACCCTGTAGAATTTGCTAGGGGGCAAATGTGGGTAGAGATAGTTCCATCTGGTAATACTGTCTCTTACCAGACAAACTAGAATGTTAAAAGATCTAATAACATCTAATGTTCGGGTTAAAATCCTAGTGCTTTTCCTTTCTCACCCTAAGGAAAGTTTCCATGTTAGAGATATTACGCGGAGGGTGGGGACGGAAATTAACGCCGTAAGACGCGAGTTAGACCGGCTTATAAAGGTGGGGCTTTTTAAAAGAGAGGCTCGGGGTAATCGTGTATATATCCGCCTCCGGAGCGACTATCCGTTTTTGGGAGATCTGTTATCTGCTTTTGATAAAGAGCACGGGCTTTCGGCAAATATCTTGGAAAACGAAAAGGGACTTGGGAAGGTTAAAATGGGGCTAGTCTCAAGTGAATTTTTACAAGGACGAATAAGCGGTTTGGAAGATGTGGACTTGCTTTTGGTGGGAACGGTAGATCTAAAAGTATTAAAAGATATTGTGGAAAAATTTCAGGAGAAGTCTGGCCGCGAGGTAAATTATTCGGTAATGGGGGAAGAGGAGTTCGATTTTAGAAAGAAGAGAATGGATCCTTTTATTGTTAAAGTTCTGACCCAGTCAAGAATAATTTTTATCGGGGACAGCGACAAAAATTGCAAACTATAACCTCTACCAATTATGAAGATAACACCTAGGCTTATATTACTCTTAGTTTCCTTTCTTACTTTTTGTTGTTTGCTAATTGATTTACCAAAAATCCCCGTTAAATTTACCTACGGTAATTTCCGTATCGACACAGAAATTGGCGGGTACAGTATAAATTTTTTTAACGGAAAGTTTACGCGGGATTTAAATATCAAGCAGGGATTGGATATAAAGGGGGGAGTTAGAGTAACTTTGAATGCGGATATGTCAAAAGTAGATGCAAAAGACCGAGGTTCCAGTTTGGAGTCGGCGCGGTCAGTCGTAGATCGACGGATAAACTCCTTAGGGGTTTCGGAGCCTTCAATCATGACTGTATTAGCAAAAGATACCTTTAGGATAGTAGTGGAGCTTCCGGGAATTACCGATCCGCAAAAGGCGGTAACTGAGCTTTCACAGGTGGCTTATCTAGACTTTAGAGAGTTAAAAGAGGGGGTGAAAACGCCCCAAGCTTTAGAAGATTTTGTCGCGACCGATCTGTCTGGAAAAGATCTAAAAAGGTCGCTAGTTGAATTTGATCCAAATACAAGGAAACCGGTTATTTCTTTGGAATTTACCATAGACGGGGCAAGAAAGTTTGAGGAGATAACAGGGCGTAATGTAGATAAGCCCTTGGCTATATTTTTAGATAACAACATCCTGTCTTCGCCGCAGGTAAAAGAAAAAATCACCGGTGGAAAAGCTATCATAAACGGAGAGTTTACAATAGACGAAGTAAACTCACTTGTTAGGTTATTAAACGCAGGTTCGCTTCCTGTTCCACTAACCATTATCTCTCAGGAAAATGTTCCCCCATCACTTGGACTTGCGTCGGTGCAAAAAAGTTCCGTCGCAGGACTTATTGGTCTTGTTCTTGTTATGCTTTTTATGTTTTTTCTATATGGAAAACTTGGAATTTTGGCTAATGTAGCTTTGGTGATTTATGGGATTATTACTTTGGCTATTTATAAGATTGTGCCTGTAGTTTTGACCCTACCCGGAATCGCTGGATTTATTCTTTCTATAGGCATGGCCGTGGACGCCAACATTTTGATCTTTGAAAGAATAAAAGAAGAAGTGCGTACAGGAAAGCCTTTGACTTTGGCGCTTGAGGCGGGTTTCGGTCGAGCGTGGGATTCTATAAGAGACGCTAATGTTTGTACTCTTATTACCTGCTTTATTTTGTTTAATCCTTTTGGCTGGTCTTTTTTACATACTTCGGGGCCTATTAGAGGATTTGCTTTAACTTTGTTTTTGGGGATTGTGGTTTCTCTTTTTACCGGAATTATCGTGTCCCGAAATTTAATCAGAGTTTTCTACCGAATCAAAAAATGATCAATTTCATGCGGTTTAGATATTTTTATTTTGCGTTTTCTTTACTTTTTATTATCCTTTCAGTTTTTGGATTGGTATTTTGGGGATTAAAGCCTTCCGTAGAATTTACTGGAGGAACGCAGATTAAATTTGAAATTTTAAATTTTAAATTTGAAATTGAAGAAATAATTAATCTAACTAAAGAAAGCGGAATTGAAGTGTCAAATCTTACTAATGAGACAAATTCTTCTAATTCCTATATTCTCCGGGCGAAAGAGATAAGCCAAGATAAATACTCAGAGTTTCAGAAGAAAATAATCGATGCTGGGGGGGAATATAAAGAGATTTCCTTCGAGTCGGTGGGACCCGTGGTTGGAAAGGAATTAGTGTTTAAAACGATTATTGCAGTCGTTCTTGGATCTCTGTTTATTCTTTTTTATGTGGCGCGCCAATTTAAAAATCCTATGTTTGGAGTTTGCGCAATCTTAGCTATGTTTCACGACTCGATTATTTTGCTTGGAGTATTCTCTTTCTTAGGGCATTTTAGAGGTGTCGAGATAGACGTGCTTTTTGTGACGGCGGTCTTAACCATTCTTTCCTTTAGTGTTCACGATACTATAGTTGTCTATGATAGAGTACGCGAATCTATAAAAACGACAAAGGGAATTTCATTTGTTGATTTGGTAAATAAAGCGGTAACGGAAACCCTGTCACGGTCTTTTAACAACTCAATGACAATTATTTTTATGCTTTTAACTTTATTTTTTCTTGGTGGCGACTCGATAAAATGGTTTGTACTGGCACTACTTGTTGGAACCATCTCTGGGACATATTCTTCCACTTTTACCGCCGCTCCGCTTTTGGTTATCTGGAATGAGCTTAAAAAGAGAAAATGAAACCCTTTGTATCCCGTGCTGGAGAAAAATTAGAATTCGCTTTAACCTCTTTTAACATTAATCCAAAAGACAAGATTTGTGCTGATTTTGGTTCGTCCACTGGCGGCTTTACCGATTGTCTATTGCAACACGGGGTAAGCAAAGTTTATTCCGTTGATACAGCTTATGGCTCACTTGACTGGAAATTAAGAAATGATAAAAGGGTGGTTGTGATGGAAAGGGAAAATGCCGTTTTTGTAACACTTCCAGAAAAAGTAGATTTAATAACAATTGATGTGGGGTGGACTCGGCAAAAAGACATTCTTCCAAACGCTTTAAAAAATCTAAAAGAAAATGGAATTATTATTAGCTTAATAAAACCCCATTATGAGGCGAGTAAATTCATGTTGACCAAAGGAGTTTTGGAAGAAAAATTTATCGACGAAGTGTTGCAAAAAGTTCTTAAGGATATCGAGGACCTTGGGATAAAAGTTGTAAGACTTGTCAAATCCCCTTTGGAAGGATTAAAAGGCGGCAACAAAGAATTTCTTATATATTTGATACCACGATGAAATGGGTAATAAAGAGTAAAGAAAAAGTTAAGGATGTCTCAAAACTGGAAGAAATACTTTTGGAAAATAGGGATGTAACAGATATCCCCAACTTTCTAAATCCCCCAGACCCCTTTACATTTTTGCAGGACGAAAAAAGCATCTTTGGAAAATTTTCAAAAGGTCTCATGGAAACAAAGGAGCTTATCAATAATGCAATAAGAGACGATTCTCCAATAATTCTTCACGGAGATTACGATGTGGACGGAATATCAGCAACAGCGATATTATGGGATCTAATTTACAACCATTTAGGATATAAAAATTGTTTGCCTTTTATTCCCGATAGGTTCGAACATGGATATGGATTAACGGAGAAATCGGTTAGAGCGATTAGAGATACTAGGGGTGTTAGGAATGTTGAAGAGGAGAAAAATCCCTTACTGATTACATTAGATTGTGGGATCACTGCGGTTGACGAGATTAATTACGCAAAAAAAGAAGGGTTTACAGTTGCAATTGTAGATCATCACGAGCTTCCAAAAAAATTGCCAAAAGCCGATGCGATACTTCACACAACAGATCTCTGCTCTGGAGGGATTTCCTATATGTTCTCATCATTTGTAAAGGGAAAAAGCGATGAAAGAAATTTGGATTTGGCGGCGTTTGCCACGATCGCGGATTTGCAACCACTTTTAGGGATAAATAGAAGTATTGTCAAATATGGTTTGGAGTTTCTAACCAATTCAAAAAGAGAAGGAATAAATGCTCTTAAAAAAGTTTCGGGAATTGAAGGTAAAAAAATTGGAACATACGAGGTTGGTTGGATGTTGGCTCCAAGAGTAAATGCTTCGGGAAGAATTGCATTGGGAATCGAATCTTTACGACTCTTGTGTACCAAAAACGCTTCACAGGCTTTAGATATAGCTCGAAAACTTAATGAAATAAATACAGAGCGACAAAGTGCTACAGAGGAGATTTTTAGTTTGGCGGACGAAGAAGTAAAAAATATAACGGGGAAGAATTTAATAATCTCTTATGGGGAAGGTTATCATGAGGGGATTATTGGTTTGGTAGCGCAACGCCTTGTCCAGAAATATTTTAAACCGGCAATAGTTATCGCAAAAAAAGAAGGAATAAGTAAGGCCTCGGTTAGGTCCGTTCCGGGATTAGATATCACGGAGTTTTTGCGAAAAATGGAAGGTATTTTAGAGAGTGTCGGAGGTCATAAAATGGCGGCGGGATTTTCCATTAGATCGGAAAATATCGATAAATTTATAAAAAAAGCAGAAAAGTTGGCGGATAAGGAAATATCTAAAGATCTGCTAGTTCCGTTTATAGAAGTTGACTTAGAAGTTGGTTTTGAAATCTCTCTTGAAAGTATTTTATCGGAAGTCACAATACTAGAACCATTTGGCCTTGGAAATCCATCTCCGGTTTTTGCTGTAAGGGGAGCAGAGGTCTTAGAGACAAAATTGTTTGGAAAAGAAAATAATCACTTAAATATTTCTTTTCTCTTTATGGGAAAAAGATATTTGGCAAAGCTTTTTGGTGTTAAAAAGGAGGTTTTGGAAAAAGCCACCCAGGGTTCTAAAATAGATATTGCCTTTACTGTTTCAAAAAATATCTTTAACGGAAACGAATACGTAAATCTAATTGCTAAGGATACTAATTTTGTTGGGAATCCTTAATATAGATCTTAAAGGAGCTGTCAGTTTCAATATTATTATCAACAAGGTCTCTGATTATCTTTGATCGACTTTTTTCGTACCTATTTTCTGCCCAATCGAGATAGTATTTTTGTTTCTTGGATAAAACAATATTATACCGGTTGTTTCCTTCCTCTAAAGCAGAATATCCCAAAAACTCGTCAATAATTTCCTTATAGTTTAACTCATTGTAAAACTTTACGGATAGGTATGGGGAGTTAATTGCTTCAATATACGAATCAGGAAAAGTGTTGTCCCGCTTAAGCCGTAAAACTAGTGTTGGTTTTTTTAATTGAATGGAGTGAGTAATTTGGTGTGAGGTGCTAAAGTTTGGAACTGTAAATTCGATAATAGAAACACCCGCTTCTTGTACGGCTTTTATTACAGAGTTGTAGATTTCTCTAATATCTCTTTTGGAGTTAGGATTCTCCTCAATCCACTTTCCATAAGATCCAATCCAGTCGTCGGTTAGAACATGACCTTCGTCTAAAAGGTGTTGTCTTATCATTAGATAATATTTTTTATATTCGTTATAGTGGAATGTTGTTGCGCCAAACCAAATTTTCATGTGTGGATTATAGCATGTTATTGTGTAATGACTGCACAACGATACTATGGTATCTACTGGTTAATCTATGAAACAGGAGAACGCACAAATGAAAGTAATCTATACGATCTGCTTGCTCGTCAGAGGAACCGCTAAGGGGAGGGAAATCTGTCTAGGAAGAAAGAAACGGGGATTTCTGGTTGGTAGGTTAAACGGCTCTGGTGGTAAGGTACTTCCGGGAGAGGACGTTGAAGATTGTGCAAAAAGAGAAACATGGGAGGAGTTTAAAGTTGAAATATTGAAGATGAAAAAGTTCGGGGAGATCAATTTTTTTGATCCTGGGCTTACGCATCAGTGCCATGTCTTTGTTGTTACTAAATGGAGAGGGGAACCATCGGAAACCGAGGAGATGAATCCCGCTTGGTACGCCGTAGCGACTATTCCTTTTGAGGAAATGAATAGAGCAGATAAATTTTGGGTTACTCCGATTCTTGAGGGGAGAAAAATAAAGGCTGATTTCTATTACGAAAACCTCGACGATTTGGGGGAGGTGACAAGAAAAAATGTCCGTATTGTCAATTCATTTGAGTAAATCTATTGCGCTGGTTGGGGATCAAGAAAACGACCAGCGTTTTCTTTTTCTTCTAAAATCCTTTAATATCCATCTTAGTGGAAACATCAGATAAGAAAAAAGTGGTGGTGGGGATATCGGGCGGAGTAGATTCTGCGGTTTCGGCGTACCTTTTAAAAAAACAAGGTTATGAAGTTCTTGGTGTATATATGTGGTGTTACGGAAGTCATGACGAACATTGTCGGGCTCATCAAGACCGCGCCGATGCCATAAAAGTTGCCACGCATTTAGGAATTCCTTTTGAGATTTGGGATTTTGAAAAAGAATATTCCGAGAAAGTTTTAAAGTATTTTTATGATGAATATAATGCTGGATGTACTCCAAATCCCGATGTGGTTTGTAATAAAGAGATAAAGTTTGGAATGTTTTATAAAAGAGCGATTAAGAAGCGAGGTTTTGATTTTGTGGCAACAGGGCATTATGCTCGAGTGGTTGGGGGCACATCGCAAATTAGGGCAGTGTCCGAATTCGGGCACTGCCCTAAATATCTGGCTTCTGGAAAAGATAAAACTAAGGATCAATCCTACTTTTTATATCGCATTCGCTTGGAACAACTCTCCCACATCCTTTTTCCCGTCGGTGATTTAACAAAAAAAGAAGTCCGTCAAATTGCAAAAGAAGCAGGACTTCCCGTTTTTGATAAACCCGATAGTCAAGGGGTTTGTTTTGTTGGGGAAGTATCAATGCGCGATTTCCTTAAAGGGAAAGTGGATTATAAAGAAGGGAATGTTGTTGATACAAAGGGGGAAGTGATCGGTCACCATACTGGTCTGCCGTTTTACACAATCGGTCAGCGCCGTGGGTTCACTTTGACGAAATATAAAGGATTGCCCATGTATGCGATTGGAAAAAATGCGGTGAATAACACCCTCATCGTTGGATGTGGGAAAGAGACTGAGGCGGAAAGTTTTAGAGTTGGAGATATTAATTGGCTCGTTTCTAATACGGGATCCTCCCGAAACGGGAGGATCCCGTATCAAAACTTAAGGGTTCGGATCAGACATCTTGGTAAATTAATCCCGTGTGATATATTATTTGAAAATTTGAAAAATAAAAATTCATTAAAAATTTCAAATTTGGAGGCCGTGCCCCCATCGCAGGTACGATGTAAATTAAAAATTCCCCAGCGGGGGGTAGCTCCTGGACAGTCAGCTGTTTTCTACCTTGATGACATTGTTATTGGCGGAGGCGTAATATTGTAGATATGAGTGTTGGAAGACCATGGACTGTAAAATTTAAAGAAACATCAATCGAAGTTGTCAAATCGGTATTAGGTTTTATTGTGATAATAATCAAAGGTGTCGGCGAAGCCTTTTTGGGCGCTTTTAGTGGAAAATAAATATGATTACTTCTGGAAATGCAGACACAGAATCTCAACAGTTTAAAAATTGGTTAATCGGTAACTTTAGAGAAGATAGCTCACCTTTAAAGACTGATAAATTTGAGCTCAAGTGGTCAAAAAGAGAGAAAGGTTACTTTGCTCCAGCTAAGGAAAAGGAACAGGAGGATCTAAGAAGCACACTGGGAATTTTAATTTACGGGAAAGTAAAAGTCTCTTTTTTGGACGAAGAGAAGAAGATTCTTTTAGAAAATGAGGGCGATTACTATTTTTGTAAACCTACATCAAGACACACAGTCGAAGTTTTTGAAGATAGTTTAGTTATTACAGTTCGTTGGTGAGTTGCGATTTAAAATACGAGGCAAAGAAACTGTTTGTTGCGGGCCAGAAGAGAGAGGGGTTAGCTAAAATATATTCTTTTTCTAACCACCTAACAGATGCGATTTCATTATCATCAATACCCATCTCAATTTCAAAAGGAACTTTCTCGCATTCCCACCAATAAGTTTCTTGATTTGCAATATCGCTTCCGGTTTTAGCAAGTTCTCTAATTGGTTTTATTACAATTCCCAATTCCTCTTTTACTTCGCGGATCAAAGCTTGCTTTGGATTTTCTCCTTCTTCAACATGCCTGCCACAAGGATAAAACAATCCGGTATATTTTCCAAAATATTTCTTAGCAGTAATAAGAAGGTATTCTTTTACGCCGTTATTCTCTCTAAAAATTATTCCTAGTACTACTTGTCTCATATCATTTTTCTCCTAATGCTCCCACCAACTTTAGCTAACCAGTGTTTAAATGGTTCGGTTTTTGGAGAAGGAATAGACTGGACTATACGAAGAAGTCCTTCTGTCTTGGCACAATCAGTTTCACGCATTTTTCCATCTTCGGCTTGTAATTTCAATTGTTTCCATA